>Ga0315903_10005993_pt1 | contig 15666 bp, 29 predicted proteins | sample LakEriMetagenome_7_FD_203524 | JGI IMG/M metagenome (GOLD analysis project Ga0315903, IMG submission 203524) | Freshwater fungal communities from buoy surface, Lake Erie, Ohio, United States - Buoy 2 MA119 | ecosystem: Environmental > Aquatic > Freshwater > Lake | place: USA: Lake Erie, Ohio...
GGCGCATCAGGTTCGCAGGGCCGTAGCCTTCGCTGTCGCAGTGGGCCTCCCAATTCGCAGAAATTTCTTCGGCGGCGGCAACCATAACGGTCTTCAGCTTGCGGTTCTCTTCATGCAGGCGGCGCAGCTCGGCGGCGGCATCCGGCCAGCCATCTGTTTCAAGCAAATTGGCCAATCGCAGGGCTTCGGGTTGTTCGCTCATTTCCATTCCTCCTCGTCCTTCGAAAGCATGGCATCGAAGTACTCGTGCGCTAGGTGTACCAGCAGGCCACCAACGGCAAGGCCGATGATGATCCCTAAGATTAGCTCCATCACTTCAAAGCTCCTGCAATCTTGTCCAGCCTGCCAGACTTCTCCAATTCCGCCAGCATCTGCATGGCCGTGGCTGCGCGCTCCAACAGAGTCACATAGCGTTCAAGGTTGGCGAAGTTAGCGGTCTTCTCCACCTTAGCCAAACCAGAGGACAAGTCATCGGCAGCTTTGCGCACATCGCCCGAGCACTTCTTAGCTGCGGCAGACAAGGCAGTGGTCTGCGCTTGGTACCGATCAATCGCTGCAGAGAAACTGCGTTCTGCTTCGGTCAATGTTTCAGTTGCTTTTTGCATGTCAGTAGTCACGACTTTCGCTCCTCGGGTGATGTAGCTGCCGCCGGGTTGGTTTACCTCATCGGCTACGGTGTTGATAACGGATTTAAGTGTGTACGCAGGGCCATGCCTGTCGATCTTGGCAACCTTCAGGCCACTCACTTCACTCTCCTCACAGGTTCCCACTCGAACGGTTTCTTCTCCACGAACACAGGCTCGGGCCTGCCCTCAGTGGGCGGCACCCATCCATAGCGACGCCATGTCGCCTGCACATCTGCGCCCCGTGTGGGGACGAACCGCTTGTCGGTGATGGGAATGCTGGGGTTAGTTCGCTTGGCGCTCATTTGTTGTCTCCAAAGATGTCCTTCAGCGCTGCGTAAAGCTCCTGCGCCTCCAGTATCGACAGGCTGCGCAGCAATGCATCCACGCGGGGAATTCCCTCGGGTGGGGCCACGGGCATAGGAGAAGAAGACACTGGTCGTTCTTCCCGCACCTCTTCCACTGTGCGGTTGCGCACACTCACCTTGATCTGCTTGTGTTTGGCCTTGGCCTTGGCCTTGGCTGCCTCCATTTTGCGCAGCATCTTCGCGCTCTTGATCGGGGTGTACTGCCCCACAGTCAGATGCAACACGCCCTCGTCGTCAGCCTGCAAGAGACCCTGCCTCATCATCTGCCCAAGGATTGAGCTGACGGATGCAGCCTTGAACCCCATCGCAACCATCCGAGCCGTTAGGTTTTTGCGTGTGGTGGGGTAGAGCTGGGCCTGCTCGAACAGCGTGCGGTTCAAGTTGTTGCCAATCTGAAAAGGCTTGCGCTTAGTTTCCAACTTGGGTGCCTCATGTTGCACCTCCTCCTTGGGCGTCGTGGCATCGGTGTATTGGGTCATCATCAGCTTGGCACGCAGCATTTCACCTAAATTCATTTGCTTCTCCGAAAATTAAAAGAAAGGGAACGGGACATTACCATAAGCCCTAGGGCTTATGCAACAGGGTCAACCACGAACCCAGAGGTATCGCGCTTGGCCTTGCCTTTGGCGTACAGGGCGACAACCACCCCGTGCGGGTCTTCATGGCGCAGATCAGAGTCGTCACCATCGACACAAGTAGTACCGAGGAACTCGGCTGGGATATCTTCTCTATTCCTAAACACCACAGCAATCCTGTACCCCTGATCGATGGCGCGCCGCACATAGGGCTGGAACTCCACGACACCCGAGTAGCTGAAGGTGAGGTCATAGTTGGGGATGTGTGCAGTAACCCGGTTGGGTATCTTGGTGTAGTCGTAGAACTGTAGGTCGGGGAACATCTCGAAGATGTTGTTGTAGTAGATGTCCTCGTACTCGAAGCTCGCGCTCTCCCAGCGAATGTCCGAGGTGCCGTTGAGTCGGCACAGGGGGATGAGGTTGGCTGCCTTGGCCTTGCGGATCAAGGAGCGGATAGACGGGATGAGTTCAGCGAAGAAAGCGGCGCGGTCATTGAAGAAGAGCTGGGTCTTGCGTACCCGTGCGGCCTGCACGCTGTTGAATGCGCCCCTGCCTGCGCTGTTGAGGCAAGGCTCGTGGCACTTGGCGATCTCTGCCATAGCGCACACATTGCGTCCCGACAGGTTGTAGGGGGCCAGATACAGGACGCCTGTCATGTACCCGTACTGCTGACCCTTGACGGTCTTGGCGTTGGTGTCGATGCTTAGCATTTCATTCTCCTTGGTTGTTAAATCTGCTTGGGCGGGAACTCGAAGTGATCGAAGGCTGAGTCAATGTCGATGGCGAGCAGCTCTAGGTTCTCCCACCACATCTCTGGTTCCCAGTCGTCGAACATCCCCCAGCGCATAGCGCCGTACTTCTCCAGCACCTCCTCCACCGGGCCATGGCTTTGGCCCAGCGCGTCGAAGATTTCCACGGCGATGTCGTAGTCGCCGATGTTGGAACAGTACTGCCGCACTGCTGCGGCCTTGGCCGCGTCACTTATCTTGCTCATCTATCTTCTCCTTGCTGTTGAAAATACTCTTCGACCTCTCGGTCTCTCTGGTCTTGCAGTTGGTCTTCTGCGTAGTTGTCGAGGACGGCATCGGCCTCCTCGTAGGTGTACCCATCCTCGATGAGTTTGCGTCTGGTTGGGTACATCACGGCCTCCACACAAACAAGTCCAGCAGGACGACGATGGCGCATAGCAGGAACACTACGCGCTCCACTTTCTCTACGGGTGTGAGATTCATTTGCTTCTCCTAGTTATGGGGGCCGAAGCCCCCGGGTTGGTTAGATGTCGATGCTGACGCTGGCGTGACGCATGATGTCACGCACCTTGTCCTCGAAGTCGTAGTCGTCGATGGCTTCGGTCACCTTCTCCTCGACCCGGTCATCGAACCGGTCGTATTGGTCGTGGTCGTACTCGTCGTTGTGCTCGGACAGAACATCACGCGCCACCTCGTCGGCGATCTCTTTGAAGCGAGACTCGTCGATCTCCTTGTAGTTGTCCATCTTGTCTTCGAGCAGGGCGAGGCGTGAGGACATCTCGTCGAGGTCAGAGGTCTTGTACTTGTCGGGTTGCTCCCCGAACAGGCGGTCGCGGATGGTGGTTTCTAGTTCTGTAACGCGTGAGGACAGGTCAGCCTCGTTACCTTGCGCGGCTTTGTCAGCCACAACAAGACTGCGCTCCAGCAACTCGATGCGTGCCACCAGCGGGGCAGTAGCGGCATTGACCGCGTTGAGGATGGCGGCAGAGAACAGGGCGTTGATGTCGAAGGGTGATTGTGTTGCTTGCATGGTTTGGGTTCCGGTTTGGTTGGTGCTATCTGCGTTGATGATGTCGTTCATGGTTTGCTTTCTTAGGTTTGCTTGGAAATAGCCGGGTGAACCGCACCCGGCAACGGATTGGGACAAAGTGTCCCGATACTTACGCAGTCACAAGTGACAGCGCCTTCTGCTTGAGCGCATCGCCAGCACCCCAGAGGGCGGCAGCTTTGCGGTTCTCATCCGTGCGAGCACGGACATGGTGGTCGGCGTACTCGGTGACAGCGTTGAGCCAGCCCCATGCGGTGTCGTGTGCCGTCTCGAAGTTGCTACCCTTGCCGCCGCCGTTGAACAGACCCATGATCTTGTCGAAGGCCGCAGACTCACGGGCTACCGCCTCGCTGGTCTTGGTGAGCAGGTTCACAGTCAGGGACTCGGCCATCTCTGCGTCCAGCTTGAACTTAGCCAAGTCACGGGCCATCTGCATGAACGAACCGAACTCAGCGTTGGCCGCCTCGATCACAGACTTGGCGGTCTCGATGCTGAACACCGAGCGATGCGTCACACGATAGGCAGCACCGGTACCGAGCGCGATGCTGAGGGTGTTGTTGCACACCACACGCACAGTCACAAGGCGCACCTCGCTAGCCAGAGACCCATCAGCGCTGGTGCTGAACAGCGCGTACAGAACGATCTTGTCCTGCGTGCCATCGATGCACATGGTCTCGCTCAGCTTGGCAGTTGCGAAGTAGCGCTTGCCTCCGAACAGAACACCAGCGGACTCGATAGTCACACCACCAGCGGCGGCCCACTCACGGAAAAGTTCAAGCACAGCGGCGGGTTGCACCACCTTGTAGCTCTCAGAGACCAGACCCAGCGCCGCACCCGTGTCCGAGCGGAACAGCACCACCTTGTCGTCGAAGACTTGGAGGTCGGAGACGCTGGCGTCGGGGCCAAGCAGTTCGGTTGCGTAGCGCACACGGCCCCGCTTGATCTGGTAGTCCATGCCTGCGGCGGCTTGCCACTGCTCGATGGTCTGACCATAGGTCATTAGTTGCCCGAGGCCATGCCACTCACGCTGAGTGGATGCATAAGATGCGCGGCCTTTGGAGAAGGTATCGATTTGATGTGCCATGATTTGCTTTCTTGAGTTACTTGAATTGGGACTGAAGCGCAGTCCCCACGCTGAGAGAGAAATCTCTCTCGGATTATTTGCTCAACCCTGCGATGTTGAGTTCTTTGACTAGGTCATAGCCGCTGACGCGGCCAATCCATCCGTTGCCTTGCCAGTCCCAGCGTGTCTTCTCGGCTGTGATCTGGTTCTCACCCCATGTGAGCTGAATGAATGTGCTTCCGGCATTGGCCGCACGGAACAGCGCGGCGCGTAGCGTGGTCACGCTGGGTTTCTTGATGTACTCGATCTGTGTCATTTGCTTTCTCCTTAGTTACACACGATGAAGCGCTCGACCTTCTTGATGGTCTCCTCGTGCTCCTTGGTCACGATGCGGCACGAGTTGCTGTTCTCCTTGACCCATGCGCTGATGTTGACTGTGATCTCGAAGGTCTGCGGGATTGCCACATCTTCCTTGACGAGCTTCTTGTAGGCAATAGCCCGAGTGTCATGCTCCCAAGCGAAGCGCCGGGTGAAGCTGAAGTCTCGGTTGGGCACATCGGCCCCAGCGTAGTCGCTGGTGCTGGCCTTCCATCCCTCGTCGGTGAACTTAGCCAGCAAGCTGGTGAGCTTGGTGTCCTTGAACGAGTCGAGGTCGCTCAGCATGACGCTGATGAACACCACATCGCTGAAGTGAGCGATGCGCACGCTGGCGTTGGCCCGGAGCTTGGGCGGCAGGGAGTTGAACACCATCGCCACGACGGGTTGGCGCAGTAGTGTCGGCTTGATGAGCCGCTTGGCGGTATCCGTGTTGAAGTCAGTAGCGGCTTGCTTGGCTTTGATTTTGAATGCGTTTTGCATGGTTGCTTTCATTTGCTTGAATGCCGGTGAACCGCACCGGCGACGGATGGGGACAAAGTGTCCCGATTCTCAATAGTCTTCTTCGATCTGCTCGTCCACATCGGACTGCGAGTACCAGCTCAGGATTTCTGGGCGGTAGCGTGCCAGCTTTTCCTTCTCGCATTTGGAGCAGACGCGGCATAGCGGAATGCCGCGCCCGTCATATTCCCACCACGAGCCATCGTGTTTGCTGTGCATGTTGCATGAGTCGTTCACTTGCTTCTCCTTGGTTGTTGATAGGGAACGCGGGGGCGAGAGACACTGGTCGTCTCGCCCCTGTCTGGCTCAGCGCTTGGCCTTGACCTTCTTCTCGACCTCAGCCAGAACGAACGCGCCCTCGACTTGGGGTTGGTAGAAGTTGATGTCGTACTGGGAGTCCTTCTCGCCCGGCACATACCAGACCCAGTAGGTGTAGCCGTGCTTGTCGAAGCGCTTCATCAGCGCATGGAGGTCGGTGCCTGACTGCCACTCGAACACATTGGTCAGCAGGTAGTGGAACTCAGGTTGCTTGTGCTTGATCAGGTTTGCTGTCATGTTGATTCTCTCGGTCATTTGCTTTCTCCTTCAATTGTCTCGGGGTTAGCGCCGGCTTCCTCCAGCATCTCGATCAACTCCTCCACAGTAGTTACTGCATCGGCGGGATCGCCCTTGGTCAGGTCATACAGCACCCCGTTGAGGGCTTCCCAGACGATCTGGATCGTTGCGTTTGCGTCTCTCATTTGCTTTCTCCTTGGTTAAAAAATTCGTCGTACAAATCAATAGCCACCGCGTAGCCCTCGCTGTCAGCCGCACCGAACGAGCGGTACTCGTTCAAGATGGTGCCGAGGGCTTGCGCCGCTTCGGTTCGGGTAGGGTGTGCGTTGAGCATGTTCTCGATCTTGGCGTTCATCTCGAACGCCGCCATGTCCCGGGCCACATCGCCCTCGCTACCATACAACTGCCAGTCATCGGCGGTCAGCCGGATGCGGATCATCTTCTTGAAGTACACATTTCTCATTTGCTTTCTCCTTGGTTGACTACTGTGTATGCGTCTGTTGTGTAAGGCCAGCCGCGTGCCTTGGTGAGCGCCTCTGCTTTTGTTCGAGCCAGCACCGGCAAGGTGTACCGCCTACCAGTAGCGATGTGCTCAATCGTTATCTGCCATGTCTTCATTTGCTTTCTCCATATTTAACAGTCAGTGTGAACAGCGGCTCGGGCAGGTCGCCCTCCCACCCAGCGGGGTACACGATCACAGCCAGCCCACCATGAGGAGCGGACTCGGTGTAGTCAGACCCACATAGGTTGATGTCCATGTCCTCATGGACGATCCATGTGTCAGCCCCCGCGCTGTCGCCGTGCGTGTCAAACACAGCTTGCAGGTACCCACGGGCCAAAGCCCGAGCGATCTGTTTCTGCATCTCTTCTTTCATTTGCTTTCTCCTTTTAGTTTGTCACCACACGCTTTGCACACATACGCCTCGAAGGGCTTGCCATCGAGGTCGGCGTAGCCCGTGCCGTCGTCTGTCACCCACGCACCGCAGAACCCATGCGCCGGGTTTGAACGCGGGGCCACACACCAACCCAAGAACCACGGGCCAAGGCCCATCGTTTGAAACAGCGTGCTGGATGCACGCGACTGCTCTACTTTTACCAATCTCATTTGCTTTCTCCTTGCTTGAATAGCCCGGTAACCGACCGGGCGGCGGTTGGGGACAAATTGTCCCCATTCATTCATCCTTGTCCTCTTTCACCTTGAGCACCCACAGCGCTGGCTTGTGCGGCGCTGTCGATGACACAACTGCCTCCTCGTGCAGGGTGGCTAGCTCCGCCTGCTCGTCCCGCGTGAGGAGCATGCCCCAAGTATCGGGAAGGGGCGCGGCCTCGCCCATCATCCGCTCCAGCCTGTCCCGTGCGGCGGCAACAAGGACTTTCTTGGATTCGTAGAAGCGGCGTAGCGCATCGGTCTTGAACTGGTACTCGTAGAAGGTACCCTCCGGCGTGTCGATGCCGACCTTGACCCCGCTGAATGCGGCCCTCACCCTCATAGCGTGCGCCGCTAGGTGAGCGTGCAGATGTTGGTACTGCTTCACCCTCGTAGCCAATTCGGGCGTGGTGCGTAGCTGTAGGTCAGAGAACCGGTGCAGTATCTTGTAGCGTTGCTTGGTCTTCTTGCGAGCGTTGGCATGGCGGCAGGGTGTGCACAGGTGACTCAAGTATTTCTGGCTGGTGTCCTCGTTCCATCCGTACACCTTGGCCTTGGTCGGCGGCACGGGCGTGAGGAAATCATCCTTGGGCTTGGTCTCCTTGCACTTGCGGCAGAACTTGAACCCCGGCGGAGTGAACGGATCGGGCGCTTGCTTGTACTGCTTGCGATCCACGGGATACCACTCGTGCTCTTGCGCGGCGGCGATGAGCAGTTGCTTGACCTTGGCGGAGCTGATCGTGCTGATCCCGTGGGTGTGCTCTGCCTCTTCGATGGCCTCCACACATGCGGCGTACGCCTTGCGCCGGGATAGGTTCTTCCCATCACGCGAGGTCTTGCGGAGCATGTCGAGGATCAACCACACGGGCCAGCGAGGTTTCTCCTCCCAACTGAAAGTGTTTTTCTCAGGGAATGTGGGTTGCATGGTGCGTCCTTGTAGGTAGTAGGTTTGTTGCTCACCTTCGTAGAGGGCGAGACTGTCCGAAGTGTCCGGGAAACCTACACCCAAGTCAATAACCGGGAACCCGCATGAATACACGCTTTGCGAGGTGCTCACCCATACATATCGCGGGATTGTGGCGGAATACACGCTTGAGTAACTTCGAAAGCGAGGGTTAGCTTGGGAGACGAAGCTTTGCTCACCCTCATAGACACACTCACTACTATCTAATAATAGATTTAGTAGTATGTATATGTATGGGTGAGTGTGGGCTGAACGCTAGGATTCATGCGGGTTAGCGGGCATCCGCTTGGATGTAGGTTTGTTGGACAGTTTGGACATGCATTTTTTGCATAGATTGGGGACATCGTGTCCCCAATCCCCTTCCCTCAATCAGCACAGTGCCTGTTGTCGGGGGGACTGCATCGCATCGAGCCAGTCGATGAAGCCTTCCTCGGAGGCGAAGGTGACGCCCTTGTCCTGCCCGGCTGGGCGGACGGAGAACATGGCGTAGTGCGTGTGCTTGAGGCCCTTGGGGTAGATGGTTTCGATGATGAACTCCTCGCCGTGGATGCGGAGGGTGCCGGTGTTGACGATGTGCATGATGGTTCCTTTCAGGTGGTGATGTAGTAGGCGAGGGCCAGCTTGGTCAGAGTCAGCGCGGTCATCGCGAGGTCGATGAGGCGGTTCTTTTGAGCGAGGGTCACGATGATTCCTTTCAGAAGGCGCGGAAGCTGGGGTTGTCGATCAAGAAGGCTTTGAGTTCCTCGCCGATGGCCTTGGCCCAGCGGCGTTTGTTGGTGCGCCAGCAGTAGTCTTGAAGGGCGATCAGTCTCATGTAGTGCCAAGTTGCTTTCATGGGTAGCTCCTAGGTTGAAGGGGAACGGGGACAAAATGTCCCGATGGGCAGGATTGCCCCCTCAGCCCCACGCGTGAGGCTGGGAGAGTTTCCGGCAGGGGGTCAGATGCAGGAGACTTCGGGCGGGTCGATCTCGTCAGCGCCAGCTTCCACGGCGAGCTGTTCGTGCCAAGGCAGGTGCTCGATGGGTTGGAGTCCGGACAGGGCGAGGAACATCCCGTAGAGGGCGAGGTGCATTTCGCGGGCTTCGAGTTCAGGGGTGAGGTGCATGAGAATCTCCTAGGTTGGACAGGGAATGAAACAGCGGCCGGGCCTCGCGACCACGACCGCCGGGAAAAACGAACGGGGACAAACTGTCCCGAATCAGCCAGCGAACGCCTGAGCGATAGCGGTCGAGGCCAGCTTGCGCGCACCCTCGTACTCATTGCACAGCTTCGCGAGTTTCTGAGCGGCGGCGAGAATCTCAGCGGGAACCTCCAGCTCCTCGGACTTGGCCTCGTTCTTCCCGAGGATCGCGGACACGAGACGATTCAGGGCCTTCCGGCAAGCCTCGTACTTCGGGTGCTCAGCGTCGAGCACCATCGTGCCCTCGGCCTTGCCAGCACCCTTCACGAGCGGCACGGCGTACTTCGAAAAGCTGGCCACATCGGGCAGGAGGGCGGCACGGATGACCTCGGGGGTCTTGCCCTTGAAGGTGGCACGGAGGGTCTCGATGCCGTCCCCGTAGGCAAAGGCGGCGGTAAGGACGGCGTGAACAGTAGCGGTGGACTTAGACATGTGAAGCTCCTTGGTGAACGGGGACATCGTGTCCCACAGGGTTGAGTATCGGAACGGGCCAACCCCGAACCGATGCCTCTAGTGTATGGAAGGGGGTTTGGATATCCCCTAGCCCTAGGGCTTACCGAGGGGGATTCGGCTATCCGGCGACCCCACCGGGGGGGTGGCCCCCCTGATTTGGCAGGCCATGGTCGCTCCGGCATAAACACTGTTTCATAACCGCACAACAAATCCCTGTAAACCTTAAGTACACCCCCACCAATTTTTTAAAAAATTCCAATAATCTTTTGTCAAATCTTAGACATTCCCAGACAAAAAAAGGGCCCCAGTGCAAACTGGGGCCTTAAAACAGGTGAGGGGGAAATGAGACCCCTCGCCCGAGGAGAAGCAGATGACTTGCGACAACTGCCAAAGAGAGTGTACATTACGCCCAACGAGGTTTCAACCTACGCATTAATGTTAGAGCACCTTCTCAGTCCTGAGCTGGACCCGGCCATCTTCGATGTGCCGCCAAAGAACTTTGTCCCCTTGGATAAGGCGGACCCCTCAACGCTCATCGACGCTCAGTCAGCCACAGCGCAGTGGTTGGAAGAGCTAGGACTGACAGAAAAGAACGTGGACGACCAAGCGGGCACGACTGCAGCCCGGGCAGCCTTCGCCGCCATCACCACCGGAACCACGCCGGGCAACATCCAAAACGCCCTGACCACCATGAAGACCCCCGCCGCTGTGCAGCGGCTCGTGGGGATGCTGACCGCCTACGACTGGGAATTTGTACAGCAGGCCAAAGAGCTTCGGGGCTACACCGTGGCCAAGCTCTTGGAGGAAACCGAGAACCCCAACGCCAATATCCGCCTCAAAGCGCTCGGTCTGCTGGGCAAAGTGACGGAAGTGGGCCTGTTCACCGAGAAGATCGAGGTCAAGCAAGCGCCGGCTAGCGACGCGGAGCTGGATGCTCGGATCAAGGAGAAGCTGGGCAAGTTCATGGGAGTGATCGACGTGGTTGATCTGTCGGCGCAGCCGGTTGAGGATGTGAATCTAGGTGAAAACCCTGACGACACTGACCAAACTGGAGCTTGAGGCGCTGCAAAAAGCCCTGCCGCATATGAATGCGCAGGAAAAGGCAGAGCTTCTGGCTGATCTGGAGGAGCGGGAGAAGCGCGCCCGGCTCGTGGCTGCGCAGGACAACATGCTGGGGTTCGCCAAGGCGGTCTACCCGGGGTTCAAAGTGGGCCCACACCACCGCAAACTGGCCAAAATCTTCACGGACGTGATCGAGGGACGCAAAAAGCGGGTGATCATCAACATCGCGCCGCGTATGGGCAAGTCAGAATTCTCCAGCTACCTCTTCCCTGCCTATTTTTTAGGCAAATACCCTCAGAAGAAGATCATCATGGGCACGCACACTGCGGGCCTGTCAGAGGACTTTGGCCGGCGCATCAGGAACTTGCTCGATGGTGACGAATATAAAGAGGTCTTTCCAGCCACAGTGGTTGCAGATGACCAAAAAGCCGCTGGTAAATGGTCCACTTCTGTTGGAGGGCAATACTATGCGGCGGGCGTCGGTGGCGCTCTTGCTGGTCGTGGCGCTGACCTATTTGTTATTGATGATCCTCACTCTGAGCAGGACGTAAAGACCAACTCGCGCCTCGCTTTTGATACCGCATGGTCGTGGTTCCAGACAGGTCCGCTGCAGCGTCTGATGCCGGGGGGCGCGATCATTATCATCATGACGCGCTGGTCTCTTTTGGACCTCACGGGACGCCTGATCGACTACCAGATCAAAAATCCGAACTCCATTCCGTGGGAGATCGTGGAACTGCCGGCCATCCTGAACGAGGACATGCCAGAAGAGAAAAGCCTCTGGCCAGAGCAGTGGCCCCTCGACTCGCTCAAAGCCACAAAGGCCAGCCTAGACCCCCGGTACTGGAACGCCCAGTACATGCAGCAGCCCACGAGCGAGAACTCAGCCATCGTGAGCCGCAAACACTGGCGTATCTGGCAGGGCGATGACCCGCCCGTCTGTGACTATGTGATCCAGTCATGGGATACGGCCTTTGAGACCAAGAACAGCGCTGACTACAGCGCCTGTACAACTTGGGGGGTTTGGTACAACGAGGAAGAGGGCAACAGCCCGCAGGTGATCCTGCTCGATGCGTTCAAAGACCGGATGGCCTTTCCTGAACTCAAGGAAACCGCCCTCAAGCACTACAAAGAGTGGAAGCCAGACGCGTTCATTGTGGAAAAGAAAGCGGCTGGAGCGCCGCTTATCCAAGAGCTACGCAACATGGGCATCCCCGTGCAGGAGTTTTCACCGAGCCGGGGAAATGACAAAATGGTGCGTCTGAACGCCGTGGCGGACTTGTTCACTTCGGGCAAAGTTTGGGCTCCGGACACGCGCTGGGCGCGTGAAGTGATTGAGGAAGTAGCATCTTTCCCGGTAGGCGAGCACGACGACTTTGTGGACACGACCACGCAAGCCCTTCTGCGCTATCGCCAAGGCGGGTTCATATCCCTCGACTCGGATGAGAAAGAGGACACGTTTTTCCAACGTCGCAAGGCGGCGTATTACTAAGGATTCCTGATGGCCACGAACATCGACAAAGCGCTTTTTCAAGCCCCGCAAGGGTTGGAGTCCGAGGCCGAAGGCGCGGAACCCATTGAGATCGAGATCATTGATCCCGAAGAAGTAAACATCCGCGCAGGCGATCTTGAGATCAGTATCGAGCCGGGCGAGCCGTCCATCGACGACTTCAACGCTAACCTTGCCGAGTACCTGCCAGAGGGGTTCATCTCCACGATGGCCAGTGAGTTGGCCAGCGACATCGACAACGACCGCAACAGCCGCAAGGACTGGGAGAAGGCGTATGTCACCGGGCTAAAGCTTCTCGGACTCCAAATAGAGGAACGCACAGAACCATGGGATGGCGCGTCGGGGGTGTTCCACCCGATGATCACCGAGGCAGTGGTGCGCTTCCAGAGCGAGACGATCACGGAGACCTTCCCGGCACAGGGTCCGGTCAAGACCAAGCTGGTGGGCAAGCAAACGCCTGAGAAACAAGAAGTGGCAGTCCGTGTGCAGGACGACATGAACTTCCAGCTCACGGAGAAGATGCACGAGTTTCGCCCTGAGCACGAGCGCATGCTGTGGAGCCTGCCGGCCACGGGCTCGGCGTTCAAGAAGGTGTACTTCGATCCCAATCTGGGACGCCAAGTTTCGATCTTCATCCCCGCCGAGGACATCCTCCTGCCCTACGGCACCTCGGACATCCAGACTTGCTACCGCGTCACGCACCAGATGCGCAAGACTGAGGACGAGATCAAGAAGCTGCAGATCGCTGGGTTCTACCGCGACGTGGACATCGGCCAGCCGGACAAGGCCATCGACGAGATCAACAAAGCCAAGGACAAAGAGACGGGCTTCACTGACCTGAACGACGACAGGTTCCACCTGCTGGAGTCCCACGTCGATCTGTGCATCCCTGAGGACCCGATGTGCATCCGGGACGAGGACGGGGAGCCCGCTGGCATCAACCTGCCCTACGTGGTGACGTTCATCCGTGGCACGAACACCGTCTTGTCGATCCGCCGTAACTGGAAAGAGATCGACAATCTGCATCTCAAGCGCCAGCACTTCGTGCACTACCAGTACATCCCGGGCTTCGGGGCGTATGGCTTCGGTCTGTTCCACCTGATCGGCGGCTTTGCAAACAGCGCCACTAGCTTGATGCGTCAGCTCATCGACGCGGGCACCCTCTCTAACTTGCCGGGCGGTCTGAAGTCCCGTGGTCTGCGGATCAAAGGCGACGACACCCCGATTGCGCCCGGTGAATTTAGGGATGTCGATATTGGCTCGGGCGCTCTGCGGGACAACATTCTTCCTCTCCCCTATAAAGAACCATCGGCTACGCTGTTCAACTTGCTGAACACGGTTGTGGAGGAGGGCCGGCGCTTCGCAGCGACTGCGGACATGAAAGTGTCCGACATGTCCGCACAGGCTCCCGTTGGTACCACGCTGGCACTGATCGAGCGTCAGCTCAAGGTCCTCACGGCTGTGCAGGCTCGGGTGCACTACGCGCTCAAGCAAGAGCTGCAACTGATCAAGAACCTGATCCGCGACTACACGGACGACGCGTACACCTACGACCCCGACTCCAACGACGGCGCACCGCGTCAGGTCAAGCAGTCGGACTACGACATGGTGGAGGTCATCCCCGTCTCGGACCCCAACGCTGCCACGCTGTCCCAGCGCCTCGTGCAGTACCAAGCGGTCATTCAGCTCTCGCAAACCGCGCCGGACATCTACAACCTGCCGCAGCTCCACCGTGGGATGCTGGAGGTGTTGGGTATCAAGAACGCGGACAAACTCGTGCCCCTGCCGGAGGACCAGAAGCCCAAGGACCCGGTGACTGAGAACATGGCCTGTCTCAAGGGCGAGCCGCTCAAAGCGTTCCAGTACCAAGACCACGAGTCCCATATCAAGGTGCACATGTCGGCCATGCAGGACCCGATCATCATGCAGCTTGTGGGACAGAACCCCCGCGCTCCGATGATCCAAGCAGCCATGATGGCGCACATCGCCGAGCACGTTGGCTTCGCTTACCGCCAGAAGATCGAGCAGCAGCTGGGCATGCCCCTGCCACCCGAGGACGAGAAACTGCCGCCGCAGATCGAGCTGTCGCTGTCTCAGATGATGGCCCAAGCCGCGCAGCAGGTGCTCCAGCAAAACCAAGCCATGGCGGCGCAGCAACAAGCTCAGCAGCAGGCGCAAGACCCGGTGCTCCAGATGCAGCAGAAGGACTTGGAGATCAAAGAGAAGAAGGTGCTGGCCGACGCGGCTGCCAAGGCAGACGACCTCGAACTGCGCAAGCAAGAGCTGGATGCGCGCATGGAGTTGGAAGGCCGCAAGCTTACGGTGCAGGCTCAGAAAGACATGCTGACTCTGGCCGCCAATCAAGAACGAGAAGGCGTCCGCATGGGCGTCGATATCGCAAAGAGCAAAGCCCAAGCGGCGGCGCAAGCCCGTGCGCAAGCACAACAACAGAGGACCAAGCCTACTAAATGATCCAAGACTTCGCACGCGTACTGCGCGACAAGATACGCACCGACATGAACAACTACGCCGATGACTTGGCCGGCGGGGCATGTCGCTCTTTTGACGAGTACCAAAAACTCTGTGGTGTCATTCAAGGTCTAGCCACTGCAGAGCGCCATCTCCTCGACCTTGCAGAGAAAGTTGAAAAATCAGATGAGTGAAATCATTCTGCCGCCGGGCATTACGTTGCCCAAGCACGTCCAACCTCTTGATGCCCCTGAGGCGGATGCAGACAACGAAACCAAGGCCACGGCTTTGCCAACGCCCGCCGGTTACAAGCTGCTGTGTATCGTCCCAGAAGTTGATGAGAAGATTGCTGGCACGTCCCTCGACCTCGTTCGAGATGCCGCGACTTTGCGAGTAGAAGAACACGCCACCACAGTGTTGTTCGTGCTCCGAGTCGGCCCCGACGCGTACAAAGATACCGCCAAGTTCCCCACAGGTGCGTGGTGCAAGGAAGGTGACTTTGTTCTCGTGCGTACCTACACCGGCACGCGGTTCAAGATTTTCGGAAAAGAGTTCCGAGTCCTGAACGACGATCAGGTGGAGTGTGTTGTTCAAGACCCTCGCGGGCTCACCCGCGCATAAGGAGAGTTCATGTCTGAATATAAGTTTCCCGACGAGCAAGACGACAACACTAGTGTTGACGTCGAGTCCAAGGAAGACAGCGAAGTAAAAGTCGGCGTTAATGCCGATGAAGTCGAGATCGAGATCGTCGATGACACCCCCGAGCGTGACCGTGGCCGCAAGCCGCTGGATCGTGAAGTGGCTGATCCGACGGACGAGGAGATCGATGGCTACTCCGACAACGTCAAGAAGCGCATCAAGGAACTGACCCATGCGCGTCACGACGAACGCCGCGCTAAAGAATCTCTCCTGCGCGAGAAGCAAGAGCTAGAGCGTCTTGCACAGTACATGGCCCAAGAAAACCAGCGGCTCAAGCAATATGTGCAAACCGGGACCGAGCAGTACGCCGCGTCTCAGGTGCAAG
>Ga0315903_10005994_pt1 | contig 15666 bp, 15 predicted proteins | sample LakEriMetagenome_7_FD_203524 | JGI IMG/M metagenome (GOLD analysis project Ga0315903, IMG submission 203524) | Freshwater fungal communities from buoy surface, Lake Erie, Ohio, United States - Buoy 2 MA119 | ecosystem: Environmental > Aquatic > Freshwater > Lake | place: USA: Lake Erie, Ohio...
TGAAGCGCCCGCTGAAGTCAGACCCTGGACACCCGGAGGCCTGCAACGTCTGCCAGCTGCACAAGCTCGTCAACCCTGACTACAAGGAGCTCTGGGAGTCCGAGCGCAACGCCACCACCGGCTGCGCTGACCTGAAGCGCGCACTCGCCGAACGCCTCACCGCCCACTACGCCCCCGCCCGCGAGCGCTACCAGGAACTGATCGCAGTTCCTCACGAGATTGACAACATCCTCGGCGACGGCGCACAGCGCCTCCTCCCCCTCGTCACCGAGACGATGCGTGAGGTCAGGGAGAGGGTGGGGTTGGCGTAGCGTTGCGCCACAACGTTGGCACAGCTTCGCCATTACAATCACCTCATGGCTGCAAAGAAACCTCTCCGAGTCGCATCACTCTTTTCTGGTGCTGGAGGTCTCGACCTCGGCTTTGAAAAAGCCTTTAAAAGGCAGGCGTTTCATGTCGTCTGGGCTAACGAGTACGACAAAACAATCACGCCAACATTCCGGAAGAACTTCCCAAGCACCAAATTGGTTGAGGGCAGCATCGCCAAACTTGAAGCAGGTGACCTTCACGACGGGACTCATAGCATTCTTCCGTCGGCAGGACCTAAAGGTGCCATCGCTGGGCTCTTGGGCGGTCCACCGTGCCAAAGCTGGTCTGAGGCTGGCGCGCGTAGAGGCTCAGAGGACCCGCGAGGTCAGCTATTCTTTGAGTACATTCGCATCTTGAGACTACTTCAACCAGCGTTTTTCCTCGCAGAAAACGTTTCTGGAATCCTTTTTGAACGGCACAAGGTAGCACTTGCGCGCATCCTCGAGGAATTCCGGATATCTGGTTACAACGTTTATTACGCGAAGCTGAACGCGGTGAACTATGGAGTGCCGGAGGATCGGGAGCGAGTGATCTTTATTGGGTTCAGATCTGACCTTCCGCTAAAGAAGCCCTTTGCCTTTCCTGAGCCGATTAAGCGAAAGAAAACACTTGAAGTCATTAGGAAGTGGGCGAGCACCGCAAAGCCTTTTGATCCAACAAAGCGCGACAAGAAGCAAAACGAGTGGATGGAGGGTGGATTCTCCCCAATCTTCCTTTCTAGGAACCGCGTTCGCAACTGGGATGAGCCGTCCTTTACGGTGCAGGCCACAGCGCGACACGCTCCGCTTCACCCTGATGCTGGGAAAATGGTCAAATCCGGAACGGACCAGTTCGAGTTCGCTCCAGGCTCAGAGAAGAAGGGGCTCGTGCGACGTTTGACGGTTAGAGAGGCTGCTGAGGTGCAAACTTTCCCACCGACATTCACCTTTGAGTACACCAACATCGTCAACGGGTACAAGATGGTAGGTAACGCTGTCCCGGTCAAGTTTGCGGAACATCTAGCTGAGGCGATATATACATACTTGCGTCCTTGCAGCCTCAAAGCGTTGGTGGCTCCAACAAAAGTTAAGCCAGGGAGCCAACCGGTAAAGTTCTAGCGACCTTTAATCGGAAACTTTTCAGTGCTAATCTCCAGAGGAAGCTTCAGACCCTTCACCGCAAATTTCAAAGAGCTTTCAATGTGACTACTTGCTGTATGTAAACGAAAACCAAATGCATATCCTTCGTCACAAGTCACAATCCTTTCTCGGACACTTGATGTGTCCCGAATAGATATCCCGAGGATGCTTCCTGGCATCGTGAGTTTTTCCCCTGGCATATCCCCTTCTAGGTTGAACTTTTGCACGAGAACTGCTCGCCTGCCGGAAACCACTTTCCAATAAGATTTGCTCCCAAGCAAATAGCGGCACAGCCGCTCTGGGACGCTGCTGTCAACATTTACTACCCTGCGCATCTCGCTTTCCCAAGCATCAAGTACTGGCGCTAAAACCAGCCTACGTCGTGTTGCTAACGTCGGGTACTCGTCAACCCAATCAAGACCTCGTTCTCGCAATTCGTGCAACCTATCGAATACCGGGCTCACACCCTTCCAATACGCAGGGCTGGCCCCATTCTCATCGAGATCCCATTCCTTTATGAAATCTAGTTTTCTAGCAAGGCGCGAGTGACGAAGGTCTTGGTTGTTGACCTTACAAGAGAAACCAATCGTAGCGGAGTTCCCCTCCAATACAATATCTCGTACATCGTGTTGGGATTGCGCTGCACGTGACGAGTTAAGGGACAAGGTTTTGGGCTCCTTGCTTTCTAGCCGCTTGTCTGCACGAAGGAGATATTGCACGGCGCGCTCTGCACATCTCAGGAGGTGACTGCGTTGAGACGAACCTTCATACTTTTTACGTGCTCGCTCCAGTGCTTCATCTTCAAGCGGAGTGACGCGAATTCTTCTCGCTATAGCTGCGAACAATGCGTACTCGAATGCCGAACCACTCCATTCCTCTTTACCAGGCTGGGATGTCAATCCCACGAATTAGTTCTTCCGTCGGGCATGATTGCTCCCTCGAGCCGCGTACCGGTCAGATTTGCACCATGAAACAATGCAAATTCCAAATCGCATCCTCGAAGATCTGCATTTGTCAGATTGGCATTTGAAAAGTCTGATGCATTAAGCATCGCTCCCATCGCTTTCACTCCGCTTAAGTTGGCGCCCGAGAAATCCGCGCCACTCGCCTCAGCATTAGTTAAAATCGCGTTGCGAAGATCAGCACCATTAAGGTTTGAGCATACGAGCTCCGACTCAATAAATTGAGCACTACGTAGGCTTGCGCCACTAAAACTCGCGGAGCTGCAATTAGCGTGAGAGAACCCGGAGTAGTTTAAACATGCGCCGTCAAAGTTGGCGGCGAACAGCATTGCTCCATCAAATGCCGTCGTGATCAGTTTCGAATTCGCAAAGTTCGCCGTGTAGCACCGTGCGTCCTTAAACGTTGCCCCGAGTGCAAAAGGATGGTCCCCGACATAGGCATTTCGTAGATCAGATCCGCTTAGGTCGGTGCGCTCAAACTGTGCCACCTCTAGGCATGTGTTTCTTAGATCTGCATTCGTCAAGTTTGCGTCATTGCAGTTTGCGTATTCAAGATTTGCACCACGTAGATTGACTCCTAACAAGTCAGCACGAGCAAAATTTGAATGAGCGAAGTTAGCGCCAACACGAAGACCAGCGGCTATGGCGTGGCGCGTGAACCATGACTTGTTGTTCCCTCGGGCCCGCATGACGTCATCGGAAACCGCCGTTGGTTCAACCGCCATGCTCTGCCCCGTCTGCCATGAATCTGAATCTATCACGCATTTTTGTCCTGCAATGACCTGAGTGTGGATGTGCTCAAATCAGCTCGGGACCGGAAACCTGTTTGCGGAACACCTGAAGATGTTCCATATTACGTGGATGAGCGATTTCATCGATTATCCCAAATCTGACCCCCACAACACCGCTCGGCATTGGGTTGCCGAAACGAGCGGCAGTTACGTGACTCAAGCTGATTTGAGGATTCAGGCAGACAAGGTGGGAGTTGAGCACCTTTTCTCGGCGGCTAAAGGGATCTACAAGCCGGCTGGCAGTGAATACGTGTTTTCGATTCGACATGAACCAACTGGAAAGTACTTGGACCGCGATCCAGATCATGCGGGAAAGATTTGGTCAATTGTCTACGATGCGGAAACTGACAGCCGCACCGGGGCGTATGCGCCGTCTAGCACCTCAGCGTTAATGCGGTGTATTGACGACAAGATGCCGATTGCGGTTTTCTGGAGACATGAAGAAGGTCAATCTTACGAGAACTTAGGGCTTGGCCTCCCATTAGAATTTTCTGGTGGTAAGTTCCTAATCGCAGGACCATACGAGGATATTGGGAGCGTAGGTACCAACAACAGCACTGCCGACCTCGTTCTTGATGAACTTTCCCAAACTGACGCGTTAACTACTTCTCTACGCCGCCTGGAACAACACCAACTTAGGTTAAGGCTCCTACAAGGAGAGGACACTGGTTGCTGCCGACTTTGCGGTGTCCGGCTCCCCGCCTCACTTCTTGTGGCCAGCCATATCAAACCGAGAAATCTTTGTTCTCTTGCGGAGAGGCTTCATCCAAACATTGCAACGCTAATGTGCCTCTTAGGGTGCGACTCACTCTACGAGCGTGGCTACCTTCGCGTCAGAGATGACGGTGCGATATATCGCTTTAACGCTAGCGGCGGGGATGACTTAAAGGCATTTATGAAACGGTACGAAGGAAGAAGCCTAGCTTTCAACAGTGCAGCCGAGCGTGGTTACTTCCGCTTCCACAGAGAGCTGGTGTTTAACGCTTAAGTGATTCTGCCATTTTTCGAACGACTTCCGCACGGTGATAACTAAGCGCTTCGAAAACCTCAGCCACCACCTCTGCGAGGTTAGTTTTCTCTCTCGGATTTTTCATTGCTCGTAGATAGAGGGTCTCCAAGGCAGGATTCGTTTCTATCAAGGAATCGAATGCCACCCACCGTGGCTTTTTCCCCTCGGTGTCTGTAATGCGTTTGACTAACCCATCGGTAGCCATCTCATAAAGCAACGCATTCACTGTCTTCTTGTCTGCATCAACACCCTGCTCACTCAGGGCTCGGCTGATTTTAGTTGCGCTCGACTGCGGAAAGCTCTTAACGAGCTTCAGCACGCTGCCTCGCAAGTCGGAATTCGTGGACACCATGCCCTCCTCAGGCGGTATATTACACGAATGAGTCTCACGGAACAACGCGCCTCAGAAGCTGTCGTCGAGCGAATTGCGGCCGAATCGCGAGTCACCCCAGCCTCCCTAAAGGTTACTGCGGCTGTAGTCACAGCTCTCTTCAATAGCCTCAATCAGCGCCGTGGAACGCAGCCAAACGGCCTCCTACTTGGACGGGTGCAGTCTGGAAAAACAACGGCGATGCTTCTCCTGGCCGCTTCCGCGCGCGACGCAGGAGAACAGGCTGTCGTTATTCTCTTGGGCACCACGAATTTGCTCTATAAACAGAATCGAGACAGATTAGACAAAGCATTTGGGCTAAACACTGGGCAGTCCGAGTGGGCAGTTATCGAGCCGCGTGCGCTAACCACTGCTGAGCCCTTTGCGCGCAAAACTATCGCTTCTGGAAGAACGCTGCTTATTCCAGTATTGAAGCATTACAAGTGGATTGAACGCGCGGCTGCGTTGATTGCAGCCCTGAACATTGGCGCAAAGTTGACCGTCATTGATGACGAATCAGACATCGCAAGCCTTGGGGATGGATCGGAGATTGATGGCGCGCCGCCAACCAATGCTGCCTTGCGCCACCTACTCGGTAGCCCAAGCGAAGGTATCTACGTCCATGTCACCGCAACGCCATACGCCCCACTCCTCCTCGCAGCTAATGATCGGCTTGCCCCGGCAGAATTTGCGTTGCTTGACCCAGGAGAAGGGTACATAGGCAGCCAACAATTTTTTATCGATGGAACAGCTGCAATGAGGCGGATAGTTAGCATCGACGAAATCTTACAAGTGTCACTTGGGCGCACTGCGCCAGCACTCGCCACAGCCCTCGGGATCTTTGTAGCAATTTCGATCAAGGCAAAAATTGAAAACCCTGACATGCGCGCCACTTCCATGCTCGTTCATCCATCTGCGAGTGTTGTTGTGCATCGCAAAGTCTCTAGGGCTATTCAACTGCTAAGAAACGAGTGGATGAAAGCTTTGGCAATGGATCAGATTCCACGCGATCTAGAAACAGGATGTGCTATCGCAGGTCTGCCGACACCGAAACCCGCCCGCCTACGAACTCAGCTTTCCTTGATTAAGTGTCACATTGTTAACGCTGATGGAACTGATGAAATAGGTTGGGATACTTCCCCCGCACATATTCTGATTGGCGGAAACAAGTTATCGCGTGGCTTCACCGTTGAAGGGCTAACAGTCACGTTTGTTGCCCGAAAGCCAAGTCAGCAAGCGGACACTATGCTGCAGCGTGCTCGGTTCTATGGTTATCGCATCGGTCTCGGCGGATTCATGCATCTTTTCGCGTCTCGGGCCTCCATGGAAACTTGGAAGCAAGCTGCGCTTATGGAAAAACAGCTCTGGGACAGGCTCTATGAGATTCGTGACAGCAATGGAAGTGTCGCCGACCTGCGTCGAGTAGTTAATTCAGGCGCGAGCGTTGCAGCCACGGCGAATGCCACTGGAAATAGCTCACGCCTAAAGCGATCACCTTGGTACCCCGCCAGACCGCCTGAGGACAGCGCTTGGGCGCGGTTGGGTGACGAGTTAAGGGTGGCGCTAGAAAGCCGTGATTATGATGCGGTAGAGCGAATTCTTTGCACTTGGCCAATATTGGAGCCGGAAGGGAATCAAGCAGTCTCCACACTTGCTTTTGGCTTGCCGATGGTGCAGCGATTTATGGAGCGCTTCAGAGAAGCAGGGGCGCGATGGCATTTGGCAACTAAGAGGCAAGTGATTCGCCAGGATGCAAATAGGTTTTTTGTCGGATTGCTCAGCAGTAGTGAATGGAAAGAGTTTGAAAGGTCGAATGGCTGTGGGCTCTACTTATCCGTCGTTGAATTGAGGCCGGGAGTCGTACGTATACTGCCGATACTTCATATTGCCGGTGGAAGCGTCACGGTTAACTAGGTGTAGTGGGAAGAGGAGGAGTTATGTCGTCAAAGGTGCCAAGAAGCCAGAACATTAACGTAGGTGACCTGCTGCTATGGGATTGTAATCCTAGAATGTTGAATCCGCTTATTGGACAGACTCAACTAACCATAGCTCAAGCTATGAACGACGAGTTTGATCCGATCGAAGTGGGAAACAGCGTCGCGGCAACTGGATGGGATGCCACGAGCGTGCTCAGCATCACAGATGAGGGGATGCCCAATGGTAAATACCTCGTTGTAGAAGGAAATCGCCGATTGACTGCGCTGCTTGCGCTCACCGACCTAAATATTCGCTCCAATCTCAGTAATGCAGAAGATTGGGAGAAGGCGGCAAGCCAGGCGACTGAAAAGAATCGTATTCCAGACTCCGTACCTTGCGTTATCTACCCGACGCTCAAGGAGGCAAAACTCCAGCTTGGGCCGCGCCACTTTCTCGGTATCAAGCAGTGGGAGCCTTATCAAAAGGATCGATTTATCCTTGAAAACATCGATGCGGGTGACCCGATCACTGAGGTTTCAGCGAGTTTTGGATTTGAAGAAGTAGAGGTGCGCAAATCAGTCTTGGTGTTCCGCGTATTTCAAGCACTCGGTCGCAGCAGCTATGGGCGTCTTTCAGAGCGGAATTACGGAAACCTTCGCGAGCTCATTTTAAAGTACGGGGCAATCAGAGCTCATATGATGCTGCCAGAGGGGCGAACGGTAGACGAGTCATTTACTGGCTTCGATGAAGAGGCAGTACCTACAATATCGGAGATTTTGACTTGGGTATTCGGAACCTCTCCTGATCGCAGTGAGGATACTGATGACGGCCGAAAGGTTATGGAATCTCGGGAATACAGGATTCTTAATCGCATCGTACAAAGCGTTCGTGGTCTTGAAGCACTACGAGACCCTGGAACGACACTTGCTGAAGCGTACGACATTGTTCTTGCTGAGAACTCGGATCCTTCAGCTGAGTTTGAAAAGAATGCAAAGGTTCTTATCGATGCATTGACTCGATTGCGTGAGATCTACCGTAACGAAGGTCCTGATATCGTCTCTGAGGCTTCCAAGCGATATCTAGCCGAAGCGGTTGAACTCGTGGGGCAAATTGACTCGAAAACTCGATTGACCAATACAGCAGACGACGAGGACGGTCTCCCTAAAGCCGGGGGTGCGATCGCACGCGTCGGAGCGACCTCCTCAGGTACAAGTTGGTCAGTCTGGCTTGGCGATTGGCTTGATAGCTAAACTGAACTGGCACCAAGGATTGTCAGTCCAGCCGTTGCCCGTGTGCCAGCGACATACCTGTGCACGGCTGCGTTGTTTTCGGGAAGATCCATTGCGATGATGTATGGCGACTCAAGTCCCTTGAACCTGCGAATTGATTCAAAGAAGAAGATGTCGCTCGGAATCTCCTGGAGTTGATCTGCGGCCTTCCCTGTGTGTTCGCCAAACTCGTCAAATGTGTCGTTCCAGAGAGGGAATTCGGAATCCTGACGCATCTCCCGCCACACCTGGCTGTTCTTCACGCTCTCTCCAGTGAGAATGGCAATCTCCCACGGCCTGACGCCATCTTCGGCAAGCCGCCGCAAGACGTTGCGGAGCGTGGTGGTCTGTCCGGTTGGGTGCAGTGGAATCTCTTCGACCGAACCCTCAGAGGTGCGGACCGGGATTGAGGTCATGCCATCCGTCCGTTGCTTCTCTGCCCAGGCGTGGATCTTGCGCGGGTTGCGGAGGTTATGCCGTAGGCGGAACGGTTGAAACTGCAGTCGATCTGGCTGCCAGGGGGTACCAAACGCCTGAGCGGGATCATGGAATACCCACCAGGGATCGTCGGGCTTCCGTAGAAGCTTGCCGAGTAGCTCAATCCACGATGGCTCAAAATCCTGGCCTTCGTCAATGACGAGCGCATCGAATCGCAGTTCGTTGTTCTTCTTCGCTGCATCTTCTAGCGCCTTCTCAAAGAGCCCAAAGTAGGCGTTCAGCTCTTCTGCCTTCTGTGGACGGGGCGGGATCGTGATCCCCGCCTCCAGCGCCGCGAGTTCGGCGAACCGATGGAAAGTGTTGGTCTCTGGGCTGATGCCGAGTTCGGCAACAGCCGCACGGTTTGAGGCAGCGAGTCGCTGATTGAAGCAGAGGTACAAGACGCGCCTCCCCTCTAGGCTCAACTCCTGGACCTTCCTCAGAGCGGCATAAGACTTTCCGCTTCCAGCAGATCCAACTACTTGAATCCGTGGGGCATCTTTCAGGGCTCCAAGGAGCACATCAATGGCAACCTCAAAGCGACCAAGCTCCTGGAGGTCCATCTCTCGCATCGCCTTCTCGTTTGGTCGGCCGGCGAGTTTTCGAAAAAGCTGCTCACCAAGTGTGGTAGCGACATCTACGTTGTTAGGAATGCGCGCACGGTTGTCGCCGCGATCAGAGATCGCCACCATGATCGGCAGGAGCGCTTTGCGGCCCTCTGCTGCGGCGGTCAGTGTCGCGCCATCAAGGATGCGATCGCGGTCAATCTGCGCCGGAAACTCGCTTGACACATTACTTGGTACAGCAAGAGCCCACTCGACTGGAACCGTTGCGCCCGGGATCATCTTCCGCCCTGCAATGAGTCGCTCAAGTGCCCGAGCTGCATCTTCCGCCTGTAGATGTGGCGGCTTGTTCATGAACTCTTTGTTGTGCGTCCAAGTGTCACCGTTTGAGGCGAGTCGCCCTGGCTTCACCTCTACAGCCACAGCAGCACCATCCGGCCGAATACAGAGGACGTCCACTTCGCGAGTTGAAGAGGCACCATCGCCAGACGAGTTCTCAGCAGCTACGGGTCCACCCACTCGCCACCCGCGCGGCTCAAGCTCGCGTTTGAGCAAGGCGCGGACTGAATCTTCCGTGTGCTTCATGGGGAGAGTCTAGAACAACACGAAAGTTGTTCATGCTTAGTACCGCGCCTTCTCCCTTAAAAAGCACACCTTTTTGACCTGAAATCGCCATTGAGGAGTCGCTGCGCATCAGTGATCTAGCCCTCGTCCTTCCCTGGTGTCGCTGTGCGTAACTTCCGCGCAAGCCATCCAGCAGCCTCGGCGCCACTCACTCGAATACCTTCTTCATCCGCAATAATGGTTCCTTCTGCCCTCGGAGCGCGAGCAATGGACTCTCGTAGTGCTTTTGCCCCCTCTACGTCGCCTTCGAGGGACAGCTGCGCAGCTTTGTTCCGAATCTCATGGATAACTTGATATTCAGCGAGCGCAGCACATTCGCCTTTAGAGAAGAGTGGTAGTAAGTCATGAACATCCACATACAGCGTGCTGCGCTCAGGAAGATCCTCTGACTGCAAATCTCCGAGCCGAATTCTGGGCCACTCAGGCGTTCCTTGATCAGCCTCTCTCTTCGCAGGAAGAACGATGGTGGCGACCAAATTAAGGGCGCCTAGATCTGCGCCAACAATCTTGGCGAACCGCTCAAGCTGCCTTCGCGCGGCTGCACGTAGTTTTGGTTGGCCCATTTTGATTTCCAACACGGACAGCCCTGTTGGAGATTTCGTCACGACATCCAATTCAAGGTAGAAGGGCTCCGGAGTGCGCTTCCCCCGATAGATCACATCTGCCCGCAGGATCCGATGATGTGATTCCCCACTTAGCCTCTCAACTACCGTACGTATTGCCCGCTCGGCTGCGTACGCCACAATGCTCTGTGGATCAGGGTCTGCTCGAGTGAAACGGGTCCGAGCACGCATGGCGTGCTCCTCCGAAAACGCACGATAGTCAGAATCGTCGGCTGAAATCAACCGAACATCAACGACACTTAGGAATGGTTCATCATCAACAACCACGGCTATTTCAATGTTTCTTTCGGGCCCTCAATCCACACATTTTAGGAGTGGCAAGGTCAGGCTCTTCATTTAGCTGCATCACTTGAGGATGCTTTCTGCTCCAAAAACCTCTCGCTTACATTCTACGCAGTCGGGACTTAGCTCAGGAAAGCGCTCTGCTTCAAGAGTTTGGGCGATTTTGGTTGCCTGATTCAAGAGTGATACGTCATCACGCTCAACCGGCAAAAAGTGCGATCTCACGTGGAAGAGATGTTCATAGCGGTCCCGCTCACTCTCAGGCGCTCGCAAAAATCCCTGAGGGTGGTGAATCAATAGCCCTATTCCTGCGATCTTTATCGGAATTCGCTCGTCTTCTGGGTGAGGGTCTTCAAAGATCCTTGCATAGGCTGAGAGCTGCATCCGGTAACGATCGGCCTTGTCTTCCCCCATTGAAGCCGTCTTACAGTCCACGATGTAGGTGTTTCCCATCGAGTCCTCGGCCAGCAAGTCGTAACGACCCGCCAAGATATATTCATCATGCACTCCCTTCAGGGGCAAAGGAGCCGAGCGAATGGTCGTTGAACCCTTAGATTTCACTACCCATGAAGGTGCGCCTGGAACCTCGTCAGCAATGTTTAACCCCACAAAGTGCTTCTCTTCCCACGTTGCAAAAGTTCCAACCCAAGGCATAAAGTTTTCTGGCTTTATCCCGTGCCGGTGTGCAACAACAAAGCATCGTGGGCATTTGAGCGCATCCTGCATCAATGACGGAGCAAGTTTGACCTGATCGGGCACCTTGAACCTCCTATTCAATGATTCAGCGGATTATGAGAGTTCTTCGTTTGCAGCGCCAGTCCTGGTAGATCCCCCTGGGCCGGAGTGAGCGGCCCAGGGGGTAAGGGGCCGTGCGGGGAGGAAAGGAGAACCCCCCGTGAGCCCGTGCCGAGATCATCAGCGGTGCGTGTGCCACCTCAGTGGCACGTTGTAATTCCCTATTTTCCGGACTTTCTTTTCATCCTCACCCCCACACCCCCATCGCGCTTCAGTCGGCCGAGGAAGTCGTCGGGGGCGAGGTCGTCGTGTGCGCTCAGCTTGGCGAGGAGCTCCTCGGGCACCTTGTTGATCTGATCGCAGAGGATGCTCTCTTGCTTAGAGGCGTCCCCGCAGCCAACGCAGGTGAGCGGAGGTTGCCAGGGACCGTAGAAGGCTTGCGTCGACCCATCGGCCCGCAGGTAGCTACCGACGAGCGGGTCCAAACCCGCCAGCGAGAAGTAGGTGCCCCGCGGACTCACGTGCAGCCGGCGCGCCATGCGCTGCTTGGTGAACCTGCGATGCTCCCAACTCTCCCGCAGACCCGAGTCTGCGGCAATGAAACCTATGTACGCGGGATGGCGTCCGCCCGCCTTTAAGAACGCCTTCTCAATTGCGCGCTGTCGCTTCGTTGGCACATAGCCGCGGTCAAGCGACATCTTCTTTGGTGTTCGCTTCTTTGGTGCAGTCATGTCACGCCTCCTTTCGGGTGGTTTGCGCCGTGGTCTCCCACGGCAGATGTGCTCTGCCCACGTGTCCTTCGCGGGCGGTGCGTTCGAAGATCGGCGTGCGCAACGTGAGGCGCTCGATGATCCCCTTCGGCGAGAAGTCGCCTTCAGCGAGTTCGCGTCTGATCTGTTTCTCCTGATCAACGCTCGCCCCCGTGGTCTGCACGTGGATGGCGACCGGCTGCTCCACGCCAATGGCGTAACTGAGTGCAATCTCACAGCTGCTAGCGAGTCCGCTGCGCACCACCTGCAGTGCTGCGTGTCTTGCGGCGTACGCGGCGGAGCGATCCACCTTCGTGCCGTCCTTCCCGCTGAACGCGCCGCCGCCGTGGTGCGCCACGCCGCCGTACGTATCGGCGATCACCTTGCGCCCGGTGAGGCCAGAGTCGGCGAGCGGTCCGCCCGTGACGAATTGACCCGCCGGATTCACGTGCGCCACCGTCTCCGCAGTTGCGTACGGCTTCAGGACCTTGAGCGCCAGTGCGGTGAGCACCGCGCGGACGTCCTCAATCTCCGCATCCGCCGCATGCTGCGCCGAGAGGACAAATGCCGTTACCACGGGCGACTTACCAGCCGCGTACCGGATACTCACCTGCGCCTTCCCATCTGGTCTCAGCCAGGGGATGGTGTTGCTGGTGCGTGCCTTGGTGAGGGCGTCCGTGAGCTTTCGTGCCAGCACGAGCGGGAGCGGCAGACCTTCGGGCGTTTCGTCGGTTGCGTAGCCGTAGACGATCCCCTGGTCGCTCGCCCCAATTGCGCCGTCTTTTTTCATCACTCCCTGAGCAATGTCTTGGCTCTGCGGATCTATGGTGACGCGCACGCTGCAGGTCTCAGGGTCGATCCCCTCCTCTGCGGTTCTGTATCCCGCGTCGCGAATCACGCGGCGCGTGATGGTTGTGATCTCTTCTTTGCTGAGCGGATCTGCGCTTGCCACCTGGCCAAAGACCCAGACCTCGTTGCCACTCGCCGCGGCCTCAATACCGCAGCGCGTATACGGATCGCGTACCAGATGCGCGTCCAGCAGCGCGTCGCTGATCTGGTCGCAGAGCTTGTCCGGGTGTCCACTCGTCATCGCTTCGCAGGTGACGATCCTGCCGCTCGTTGGAGCTGCCATCTCCAGTACCTCCCAGTTCGACCGGCTAGGGCCGGCGCCTGGGGCACGACGCAACGCAGGACGCCACAGCGTGGCGCTGGTCCGCGTCGGACCCGTCCGCATCGCCATATCAGCGTTGGCACCGTTCCGGCCCCCGGGTTGGGGATCCGTTGGTTGCCGCACCTTCGTCGAGCTGAATCTCTCCGGTGCTCTCGATGCGCGTCACCATTTGGGTGACGGGGGGAGTGTATCAGGTGGGTTGTGCCAACTCAATGGCACAAATTCGTTGGAGATGGATTAAGGAATCACGACCTCAAGGTTTACGCTCCATTGAGAGCGGTCGGTCCCAGGCTTGTCAAAGCCGACAACGCGGATCGTGATTCCAGTGAACTCGTCGGACCAGGTGCCCTTCGTCAGTTGCGGATCAGACCAATCAGCCTTGCCACTCTTGCTCCCTGGCGTTGCGTCAATGAGTCTGGTTCCAGCCTGATAAAGGCCAGTTTCACTTCCGCCCTCTTCGAGCAGATACTCAACCCCTCCGCTGTAGAGGTCGCAGAGCCGCATGGTAATCCCCCGCACGATTGAGCTCTTCGGTGCAAAGTCATTGAACCAGCCTCTCGGCTGATGCCACTCGACACAGATGTCGGGCGCGCCGGCAGTTGGCATGTCATCGGAATCGTATGTCGGCGTCACATATTCGCTGAGCCCAGTTCGGCGGATTATGAGCGCCTTTGTCGCAGAGGCTGAGAACTCAATTGGGTTTAGGGAAACGCTGTGGGTTCCGGAGGAATCAAGTCGCGCCTGCTCTGACTCAGGTATGAATCCGAGTGTGATTCGCTGAAACGAATTGAGCAGATGCTTTGGCCAGTAGCCAGCAGAGGTAATGATCTCGTAGGGGTCCCAGTCGTATTTGTATCGATCTGTCTCTTTGCACACTCCTCCGAGCGAAATCTTCTTCCCCTCAGCAAGGCAGCCGACAATGCCAGAGTGACTAAATCCAAGGTTATGAAGAAGTTCGTGCGCAATTGTTGAGAGCGCGATAGATGATCTTGCACGCACCGAAGCCCAGTCATAAGAGTATTGATTGATCACGATGAGCTTTCCAGGACTACTTGCATAGCCGCCAAAATCGCACTTCCGATTAGGCATGATGAGGAACAGGTGGTCGTACTCGTCAAGGTTTTCACCTCGCTCTGCCCAGTAATCTTTTACCTGTTCCGCCCATCCATCTGAAAGCGAACGGTTGCATGAGCTCTTGCCGTCAATGGGCGTCAGTCCAAAAACCTTTCCTTCAAGACGTTCCCTGCCGTAGCTACTCAGTTCCCAGTACGAAGCGAGCGATTCGCTGAACTTGTCGGTGTCTGGTGAGTTGAAGAACATGTTGCCGAGGCGGGCTTGCGTTGTAGGCCTCGTACGCTGCCCTTCAAAGTTGATTGGAACGACCGCGATAGTGCGGATCCCATCCCCTGAGATATTCGCGGGGGTGAACGCCTGGCTCCAAGTTTCGCCTGCACTCACCCCTGCCGGGAAAGCAACGGCTGCGGTTAGCAGAGCAACAAGAAGGCGTCTCATGTTTTTAGTTTCGCATACTGTGTTGCCTCCAGCAATGCCTAAAGCACCACGACCACAAAATCCCCATACACTCGCGCAGATGAGTGAATCGGCAGGCAACCAGCTAGATGCGGCGGGAGAGGTGGCGCTGGAGCGTGCGCTCAGGCGTGCGTGGGCGCCAGTCTGCCAGGCAGATGAGCTGACGGATGCGCCGAAGGCGGTGCGACTGAACGACGAAGCGCTGGTGGTGGTCCGTCTCGGTGGTGAGATCGCCGCCTTCCCCGATCTCTGCGCGCATCGCGGCACGGCGCTCTCACTCGGCTGGGTGGATCAGGGGACGTCGCCTGCGCCAGATGGATCACCCGCAACTGGTGAGCCGTGTCTTGTCTGTCCGTATCACGGTTGGACGTACGACAAGAGCGGCACGGTGCGACGCATCCCCGCGGTGTACGGTCGTGCGATCCCGCGACGCGCAAAGATCGAGCGGTACGCCGCAACGGAACACGCGGGGCTGATCTGGGTGCTGATGGATCCAGGGCCTGTTGGCTGGGAGCAGCCTGCGCCGCTCTTCCCGCTGCCGCAGGTGCCGTGGTGGGGAGATGTAAAGCTGCGCACGATTCCGATCAAGACCTACGACTGGAAGAGTTCGCCGGCGCGACGCATTGAGAACTTCATCGACTTCAGTCACTTCCCCTGGGTGCACGAAGGGATCCTTGGGGATCGCGCCAAGCCGCTCAGTCCAGATCACGTGGTGGAGAGTGACGGCGAGACGATCAAGTTCCAGATCGCCCTCGAAGAGCCGCAGACCAGCGTCAAGGGCGATGTTGTGCCAGGCGCAAAGGTGCAACGCGATCCCACCACCTACACCGTGCATATGCCGTACTCGGTGACGCTCGACCAGCAGCTCCCCGACGGGAATCGCTTCATTCTCTTTATTGCCGCGGCACCACTCTCTGCAAAGGAGACGCGTACTTTTACCTGGAACGCGCGCACGTATCGGATGGAACCAGAGGCGGACGACGAGTTGGCAAAGTTCCAGGAGCTGATCCTCGACCAAGACCAGCCGATCACCGAATCACAGCGGCCAGAGCAGCTCCCCATTGACCTCTCCGCAGAGCTGCACATCGCAGGGCCGGATCAGGCCTCC
>Ga0315903_10006001_pt1 | contig 15652 bp, 17 predicted proteins | sample LakEriMetagenome_7_FD_203524 | JGI IMG/M metagenome (GOLD analysis project Ga0315903, IMG submission 203524) | Freshwater fungal communities from buoy surface, Lake Erie, Ohio, United States - Buoy 2 MA119 | ecosystem: Environmental > Aquatic > Freshwater > Lake | place: USA: Lake Erie, Ohio...
TGATGAGCTCTGGTGTTGTGCTGGATCCATCAACATTCGAACCAGTAGTCAGCTTTATGACACGTTATGGTTACATTGAACTGACCAACACTGCATCGTCGTTTGGTAACGCCGGTGACTACGTTGGTGAGATCGCTGTATCGAACCTGTCGTTCAGCTAATCTACTGCGTAGATTGTATGAAAATCAAAAAAGCACCTTCGGGTGCTTTTTTGTTGGGCAATGTAAATCTAGATAAGTAAACTTGCTCGTGTAGCATTTACACACATACACACAAGGAGGTTATCATGAGCAAAACACCATACGAGATCCGTCTCGAACTTCTCAAATTGGCCAAAGATTCACTCTACGAGCCAATCTACCAAAAGCGCAGTGCTTTGAGTGATGAATTTCACGCCAAGCTGACTGATGCTAACCGTGGCACTCTTTCGTATCCAACCTTTCCTGATTTTCCAAGTACCACGGATATTATCAGCAAGGCAGAAGAACTTAAAAAGTTTGTAGACGCTGCATAACAAAGCCCCGCAAGGGGCTTTTTTGTTGGGCACTAAATATTGCATTATGTCAAATCCTCCTCCACCATACGAAAACATAACAGGTATCAGTCGAGCAGCCATGAAAGACAACAGTCAAATAACCTTGGCTGTGTACAATGGCAATGCCAGACCTGGAGAATTGGTAGTAGACCTGACACAAGATCCGCCTCCACTGTACATAGGAAACAATGCTGGAGAATTAACTTTGATTTCGTCTGGTGGCGCAGCGGCTTTACAATTGCCATCCTATGCTGATACCATAGCTAGAGATGCGGCTGTATCTAGTCCAACACCTGGCATGTTGGTCTATGTTCAAGGCACAGGCCTGCAGGTATACGGCGCTACACAATTGAACACTGTAGCGGGCACTAGCACTTAAATACAGTATGGCCACTTTTATTACACCATTTACCGGATCAGCGGCACTCACTGTTTCCACAGGCTTGAACATTGAAGATCAGGGAACCTGGATGTTTGAACCGCCGGCATACGTAGATGGTATTACTTTTGGTGTAACTTTGGCCAATGCTTTCAATGCCAACAGTGGCGAATTACATCTAAGAGCCACTAACTGGACTATTCCGGTTATAGGCAACGCACTGACTAGCTATACCGATCCTGACACTCACATAACCTACCCGGCAAGCAAATGTCAAATCAAATTGGTTGGCCGTTGGCAGATACGTCGCACAATCAACACAGCCAGTAACACCAGTCAAGGTGTTCTATACAACAGTTATACTTTGACCGATCAAGGCGATCGAACCAAGGCTGGTACCTGGTACACGCCTTATCATACTTTTATCATACAAGGCGACCAGGTCGAGGGCGGCGCCATTGACACATTTACCACACACGAGTTTTGGTGTAGAATCGTAGAGCGCACCGCAACTCGCAACACCAACGGCCTATATGTAAGTAACACCGTGGCCAGTCCAATTTGGGCCTATGACTACTACAAGAGCTGGCAAACCAACCCGTAACCATAAATAATTTGTCCGCACAGTGCGGCTTATGCGGTACACCAACCGCGTAGTGGCTAGAACCCACATTGGACTTCTTTAAGGAGAAAACAACATGGGACGTCCTCTCAAAATATCTAAGTATCAAATTGAAAATACTACTTTAGTAGATGTAGCGTATCCAAACTTTGGCAGTTTAGAAGCAGCAGTATATCCTGCAACTTTTAATACTACACAGTACTATGGAGTTGTTGGTGGTAGCGATGCAACCGCGGCCAGCGCAACAAATCCAATCGTACAGGTACAGGTAAACATTGCGAACAGTTATACCGGCGATGCACAAGGATTTATTCTGCGTCAAAAAGGCGCACATAAGTTTCTGGTAGCTACTCGCACTCCAATGGATCCTGCCAATGCAGTGGTTGGTGTAGCAGCTAAAATTGTAGCTCTAGGTAACACCAACTGGGCAGCTATGGGAGCACCTTCAAGTGCGGCAGTAGGTACAATCTTCACAGTGACCGCAGCTTCAGCTGGAGGCACCACTGGTACCATGCAGGAAGTTGGCATCTGTGTTCTTGACAATGATGCTAGTCCGGCTGCTGGTTTCATGAGCATTGGTTACAGCGATGATGCTAGTAGCTTGACCTATATCAGCAAATTGACTAATAAGTTCTTGTTGAACTGGGCAGGTGGTAGTAACTACTTGGCTACCAGTGTGGTAAACGATGAACGTCTGTTAGCCAACTTCTTTAGCGACGAAGGCTCGCCGATCAAGTCTGGTACAGCACAGACTACAATCACACCGGCTATTGTTGAACTTTATACCTAAAGTTTTTAGTCTGGCAAAAATCCTCTCAGCTACATACTGGGAGGATTTTTTATGAATCAAGCATTTGTATTAGGCAACGGTCAAAGCAGACGCAGTCTAAATTTACCCAGTCTTATCACTCGTGGACCGGTCTATGGCTGTAATGCACTGTACAGAGATTTTACACCTACAGTGTTAGTGGCCACTGACAGACCAATCAGTACAGAAATTCAACACACCGGCTACGCTAGAAATAACAGATTCTATACTAGAAAGCCTATGCCAGATCTAGGCGCACTGGTAGTGCCCAAAGAATATTATGGCTTCAGTAGCGGTCCTATAGCCACGGCCATAGCAGCGCAGGATGGCTTTCAACGAGTCTACATGCTTGGCTTTGACATGGGTCCTAGCAGTAACGGGCGTTTTAACAATGTCTACGCAGACACAGAATTCTACAAGAAAAGCATAGACAATCCCACTTTCACCGGCAACTGGGTCAAGCAGATACTACATGTGGCCAGAGCGTTTCCTGACACAGAGTTCATACGTGTGTTTGGGGACACCACAGCCACAATACCCGAATTTAGCGGGCAGAAAAACATGTCAACTTTGCCTATGTCAGCTTTTCTGGACGTAATAAATAAACCATAGGGCTGACTTATGACCACATACAAAAGAGTTGACGGCGATTACGTCATTAGCACAATAAACAGCAACGATCGTGTTTTGATTGAAACACAGGTAGTAACCATTGACGGCAACCTAGATGTAATTGGTAATGTTACCTACATTAACAGCCAAGAACTGGAAATCAGCGATCCGTTTTTCTTGTTAGGTGCAAACAACACCGGCATGTACAGCAACCTGGGCATGATTGCTCAAAAAACCAACAGTGATTGGGCAGCACTAAGATACTACACTACCGGTAACCGTTGGCAGATCAGTGTGGCCACAGACAAACAAGGCGTGGCAATACAGCCTTATGAAAATATCGCAGTGCTGGGTAACATACCCAATGCTGGAGGCATAAACACCAGCGTACAGTTCAGTAAGAATGGCAACTTTGATGGCACTGCTGCCTTTACCTTTGAACGTGTGGGCAATGTGCTCACCTTGCAAGGCACCGAAGTGCTTGGTAATATTGGCAACACAGCGTCAGCTGTGGCCAACTCGGTGGCAATCTATCACAAAGGTGTAGGCAGCGGAGGTACCGGGGTATATGCCAAGACCGCTGGAGTTGACGACGAAGTATGCAGTAAGACCAAAGCAATTGTATTCAGTATTATATTTTAAGGATGTGAAATGGCTATAGTAAATGCTACCATTGATTCAACAAACACAGACATTTTTACTGCGTCTGCACAGCAGGCTATCACAGTGTGTTATTTGTGTAATACCAGCAATGCTGATGTAAAAGTCACTGTGTATGCGGTAGACAACGATGACACTACCAGCGGGTACGTTGGTAACATGATCTACAATGAACTATTGCTGACCGGCAAAGAAACCTATGTGATTGACACAGAAAAGTTAATCTTTGACACTAGCGATAAACTGGTAGCAGCGGCCAATACTGCCAACGTAGTTACCAGTACTGTCAGTTACATATCGATCTAATGGGCAAGTTTCTTAAAAATCGCAAAATACCCACAGGGTCAACTGCTGTGGTAGTACCAACCGGTAGTTCGGCTAATCGCCCTACCAATCCGGTCTACGGCGCATTTAGATACAATACAAATCTTGGCGCCTTGGAGTATTTCAACGGTAACAGTTTTGTAGAACTCAGGCAAGTAGGCACTAACATTGTGGTAGACACTTTTACCGGCAATGGCGCAACTTTGACCTATACACTTAGCACCCCTGCTGTAAATGTAAATCAAATTGTGGTCTTTGTGGGCTATGTCTATCAACCGCCCACAACTTACACCATCACAGGCGGCGGCAACGATGTCACTTTTGGTGCAGCTCCGCCAAACGGTGCAGAAATAAACGTCATCCACAACTTGGGCACGTAGCCGATAAATACCCTGACAAGGGAATATTATGGCTATAGCACGTATACAAGGCAATCTGCTAGCAGACAATTTACAGCGTTCTGCTAATCTCAGCGTTCAGGGCAATTTACTATATGTAGATGTAGTTAATAGTCGCATAGGTGTGCTTGACAGCACCCCAGGTGTTGCACTTGATGTCAATGGCAACATAAATGCCAATGGTATTACCGCTGACAATATCAGTGCTACTGCTAACGTTTATGCTGGGAACCTAATTTCTGATGGTGCAATTGTTGGCAACGTAGATGCTGGCAATGTTTCTTTGACTGGCAACATTGTTGTCAACAGCCTGACTGCCAATACCACAGTTACCGCACAAGGTAATGTAACTGGTAACAACCTAATTTCTAACGTGGCAATCATAGTGCAGGGATCTGGTGGTAACATCACCGGAGCCGATGGCGTTTACGCCGGCATTCTTAATGCCACAGGCAATGTAGTTGGCGGCAATGTGGTTGCCAATGCCAACGTGGTAGCAGGTAATCTAACCTTAGAACCTTATCTCAGCGGACAGGTTACAGCCCATTACGGATATTTCACGGGCAACGTTGATGTATTAGGTAACCTCAATGCCAGCATTGGTGTTGTCTACGCTAACAGCGGTATCTTTTACGGCAATTTAGTCACAGGTAACAATGCTGGGTTTGCCGGCTTTCCAGGGTTCACACAACTAGGCAGTAACGTTGTATTTCAATTTGCCGGCAATGTAAACAGTTACAGTCAACTCAATTTTGAAAACGTCAGCAACGGCACACATGCTTCAACTGACCTTGTACTAACTGCTGACAATGGTAATGATTCGTCTTATTTCTTGAATGTTGGTCTGGCAGGATCAGCTTGGGACGGAACTCAAGACAACAGTTTGACTGATGCACTAGGACCCAACGATGGTTATATATACGTGCATGATGGCAATCTTGTAATTGGCACTAATCAGGCTGGTGACAATCTAAAAATTATTGCCGGTGGTAGTAATGCTACCTTTATTGTTGCTGAATACAGCGACAATCGCGTTGACATCTACGGCAATCTGTTCGTCACTGGTAATCTCAGCGGCAACATAATTGGCAACATTGATGCTAGTTTCCTTACATCAGGCACAGTGCCTGCGGCTCGATTGACTGGTACCTACAACATTGACATTGATGGCCAGGCCAACACCGCGGTGACCGCAGGAACTGTCACTACTAACGCCCAACCAAATATTACCAGTGTTGGACAACTGAGTTCATTGTCAGTGTCGGGCAATATTTCTTCTGGAAACATAGAAGCTACCTTGTTTGATTCTACTAATACTGCCAATGCACCACCGGTAGCCGGCAGTTACACTGGCGAGCGAGTAAGGCTCTATGATTTCAATAATGCAGCAAAAACAAACTATGCAATTGGTGTCGAATCTAATTATATTTGGACTGGTGTTGACGACAGTACAGATTCAACAGGTTTCAAATGGTATGGCAATGCTTCATTAGCAGCTACTTTAACTGGAACTGGTAATCTAACCACAGTAGGCAACGTTAGTGCTCCGTCGTTGTTAGGCAACCTATACGGTAACAGTTTTGGTAACGTGTCTGGTAATCTACTAGGCAACATGTATGGTAATCTTGATGGTAACCTAATAGGTTCAGTGTTCGGCGACGATGGAACACTGCTTATTGACAGTGTTGAAGAAAATTTCTACGGTAACAATATATCTGCCAATAGCTTTGTAGGCCCATTGACTGGTAATGTCACTGCCAACAGTGTGGTACCTGGCGCAAATGTTACCTACAACATTGGGACTGACAGCAATCAGTGGGCTAACATCTACGCACTAAGAACCTTTGTTGGCAACAGTTACACCGGCAATGTGTTGCCCACAGCAAATCTTACAGGCAATCTAGGCAGTACCACCGAACGTTGGCATAGTCTATGGGTACACGGGCAGAGCATACACCTTGGCAATATCGTCCAGAAAGAAGTTAACAGCACCACCATTGGCTTTTTCCAGGCCGACGGTATAACACCGGCAATCATTGATGCAGGATCTATTAGTGCAGGTAGCACATTGACCAACGGCAATACGCAGGTAGCTGCGGCTGCTAATGCCAATGTAACTTTCACTATTACCAGTGTGCCTACCTTGACGGTGTCACCTAATCTACTCACAGCCAACGGTAACATATCAGGCAATTATATTCTAGGTAACGGTAGTCTGCTAAGTGGTATCATTACCAGTGTGGCCAATATCAACAATGGTAACAGTAACGTTAGCATTGACGGCGCTGGCGCTAACATTACCATGGGAGTTGGAGGCGTAGCCAATATTGTAGTGGTTTACAACACTGGTGTAAACATCAGCGGACAAACCTACATAGACAATGCTCTGGTGACAGGAAACCTCACAGTAAACGGTAACCTTAATACTGTTAATGTGGCCAATGTTGAAATTGCAGATCCAATTATTGGCATTGGCCGTGGCAGCAACAATACCCCGTTAACTTTAGATGATGGCAAAGATCGTGGTATGGGTCTTTGGTATTACACCACTGCTGAACATCAAGCATTTATGGGATACGATTCTAGTGCCACCAAGATGCTGGTAGCGCAAAACGTGTCTATTTCCAACAGCGTGGTCAGTGTCAATGATTATGGTAATGTTGTTCTAGGTAATGTTGACGCACAAGGCAATGTAAGTGGCAGTTTCCTATTGGGTAACATTAGATTTGCCACAGGAGTTACAACTAACGCATTCAGTATAATAAATTTGCAAGGTTGGTCTAACGCTCAATCTGGCGGCAATGTAGTAATTGAATCCTCAGGATTGAGCAACCTTGCTGTCAATGCGGGTAACGGTATTACACTTACAGGTAATGCAACTACTGATACCTTTGCTATTGCTGTCACCGGCAGTACTAACGACGGCACCTTATTTGGTGCTGGTGGCAATATGGGTTTGATTCTTGGCGACCCAGTTACTACCAGCATTGATCTGGGCACAGTGGTCGATCTGGTTATTACTAGTGCTTATGATCTTGGCGGATTGACAACAGCCAATTGGAATCAAGTTAACAACAATTTACTGCCAGTTGTCGACGCAACTTACGATATTGGTAACGCAACCAACAGATGGAACAATGTCACTATTGCAGGATTGTTCTCGTCACCAATTAGCACCAAAACTGGAACCAGTACCGGTACTGCCGGACAAATAGCTTGGGATGCTAATTATATCTACGTATGCACTGCAACAAACACTTGGAAACGAGTTGGATTGAACAGTTTTTAACATAAATATCGAACTAAGCCCATATTAGGAGCAAGATAAATGGCAACACAAGTACAATTTAGACGAGGAACCACAGCAGAAAACGATGGTTTCACTGGAGCATTAGGTGAAGTCACCGTAGACACAACCTTAGAAGTTCTTAGAGTGCATGATGGTTCCACCGTTGGCGGATACGCACTTGTTGGTACAACAGCCGCACAAACTTTGACCAACAAAACGTTAACCAGCCCTACCATTACTGCTCCTACTATTTCTGGTGCTGGATCAATTAATATCTCGGGTAATATTACAGGTGCAAACGTTTCTGGTGGTAATGTTCTTACAACAGGTATAGTGAGTGCTACAGGTAATGTGTCAGGTGGCAATCTCAATACCTCAAGCGTGAGTATCAGCAGCACCAATATATCTGGCGTAACTTTAATTACCGCTACAACTGGTAATATAACCACGGTCAACAGCACTACAGAAAACACAGGTACGCTAACAGTTACCACCTTTGCCAATGTTACTGCTACTACCGCTGCTAGTTCAACAACCACTGGTGCATTGAGAGTGGCTGGTGGTGTTGGCGTAGTAGGAAACAGCTACATTGGCGGTCTAGAAGTAGTCACTGGCAATATTACTGGTGGTAATCTAATTACCGCTGGCATACTATCAGTCAACTCAGGCGGCGCAGCAACAGCTATTGTCAATGGTGGTTCAAACTCTGTGGGCAACATTGGCAGTGCAACCAGTTACTTTAATAGACTGTTTGCTACATCAACTTCGGCACTTTATGCTGACGTTGCAGAAAAATATCTAGCTGATGCAGACTACCCTGTGGGTACAGTATTATCTTTTGGTGGCAGCGCAGAAGTCACACAGTCAATCAGCAGCCACGAAGTAGCAATAGCAGGGGTTGTTTCTGATCAGCCTGCTGTGTTGATGAATTCAGGATTGCAAGGTACTACCACTACAGTGGCCCTAATTGGTCGTGTTCCATGCCGTGTAGTTGGTCCGGTGGCCAAAGGTGATAGATTAGTCAGCAGTGGCATACCTGGTGTGGCACAACGTTTGAGCCCTAGCGAGTACCGCCCAGGCTGCATCATAGGCAAAGCTATCAGCGATTACTCAGGGTCAGACGAGGGCGTAGTTGAAATAGCAGTTGGAAAAATCTAAACCAAGACCTCTTTGTTCAGTATGCCAACAACGCCCGGTTGGCATCAACAGATATTATCAAGGACAGGTATACTACCGCAACCGTTGCGATGCCTGTATCCGCAAGAACAAAAAAGTCAAACCCAAAAAACCCAGATGGTCACTGAAAGGTTATCAGAAAAAACCGCAATGCGATCGTTGCGGTTTCAAATCCAAGTATGCCAATCAATTAATGGTATTTCATATAGATGGCAACTTGAACAATACCAATCTAAACAATCTAAGAACTGTGTGTTTGAATTGCAGCATTGAAGTGAACAAAACTGAGTTTACTTGGCGTCGCGGAGACCTAGAACCTGATTCTTGATCTGTGCATATAGATCTTCAATGCTGCCGTTGTTGTCTATGACATAGTCAAAGTCAGTGCCTACCCAAGCCCATTCACTGTGATGAATCTTAGGATATCGTTGTTCCATCAACTGTTCAGCATCTTCTAGCAGCCATTGGTCGTATTCGTCTGTGGTGTTCTCTGTCAGGGCACAGTCATACCACTCAGGTAATTCGCCGCGTTGAATCCATAGGATTTTGGCTGCTTGATTTTTCAATCCTGATATTTCATTGGGAAATCTACAATCTGTAATCACAATGTTATCGTGAGAACTGCGCAGTTTGTTTTCTAAACTGGCTATCCAGATGTCTTGATGGAAATTTTTACGTATTACATCAGTGCCCCAGTATTGTAAAACATAGCGTGGAGTAATTGGTTGGCCTAAACGTTGGCTCCACCACGGATCAATCTGCTCACGCCAGTCTCTACTTTCTTTGCTGCGACCTTCTAGCAAGGTACGATCCCAGCCAAACACTGCACTGACAGCATCTTTGAGCGTACTGGCAAAGCTTTCTCTACGAAAGCCGTGGAAGTTTACCAGATAATCAGCCACAGTGTCTTTGCCACTGCCTATGAAACCGCAGATGCCTATTATCATGTCAGTGTCTTAATTCCTAAATGTTCTAGAGCTGAGTGCAACATTATTATCTGTCTACGACAGTCTTCTAGGGCATTGTGTGTAGCCGGGGGTTTGGGCAAATCAGGATAAAGACTGTAGACAGTTCTAGCATCACGCACTGACCAAAACTGCCAGGGCAGTGCCATGTTATAACTTTTGTAAGCGTGTTCTAGAATGTTAGCATCAAAGGTTGGACCATTAGCCCAGAATCTTTTACTGTGCCAGATCAACTTGCCCAGTTGGGTTAGGGCTGTCTGCAGATCAACTCGGTCACTGTGATTGCCAAAGGCTTCGTCTTGAATATGTTTAGGTTGCGTAGCCCACCAATCAAGAGTGAGCTGTTCTATCACTCGATCGGGCTGACTTTCGGGATCAATTCTGAGATACAAACTGGCACTTTCATCCCATTCAGTACTGGGACGCAATGGGTCGAATATCTGAGCTGCAATTGTAATAATGCAAGCCGCCGGTCCGGTACCAAGTGTTTCTATATCGATCATTATGTCAGCCATGCTGCAATTATACAGCAGTCTGACTAACAGGTCAACTCAATTAGGTTTTAGCCAATCACAAAGGTCAGTGGTTGACTGCCATCTACGTACAGTTTGAGATCTTCCAAACACTTGTCCATGATGGCCTGCCCTTCGTTTTTCATGGTAGTACCATTTAGGCTGGTACCGCCTTGTGGACCAGCTATGTTTTGGAATTTTTCTCTGGCTTCGCCAATGGTAACTTTGCAAGCACCTACCATGAAGTCGCGAATCCATTGGCCAATCTGCATGTCTTGCAGCAAGATGATTTCAGGTTTGAGTTGATATACCCATAGCAATACAACTTCGCCTGTGCCTTGAGGGCGTCTAATTAGTTGCAGCTTTTTGGTTACAGGGTTGAATGTGTAGTTGATGTAGCCACCAAACATACGTGCGCTAAGTTCCACATACTGCTGGTAAAAATCGTAGGTAGCTAGGCCGCCGGCCACATTAAAGTTGAGCAGGTAAACATTGAGAGTAGCTGCACTAAACGGATCAAAACTGGAACTGAACGGTCCTGTGGCATTGCCAATAGTTCTGCGGAAAATCTGTCTTACCTGCATGATTTCCTGAGGCATTGTGTAGACTTCTTGGTCGCGTATCAGTTCCATGAAGATGTAGGCTTCTTCATAGCCGTTTTGAGCTCGCTGACGATATGTACCTATGGTTCTTTGATAGGCTGCCTCATAGTGCTCTGGGTCTAGCTCTATGTCCACAATGCCGTCACCCAATTGCAGTCGCACATATTCAATGAGATCTTGCTTGAGTACGTCTAAGTTGATAGTGTTTTCTGGATAATCGGCCATAAAAAAGTTCCTCAGCAATATTTAGCTGAGGAACCGGCTGCAACTAGGCAGTTTACTTGCTTTTGAGCAGCACTAAATTTTCACTACCGCGTCCGTTAAACTTTACTTCCGTAGCCTTAATATCCTTAAACATCTTTCTAGCCTGTGGCACACTGCTGGTCATAATATCTTTCAGCTGCTCAGCCGGGCGTCTCAACGTTTTCATAACACTTTCTGTGCTGCTGTAGCCAATTAGGCTGTTGTTCTTGACTGTGAAAGCACCCACATGCGGATCGGCTACCAAGTGCACCAGTTTGCGTTTCTTGGTGTCATAGAGCCAGGCTTCGCTTTTGTCCACCAGCTGACTGGCTGGCAAGCTTTTGAGTTTGAGTTCAGGAAACTCGGACAACAGTTTGAACTTGGCTGCACGTTTTTCTGCACTGACTGGTTTGACCTTGCGGGGTTTACGCTCGACCTTTTTGATTTGCACATAGCTGCCACAATCGGCCACAACCTGTTCGCAGAATTTGATAAGATTTTTCAGTTGATTCTTGCCAAACTGGCTGTATCCTTCAACTAACTGAGCATCACGACCGTGTAAGGCCTGTTCTAGTTCATCTTGGTGCCGCTTCCATTGTTGTACTATTTCGGCAGTCAACTGCGGCGCAACATTTTTGCCACGCAGTACCGCAATGGGTTTGAAATCTGCGGACATTTTACCACCGGCTTCGATCATGGTGTCGTACATGGCATCGATATCAGCAGCAGCCTCTATCATTTTTTCACGCAGTCGATCTTGTATATTGGGTTTGGCTGCTTCGGGCTCAACTTCGGTTGGTTTGTGCTTGGATTCCACAATCGATTCGATCTGTGATTGTATGTAAAAATTCAGTTTGGCCAGTTCCTGTTCTTTCAACTCTAGTCCACGTAGGTTCATTCGGCTGAGCCAACCGTAGGTCTGGGTCACATCACTTTCAGGTACACGAGCAAACTTTTTCGCATCGTTCATGCGGTCGTGCCTGGACAGCCAATCGATGATCATTTCTTTGGCTTCTTTTTTACTGTAATGATAGTGGTACCAGTAGAGAGCTTTGGTCAGCGCACTGCTACGGTCCTCAATGGGCTGTATGCGCCAATCGGGTTCCAGCCCGGTATATTTGGTGTCAGCGCCTTTGGGATTCAGCGGCTTGATAGGTTTGGTTGCAGTTTTAGCAAGCATGATTGCTCCGGTAAGGTTGATTGTGTATTATACGTTTTTTGCTATTTTTGGTCAACTAGTACTTTTGCTGTAATTTTGCTAACAAAACGTGGTGTTCTAAGTTGGTACAAGATTGTTCAAATTCAGTCATCAGCTGACGATACTTCACAGTTTCTTTGCGCATGCGTCTACATTCCACTGTTTCCATACTGATTTCTTTGGCCAGTTGCTCGCAGTGTGCCATCATCTTGAGACAATCTTTACGGTGAACGGTGTGTCTGGGCAGTTGATAGATACTGCGCTCGATGCGGTCCAATCGTTCAAAGTGTTCCATAATCTATAATAGCATCCATTTAATTAGCTGTCAATCTACAGCTAAATATGGATTATGCCAAGATTAAGCCTTTACCGTCCAGATCGCACCAACGATTATCGTTTCTTAGACCGTAGAATTTCGGAAATGTACACAGTTGGCGGCTTAGATATCTTTGTACACAAGTATTTGGGTACACAGACTGGTGGACAAGACTCGGCACTCAGCGGCAACGGCGATGCTACACAGCCGGTCTATGACAGTTTGAATCCTTTGTTTATTGAAGACTTGCTGTTGTTAGAAAACCGCGATCGAGTGTACTCAGACGATGTGTATGTCATGCGTGGTGTGTATCAGGTGCAGGACATTGACTTTGATCTTACACAGTTCGGACTGTTCTTGAACGGCGATACACTGTTTATCACGTTTCATTACAACGACATGATTGACACTTTGGGGCGCAAACTCATGGCCGGCGATGTGCTAGAAATCCCCAACCTCAAAGACTACCATCCCTTAGATCCTACTATACCGCTGCCACTGCCAAGATACTATGTGATTCAAGATGCAAAATTTGCGGCCGAAGGATTCACGCAGACTTGGCAACCGCACACTTGGCGTGTCAAAGCCACGCCAATGGTCAACAGTCAAGAATTCAACAGCATCCTGGACAAGCCTGTACAAAACGCCACCATCTGGGACAATGGTAATTTTTATCCTGCAGGCAGTTGGGTGCTTTATGGCAACACCTATTACTATGCCGTACGTGACGTACAACCAGGAGTAGACATCACCGATCCTTTTTACTGGGAGCAACGCACACCAGAAACCATTGGCGACAATGTCAGCACACGTAAGAAAGACACAGAAATCAATGATGCTATCCTTACCCAAGCTGATGTTGAAGTACCATTAAGCGGCTACGATACAACCAAGTTTTACATTGTGCCAACAAAGAATGGCATACCAGTTACACCAACAGGTATCAATATCAGCAATCCGGGAGTTAACGCTAGCAGCACAGTGGCCAATGACAGCAGCGACAATGGTACACCAGTTGCAGATGGTTATACCATGGGCTATCTAACCGGCGACGGCATTGCTCCCAATGGCTTACCAGTGACTCCGGGTGTAACTTTCCCGTTGAGACCTAGAGAAGGCGACTATGCACTGCGATTGGATTTCTTTCCAAATAGACTGTTTAGATATGATGGCCGTCGCTGGATCAAAATTGAAGACAACGTGAGAACAGACCTAAATAACGGGCCAGCTAATAAAACACTACGTAGTAGCTTTGTCAATAACACCGAAGAAGTACAAACCACAGATCGCGGTGCTATACCAAGTAGACAAAGTCTCAGTGAAATTCTAAAGCCCAGAGCCGATAACGGTGGATAATAATGCAGCAGTTTTTTTATCTTGACGCATAAGTATAAGATGCATATTTACAAGATTACCAATATTGCGAATAGCAAAGTCTACATAGGCCAAACAGTTCAAAAAAATCCTAAAATGCGTTGGTACGCACATTTGGCTGATGCTCGCCGTGGGAAAAAAAGTTATTTGCTTGACAGCATTAGAAAGTACGGCCAAGAATCTTTTGTCTGGGAAGTAATTGATCATGCACAATCTATTGATGAACTAAACACTAAAGAAGGTTATTGGTTGAATCATTTTAGAAGTCAAGGCATCGTTGTGTACAACAACAGAGAAGCAGGCGGCAATAAAACACACAGTGCTGCAAGCATTGAGCGTATGCGAGCTTCACAAAAATTACGCCACGATACGACCAGCGTTGGCGGATGGAAACGACGAGATGGTGGTGCTATGAAGGGCAAATCTCACCCAAAAAAGGGCCAAAGTAGTAAAAAGTGGACAGACGAAATGCGAGCTGCACATTCTATCCGGTGCAAAGAACGAGAAGCTCGTAAAAAATTGCTCGTCCAAGGAGAATAAAAATTCAAAGTTATTTTTACGACGAGCAAATAAGAAGATTCCTATTGCAGTTTACTAGGATCTTCAGCAACTTTCAAGTCGAATATGGCCGCGATCCTGACACGGGTCTACCTACTCTACTTAGAGTGCCAGTGAGGTACGGCGATGCCAGTCGTCAAGCACAGACGATTATACAGCAGAACTCAGCCAGCAGTTTGCCTAGCACGCCGTTAATGACATTTTATATCACGGGCTTTAATTATGCTCGAGACCGCCTACAAGAACCGTATCACGTGAACAAGATAGCAGTGAGACAGCGCACCTATGACACTGCCACTGAGACCTATGAAACCACACAAGGCAATGCCTTTACTATTGAACGTTTGATGCCAGTGCCGTACAACCTTGAAATTGGGTTGGATATCTGGACTAGCAATACCAATCAAAAAATGCAGTTACTAGAACAGATTGTAACACTGTTTAATCCAGCACTAGAAATTCAAAGCACCGACAACTACATTGACTGGACCAGCCTTAGCGTGGTAGAACTAGAAAGTGTTAACTGGTCAAGTCGAACTATACCGCAGGGCACCGAAGACACTATTGACATTGCCAGTCTGAAGTTCACTCTTCCTATCTGGATTAGCCCACCGGCCAAGGTCAAAAAACTAGGTGTGGTTACCAAAATTATTGCCAGCATGTATAACAGCCGCGGCGATCCTATTGATGCGCTTACCAACAACGATCTGCTGTTAGGTACACGTCAGCGTATTACTCCATATGCTTATCAAACTCTGCTAATTGGTAATCAGCTACAGGTATTGAAATACAGTCAGCCCATTGATGAGTCTAATTTTAGTTTACTAATACCGCAGAATCCACCTAGTAACGTTATGTGGCGTGCTGTGGTTGGCTTGTACGGTACACTGCGTGAAGGCATCAGTCAAATCAGACTGGAAACAGAAGACGGTACAGAAATTGTAGGTACAGTCAGCTACCATCCCAGCGATGACAGATTCATTCTATTTGATGTAGACATAGACACTATTCCTGAAAACACACAAGCGCCTTTGACCGCAATAATTGATCCGGGAAGATCCGGTCCGGGAGCAGGCTTACC
>Ga0315903_10006002_pt1 | contig 15651 bp, 15 predicted proteins | sample LakEriMetagenome_7_FD_203524 | JGI IMG/M metagenome (GOLD analysis project Ga0315903, IMG submission 203524) | Freshwater fungal communities from buoy surface, Lake Erie, Ohio, United States - Buoy 2 MA119 | ecosystem: Environmental > Aquatic > Freshwater > Lake | place: USA: Lake Erie, Ohio...
TCTACAACCTCGCGAAGGACCCCGGCGAGCGGACCGACCTCGCCGCCGCCGAACCGGCCCGTGTCGCGGCGCTGCGCGGCAAGCTCGAGGCGTGGCGCCGGTCCGTGGGCGCGGCGCCGCTCAAGCCGAATCCCGATTTCGACCGGAGCCGCTGGGAGCGCTGCTTCGTGAAGTTCGACGCCACGCGCGTCGTCGCCCTGCCGACGTCCGAGGCGATGCGTCCGCTCATGGCCGAGTGGCGCCAGGCGATGGACGACGCCACCCGGACCGGGCCCAACGCGCTGATCTTCCTCGAGGCGCGCGACGCCCAGGTGCAGGCGAAGAAGCTGAAGTACGAGGAGCCGCCCCAGAAGGACACGCTCGGCTTCTGGGTGGACCCCGCCGACACGGCCTCCTGGAAATTCCCCGTCGCCCAGGCGGGCAAGTACCGCGTGAGCGTGCTGCAGGGTTGCGGCAAGGGCAGCGGCGGCTCGACCGTCGCGCTCGAGGCCGGCGCCGCCAAGGTCGAGTTCACCGTCGAGGAGACGGGCCACTTCCAGCGCTTCGTGCCGCGGGAAGTCGGCGTGCTCGAACTCGCCGCCGGCGACAACACCCTGACCGTCCGGCCCGTGAAGAAGAAGGGCGCAGCGGTCATGGACCTGCGGCGCGTGACGCTCGAACGCGTCGAGTAGCCGCTCAGGCCGAGGCGAGCAGGGCCCGCAGCTCGGCTTCGGGCTCCTCGTGGCCCTGCGCCACGGCGAGGGCGAGCGCGTCCGTCCAGGCGACCCGGGCGCCGGCGCGGTCGCCGACGGCGGCCAAGGCCTTGCCCAGCAGCACGCGTGGCATCATCCAATCCGCCTTGGCTTCGGCGGCCCGGCGGAGGTGTTCGGCGGCCTCGGCCGGCGCGCCTTCCTTGAGCAGTTCCTGCCCCAGGGAGAAACGGAAGAGGGCGTTCGCGGGATCGGCGGCGACGTGCGCGCGGAATAGTTCGGAGCGGGCCATGGTCAGGGGGCTTCAAGGCGGAAGACGACGACGGCCAGGCCGGGGAGGCGGACCTCGATCGAATAGGGACGGCCTTGGCAGGGGATGGCCTCGGCATGGACGCCCCCGAGGTTGCCCAAGCCCTGGCCGGCATAGTGCCGGGAAGCCGTGTTGATGGCCTCCTGCCATCGGCCCGGCCAAGGCACGCCGAGGCGATACGTCCGCTCGACCGGGGTGAAGTTGCCCGCGACGACCCACGCGCGACCGCGCGAGCGCCGCTCGAAGGCGACCACGCTCTGGGCGCCGTCGTCCGTCACCAGCCACTCGAAGCCCTCGGGACGGAGCTCGTTCTCGGCCAGCGCCGCCTCGCCCACGTAGAGCCGGTTGAGGTCGGCCACGAGCCGCTGCACGCCCGCGTGGAGCGGGTACGCCAGCAGGTGCCAGTCGAGCGAGGCGTCGTATTTCCACTCGGCGAACTGGCCGAACTCGCACCCCATGAACAAGGTCTTCTTGCCCGGCCACGTCCACTGCAAGGCCAGCAGGCAGCGGAGGTTGGCGGCCTTGGTCGCGTCGTCGCCGCCGCTCATCTTGCCGATGAGGGAGCCCTTGCCGTGCACGACTTCGTCATGGGAGAAGGACTGCACGAAGGCCTCCGACCACTGGTAGAGCATGCCGAAGGTCAGCTTGTCGTGGTGGAACTTCCGGAACAACGGGTCCTGCCGGAAGTAGCCGAGGCAGTCGTGCATCCACCCCATGTTCCACTTGAGGTCGAAGCCGAGCCCGCCCGCGGCGACCTCCTTCGTCACCCCCGGGAACGAGGTCGACTCCTCGGCGATCATCGCGACGCCCGGGTGGTAGAGGTGCACGAGGGCGTTGACCTGGCGGAGGAACTCGATCGCCTCGATGTTCTCGCGTCCGCCGTGGCGGTTGGGAATCCATTCGCCGTCCTTGCGCGAGTAGTCCAGGTAGAGCATCGAGGCCACCGCGTCGACGCGCAGCCCGTCCACGTGGAAACGCTCGAGCCAGGAGAGCGCCGAGCCGACGAGGAAGCCGCGCACCTCGTGCCGGCCATAGTTGAAGATGAGCGTCCCCCAGTCCTGATGCTCGCCGAGGCGAGGGTCCGCGTGTTCGTAGAGGTGGGTGCCGTCGAAACGCGCGAGGGCGAAGAAGTCGCGGGGGAAATGGGCGGGCACCCAGTCGACGATGACGCCGATGCCCGCGCGGTGCAGGGTGTCGACCATCGTCATGAAATCGAGGGGCGAGCCGAACCGGTGGGTCGGCGCGTAGAAACCGGTGACCTGATAGCCCCAGGAGCCGTCGAAGGGGTGCTCCGACGGGGGCATCAGCTCCACGTGCGTGAACCCCAGTTCGACGCAATAGGCGGCGAGCTGTTCGCCCAGTTCGCGGTACCCGAGGACGCGCCCGCCCTCCTCCGGGACGCGGCGCCAGGAGGCCAGGTGCACCTCGTAGACGGACATCGGCCGCGTCCGCGGGTCGCGGCGTCGCCGGGACTCCATCCACACGGCGTCGTTCCAGACGAAGCCGGAGAGGTCGCAGACGATGGCCGCATGGTTGGGCGAAGGCTCGAAGTGCAGGCCGTAGGGGTCCGTCTTGAGGAACGGAGTCCCGTCGTGCGGGCCCACGAGCTCGAACTTGTAACGGGTGCCGACGGCGAGCCCCGGCACGAAGATCTCCCAGATGCCGGAGGCGCCCAGGGCGCGCATCGGGTGGGCGCGGCCATTCCACAGGTTGAAATCACCGACCACCGACACGCGGCGGGCCGACGGGGCCCAGACGGCGAAGGACACGCCCGCGACGCCGTCCAGCGTCCGGAGCTGCGCGCCGAGCTTATGGTACACCCGATGGTCGTCGCCCTTGCCCAGCAGGAACAGGTCGTCCTCCGAGATCGTCGGCCAGAAGCGGTAAGGGTCCTCCAGTTCCCGCGCCGTGCCGTCCGCATAGGTCGCGCGGAGGCGGTAACGCAAGCCCTCGCGCCGCGGGATGACCCGCTCGAACAACCCCACCGCATGGAGGCGCTCCATCGGGAGGCCGACGCCGGCCGCGACGTCCCATACCTCGACCGAGCCGGCGCCCGGCAGGAGGCAGCGCACCACGCACCCCCCGTCGCCGAGGGCATGGAGACCGAGGAAACGGTGCGGGCAGGTCTCCGTCGCGTCCACCAGGGCGGTCAACTCGGCGGGACTCAGTCGCATGCTTGGACAATCCACGGGGGGCGAGGCTCGGCAAGCGCTCATTGCCCGAAAAACCTTGAGGGAAGGCCTCAACCGACAAGTCTGGGCGCGATGCCCGGTCGTCGTTTCTGGATTCTCGCCGCAAGCGTCGGCCTCGCCTGCGCGGCCGTCGCCGCCGGGCCTGCGGAAGCCGCGCCCAAGCGCGACGGCGTGCGGCCCAACATCGGGGGCGAAAGCTTCTACTCCGAGGAAGGCGGCAAGGTGATCGTCGCGGTCAAGGGCATGGTGGAGGTGAACGGCTCGACGCTCTCGGCGGACCTCGTCAAAATCGACCAACGGACGGGCTTGATCGTCGCCCGCGGCAACTTCGTGTACGCGACGCCCAGCCTCCGGATCTTCGGCGAGGAGGCCACGCTCGACCCGCGGACCGACACCGTGGTCGCGCGCCAAGTCCGCTTCGGCCGCAGCCCGATGTTCTTCACGGCCGAGGAGCTCCGCATGGTGCGCGGCGACAAGACCATGACCGGCGTCCGGATGTGGCGCAATGAGCCGTCCCCGCAGGGCATGAGCCTCGCCATCGGCCAGGTGAACTATAGCGAGAAGGACGATTGGCTTTCGATGAGGAACGTGCGGCCGACCGTCGCGGGCATCCCCTTCCTCTACCTTCCCGCCTACGGCCAGCAAGGCTACCAGGACATGCCCTACGAACTGTTCCTCGGCATGGGCAACGCGCCGCTCAAGGGCTTCTTCGTCCGGACCACCGTCCTCATGCGACAGACGCCTTCCTTCTGGATGGGCATGATGCTCGACAACTATGCCCAGGCCGGCTGGCTCGCCGGCCCGGCCTTCCGCTACGACAACAGCAAGCTCCGCGACGTCGGCACGGTCTGGAAGGCCCGGCTGAACAGCGCCTTCATCCATGACCAGGGGGAACTGCTGGTCGATAGCTTCGGCCGTCTGCCGGACCGCGACCGTTCCTTCGCCCACGGCGAAGTCATCGGACGGACGGTGGGGGGCGTCGAGGTGGCCGGCCGGCTGTTCGCCGAGAGCGATCCCGATTTCCTCCGCGACTTCCGCCCGAACTTGGTCGGACGGCTGACGACCCCGGAGGCGACCCTCCAGGTGACCGCCCCGGTCGAGGGAGGCTTCTTCAGCGCCGGGCTGGCGGCGAAGGCCGACGACCATCAGGACGTGGTCCAGCGCCTACCGGAACTGCGGCTGGACCTGCCGTCGGCGGCGCTCGGCACGACCGGCTTCCGGCGACGCGCCTTCCTGGGCCTCGCCTACCTCAGCGAACGTCCCTCGGCCACGCTGAACGGCCCGGCCTACCTCGCCGCGACCGGCACCGCCGGGGCTTGGTCGACCACCCGGCTGGACGCGTATTACGGCGTGAGCTACCCGTGGGTGGTCGGCGATTACCTGACCTTCACGCCCATCGCCGGCGTCCGCGCCACCGGGTGGTCGGACGCCTTCGGGAACGGGGCGGAGAGCAAGGTGATCGGACAGGCGGGCTTCGACCTGGAAGGACTGGCCACGGGCTCCTGGGAACTCGACGCGCCGAAATGGGGCATCCTCGGGATGCGGCATAACCTCCGCCCCTTGCTGCAGGTCCGCGCGATGCCCGGGGCCGACCAGAAATTCGGCCAGGTCCCCCAGTCCGACCGCCTCGGCATCACGTCCGCGCTCCGGGATTTCGACTTGGCGGATCGGCTGGACCCGGCCGGTACCACGGCGACCGAGTCGGTGCGGTTCGGCCTACGCAACAGCCTGGAGACCCGCGACGCCCGCCAAGGCACGCGCCAGCTGGCCCGCGCGGACTTCTTCACCGATTGGCGCGATGGCTCGCCCGACCTTGGGGTCAACGGGCGCTCCAACTTCGTAACCCATCTCTCGCTGACCCCGGCCACCTGGGTGACGATCGATGCGCTGCACGTGGTCCCCAACGGCGGCGGCGCCCCGGTCGAGTCGACCCAGTCCATCTCCTTCCGATCGGGGGACTTCTGGACCGCCCAAGCCTACTGGACCGAACTGAACCAAGGGTTCGTCGCCCGCCAGCTGGGCCTGAACGCGGACGTGATGCTCAGCTCGGTCTACTCGGCCTTCGGCCTGGTCAACCACGACGCGACCACCGACCAGACCAACCTCCTCATGGTCGGCATCCGGCAACGTCTCGGCCAGTCCTGGGAGATGCAATATAGCCTGCTGAAGCGGGTGACCGACCGAGGAAACAGCTCATTGGGCTTCCAAGTCCGCCTCCGATTGTTCAGGTTCTGACCGTGCAGGACGATTCTCCAGCCACCCCCGCCATCCCGACCGACGGCATCCTGCCGCCGGCGGACCTGCCGATCCGGCTCGACGTCTTCGAGGGCCCCCTCGACCTCCTGCTCTTCCTGATCCGCAAGAACGAGATCGATATCTACGATATCCCGATCGAGAAGGTCACGCTGCAGTACCTCGAGGTCCTCCGGACGCAGGAGAAGGACAACCTGGAGCTCGCCGGGGATTTCTTCGTCATGGCCGCGACCTTGATGTACATCAAGAGCCGCATGCTGCTGCCGGTCGAGAGCCGCCCGGAGGAGGAGCTGCCCAGCCCCGAGGAAGGCCAGGATCCCCGCTGGGCCCTCGTCCAACAGCTCATCCAGTACAAGCGCGTGAAGGAGACCGCCGCCATCATCCGCGGGCTGGTTGACGACCGGCAAGGCCTGCTCGCGCGTTATGTCCTCCAGCCGCAGGGGGACGACGCCCTGGCCCGCCCGGTCGCGCCCGCGGACCGCATCGAACTCTGGAACACCTTCAACCTGGTGCTGCGCCGGCTGGCCGAGCGCATCCAGCCCGGCTCGATCACGACCGAGAACGTCACCGTCTCCGACCGGATGGAATCCATCCTCCGCCGCCTCGAGACCGAACCGACCTTCGTGTTCACGAGCCTCCTGCCCGAGCGCCCGACGGTCGGCTTGCTCGTCGCCACGTTCCTCGCCTGCCTGGAGCTCGCCCGCCTCGGGAAGCTCAAACTCGAGCAGGACGCCGCCTTCGCCGAGATCAATTGCGCCAAGGCCGAGGCCAACGCCGGCCCCAACGCCGGCGAAGCCGCCGACGGCACGTCGGAGTTCGACGCCCCCGCCACCCCGGCGGAGTGAGCCGCGGGCTTGAAAAGCCCCGGACGACTCCCATCCTGAAAGCATGGCTCGCTCCAAGCGCGCGAAGAACCACCTCTTGGGCCTCGGCCTCGATGGGCAGGATCGCCACAAGCGGATCACCCGCGGCGAAGGCTTCTCACTCGTGGGCGGCTCCGCGGAGACGCATGATCGCATGACGGAGACGGTCATCAAGACGGTGGAGGACCTCCAGCGCCAGGGACGCAGCCTCCACGACGCGCCCGCGGAACAGGTGCGCGACCTCCTCCGCAAGCACGACCGCTCCGCGTAAGGGCGAAAAAACCGCCACTGGTTTATTGACTCACCTTCCGGCCGACATTTGACTGCCTCTCCTCAGATGAGCACCGAGTCTACCCCGCCTCCCCCTCCTCCGCCCGAAGGTGAAAACGCCGCGCCTCAGCCGCCGAAGCTGAAGCTGGCCAAGCCGGTCGCCGCGACGCCCATCGTCCCCCCGCCGCCCCCCGCTCCCGGCGCCATTCCCCCGCCCCCCTCCGTGGGTGCCGCTCCGGCCCCGGCTCCGGCCGCCCCGCGCGCGCCGATCGCGCCTCCGCCCTCCGCGCCGCGCCCGACCCCGGTGCTCAACCGCAACGTCGGTGCCCTCGCCGCGTCCTTGGACGTCCTGGCCATGGCCGCCTCCATCGCCGGCGCCGTGATCCTTTACCTCGAACTCTTCGTCAAGACGAAGGGTTGAACGACCTCCTATGGCATCTGACCTCATCTCCAACCTCGACACGACGAACTTCGATTCGTCGATCAAGTCCGCCACCGTCCCGGTGCTCGTCGACTTCTGGGCCACCTGGTGCGGCCCCTGCAAGCAGCTGGGTCCCGTCCTCGACCAACTCGCCACCGAGATGGGCGCGAGCGTCAAGATCGCCAAGGTCGACGTGGACAGCAACCCCGCCCTCGCCCAGCAGCTCGGCGTGACCTCCATCCCCGCCCTGTTCCTCTTCAAGAACGGCGTCGTCGTGGACAAGATGGTCGGTGCCCGCCCGAAGGCGGACATCGCCGCCTTCATCCGCAAGCACGCCTAAACGGCCCGGCTCAAGGCCGACGAAAAGGCCCGGCAGCGCGAGCTGCCGGGCCTTCTGCTTTGGCCGGTAAGCCGGGGAGGCTTACTTGGACTCGAGCGGGTGCTCCTTCAGGAGGTCGGCGGGGGCGTACTGCCCACGGGTACCGATGGCCTTGCGGACTTCGGCGACCTTCGTATCCATGACGGGACCGGCGGTATTGCCCCAGGCCTGACGGACGTAGGTGGCGATGTGGGCGACCTGTGCATCCTTGAGGGCGGCGCCGACGTTGGGCATGTTGCCGTTGTACTTGACGCCGTTGACTTCGATCTCGCCGGCCAAGCCGACCAAGATGGCCTTGATGAGGCGCTCCTCCGCGCCGGCGACCCAGGCGGACTTGGCCAGGGGCGGGAAGGCGCCGGGGACGCCGAGACCGCTGGCCTGGTGACAGGCGGCGCAGTTGGCGATGAAGAGCTTCTCGCCCTTGGCGGCGTCGGGCTCGAACTCGACGGGCCCGGTCGCGGCGGTCACCTTGGGGGCGTTCACGTCGAAGGCCGTGGAGGCGAAGTCACCGCTGTTGCGGGTGAGGTAGAGGCCACCCCAGAAGCCGAAGCCACAGAAGAGGAAGACGATGAAGATCGGCGTCAGGGAGAAACCTTCGCGGGGCTCCTCCTTGTCGCGGGCGAGCTGCGAGTGGACTTCCACGAGGCGGCCGTCGGAGAAGCCGTCGGCCCCGGGACCAGGATTACCCTGGGGCGGACGGTTGCGGTCGGGATGACGATTACGGTCGTTCATGGGATCACTGCTTCAGTTTGGCTTCGGGCGAGGAGTAGTCCTGGCGGAGGGACTTGAGGTACGCCACCAGGGCGGCCGAACGCTCGGCCGTGAGGAAGGCGTAGGGCGGGTGGTTGACGCCGGCCGCCGGGGCGGCGAGGAAGGCGGCGAGTTCGGCGTCGGACTTGGCGCGGGCGCCGTAGTTCGCGAGGTCGGGGCCGACGCGGCGCTGGCCGAGCAGGACCTGCGGCTGGAGGACGTAGTCGCGGGCGACGCTGGGGCGGACACCGTAACCGCGGGCGATATCGCTACCCTGACCGGCGGGACGCACCTGCTGGGTGTGGCAGGCGACGCAACCGAGGTCGAGGTAGACGGCGCGGCCTTGGATGGCGAGGCCGGGCTCGCGCGCGGGGAACAGCGGGCCGCCTTCCTCGGCGGGAGCGCGCCCCAGGGAGCCCAGCTGGACTTGGGCGGTGACCAGCAGGCCGGTCCAGACGGACGCGACGCAGAAGAAGACGCCGGCGAGGAGGAGGTTGAGGTTCTTCATGGGGCCGGATTAGTCGGAGCGACCATCGGAGGTCGGGGTGGTGGAGGAAAGGATCATGCCGAAGGCGTTGAGGGCGAAGGCCACGTGCCCGACCAACAGGAGGAAGGCGGCGACGGAGCCGGCCAGCGCCCACGGGGTGGACGGGGCGGACGGCTGGTGGCCGGCCTGCCAACCGCCGGCGAGGGCCGCGCCGACGGCGAGGAGCAGGCCGAGGAAGGCGGACCAGAAGTGGACGTGCACCAAAGCGGTGGACGGCCAGAGGGAGCCGGTGAGGCGCGGCAGGATGAAGTAGCTGGCGCCGAAGAGGATCATGGTCGAGGCGCCGTAGGTCAGCAGCTGGACCTGGCCTTCGGCGAAGCTGGTGAAGGCGAGGGTCGCGCTCAGGTCGCGGGTCGAGAAGACCGCGGCGAGGATGCCGAAGAGGAGGAAGCTCACGATGCCGACCGCGACGAAGCGGAGGGTGGTGCTGTTCCAGGAACGGCCCCAACCGCCGTCGACCGAGAGCGTGGAGAAGAAGTTGATCGCGAGGACCACGACCGGGACGATCCCGAGGACCGAAGCCACGACGCCGACGGACTGGAGCCAGATGGGGATCGGGCCACCGAGCAAGGCGGCGGGGGCGCCGAGACCGGCGAAGAGGAAGAGCGTCCAGAAGCCGACGGGGGCGAGGTAGTAGTGCCCGAGCGGACGGCCGAGGATCTTCGGCACGAAGTAGTAGGCGGCGGCCAAGGCGGAAGCGCCGAACCAAAGGAACAGGAGGTTCTGGACGAACCACGCATGGGCGAGGGCCTGCACCGTGCCGACCGTGGGGAACCAGAGCACCATCAGTTGCGCCAGCAGGAAGACCAGCGGCAGCGCGAAGGTGGCGCCGACGATGTACCACTGGGAGACGAAGTGCTGGCCGCCGGGACGGCGGGCGTAGGCGACGACGGACCAAAGGGCCGACAGGAGGAAAGCCAGCAACAGCACCGGGCCGACCTCGCGGGGCAGGTCGAGCAGGGCGAAGCCGCCGAGGTCGCCGCGGATGACCTGGACGACGCCGTAGGTCAGCGCGAGGTTCCAAGTGGCGCCGCCGAGGGTGGCCAGCCAACCGTTGCGGAACTCGAAGCGACCCAGCTGGGCCATGATCCAGAAGTTCACCGCGAACAGGGCGTTGAAGCCCCAGCCGTAGACGAAGGTGTCGCGGGCGGCGGCGACGACGCGACCGTAGGTCGTCAGTTCGCAGGCGCCGAGGAAGTCGGGGCGATGCAACTTCACGGCGGCGACCAACGCGAGCACGGAGGACACGACGAGCCAGAGCACGGCGGACGCGAAGAAACAGAGGAACGGTCCGCGGAGGCCGGACTCGGTGCGCGTGAGGCGGGCGAAGCCGGACTCGGGCGGGCGACCGGACGGGCGGGCGGGGCGATTTTCCTGACTCATCTTAGGCGAAGGGTGGGAGGATTATTTGAGGCCGAGTTCGGCGGTGTTCCAAGGGGCGGTGCGTCCGGCGGTGGCGTCGCGCACGGCCTTGACCTGGGCCGGCGTCACGATCGTGCCCCGGTTGCCGAAGCTCTGGCGGACGTACGTCAGCACGTCGGCGATGTCCTGGTCGGAGACGCCGAGGACGGGCGGCATCATGCTGTTGTAGGTGATGCCCTCGATGGTGATGGGGCCCATCAGGCCCTGCAGGATGAACTTGATCGGGAGCTCGGGGTTGCCGACCACGATGGGCGTCCCGGCGATCGACGGGAAGACGGGCGGCAGGCCCTTGCCCGTCGGCTGGTGGCAGGCGATGCAGGTGCGGGCGTAGACGGCGGCGCCGCGCTTCAGGGTGGCCTCATCGGCCGCGACGAAGGCGGTGGCGGTGGCGGCGGTCGCGGGGGCGACGGCCGGGGCCGCCGGGGCGGGCTTGAAGGACGCGAGGGCCTTCGGGTCGGCGGCGATGACCGACATGGCGGTCTCGACCGGGACGCGGAAGGTGCCGTCGGCGTTGCGGGCGGCGCCGGTGAGGAGGGCCTGCCCTTCCGTCTCGGTCTTGGCGCGCAGCGCCTTCTGGGCGGCGCGACGCTCGACGTCGGCGTTGGTGCGCGGACGGGTGGCGAAATAGGCGTAGCCGACGACGACGGCGGCCGCGGCGAGGAAGGCCACGAGACCGAGCCAGGAGGCGACCTGGGCGGGGATCAGGGGGCGGGGTTCCCGCGGTTGGGAGGACTCACTCATGGTAGTTGATGGACTCGAGGATGCGGGGATCGTGGACCGGGATGGTCTCGTGGCGACCGGCGGCGCGCAGCAGGACGGCGACGACGATGGCGCCGAAGCCGAGCACCGCGAGGACGTCGACGGCGAGGTAGGAGGTCAGGAAGGGCGAGACGACGAAACCCTCGGGCGTGCCGGCGGCGTTGATCTGGCGCGGGACGGCGTTGAACCAGAGGTCGACGAGGCCGCCGACGAAGATGACGGACGCCACCGCGAGCAGGCGGCCGGCGACGATCTTGGTGCGGTAGAAGAGCAACGTCAGGAACGGCAGGAGGAAGAAGCCGAAGATGAGGTACATCGAGACGCCCCACCACTGGTTCTTGGCGCCCGTCACCGGGTCGAACTCGCGGATGTTGTACCAGAAGGTCTCCTCGGGGATGTTCGCCGTGTAGATCAGGAAGTACTGCGAGAAGCTGATGTACGCCCAGAACACGGTGAAGGCCAGCATGAGGCAGCCGAGCACGTGGCGGTGGGCCTGGTTGAGGATGCCGTCGAGCCAGCCGCCGTTGGACAGGCGGTAGGTCGCGATGACGGTGAAGGCCAGCGCGAGGCGGATCGAGAGGGCGAAGAACCACACGCCGTACATGGTGGAGAACCAGTGGTACGAGAGGGCCATCAGGCAGTCGAAGGCCAGCATCGTCAGCGTGACCGCGGCGAGCGGGATGCCGGCGGCCGAGATCGCGTGGAGGCGGTGGGTGTGGCCGGCGGTGCGGTCGGTGTCCTGGGCGAACGAGCTGCGGCGGAGGAACCAGATGAGGATCGCGAAGAAGACCACGTAGTAGGCGATGCGGGCTAGGAAGAAACCCTCGTTGAGGAACCAGCTCTTCGCCTGGAGGATCGGGTCATGGCCGACGGCGTGGCCGCTGGGCAGCAGGTGCTCCGCGTTCGTCCACTCCCAGAGGAGGTGGCGGAACTTCGGCACGAAGGCCATCGGGACCACGCTGAGGAGGAGGACGATCGGCAGGGCCGGGAGGACGAGTTCCCAGGTGCGGCGGATGACCGGCGCCCACCCGGCGTCGAAGACGCGGGTGATCATCGTGAGCATCAGCAAGCCGATCAGGGTGGCGACCCAGAAGAGCGCGCCGAGGACGACGGAGAGGGGTCCGCGGTGGTCGCCGTGGGTGGCGCCCTGGAAGGCGAAATACCAGACGACCGCGAGGGCCGCGAGGCCGGCGAACAGGAATTTCTTCCAGTGGGCCGAAAGGGAGGCGGGAGTGGCGCTCATGTGCGAATTACTTGACGGTGGCCTTCACGGCGGCGGGGACGAGGTCGGCCGGCATGGCCTGGGACAGCTGGAGGGCGCGCAGGTACGCGACGACGGCCCAGCGCTCCTCGGGGGAGAGCTTGTCGCCGTAGGGCTGCATGGTGTTCTTGCCGTTCGCGATCACGTCGTAGATCTGGCCGTGCGGGTAGGCGCGGAAGAGCGGGGCCTGGAGGTTGGCGATGGTGGCGATGGCCGCGTCGCCCTCGACGGCGGAGCGCACCTTCATGATGCCGTTGCCGTCGGCGGCGGCGCCGTGGCAGACGGCGCAGTAGACCTGGTACTTGGCGCGGCCGAGCTCGAGGAGGCGGGCATCGACCTGGAAGGACGCGAGCTCGCCGCCCGGGAGGAGGGCGAGGGACTTCGCGGGGAAGGCCGCGAGGAAGGCGCCGGTGGCGTCCTTGCCGGTGACGAAGGACGGGTTCAGCGACTCCGCGCGGCGGTAGTCCGCGGCGAAGACCGTGAGCGGGGCGAGGCCGTCGCCGCGGGCGACGGTGCCGGCCACGGGCGGGCGGGCGTCGCGGCCGTCGGCGAAGAAGCGGTTCTCCCCCTGCGGCTTGTACTTGGCCTGGTAGTCCATGTCGTCGAACACCATGACCGGGGTGTCCTTGGAGGTCTTGCCCTGGAAGCCGAGGAAGCTGACGAGGGCCAGCGTGGCGACGGCGAGGAAAGCGAGGTAGCGGCTCATGGGTGGGTTCAGTCGCGGACAATGGTGATCTCCTGGCCGCCGAGCGACTGCAGGAAGTTGCGGGATTCATCCACGTGGAAGTTCGGGTCGCCGGCCTCGAGGACGATCATGAAGGTGTCGTCGGAGACGCGCGCGAACTGCGGGTGGTCGAACAGCGGGTGGTGGTGACGGGGCAGGCGGTTGAAGATGAACTGCCCGAAGAAGGTGCCGAACGCGGCGAACAGGATCGTGCACTCGTAGAGGACGGGGAACGGGAAGATCACGCTCCAGAAGGGCTTGCCGCCGACGACGATCGGGTAGTCGGCCGAATTGGTGTACCAGGTCAGGAGGCAGCCGGTGAGGAAGCCGGTGACGCCGCCGAGCAGCGTCAGGCGCGGGACCGGGGAGCGCGGCAGACCCATGGCCTGGTCCATGCCGTGGATCGGGAAGGGGGTGTGGACGTCCCACTGCTTCCAGCCGGCGTCGCGGACCTTCTCCGCCGCGTGGTAGACATCGGAGGCCTTGCGGAAGGTGCAGGCCACGCCGTGGATGCGTTCGTTGCGTTCGTTCATGGGTATGCGGACGGCGGGATCAGTGGGCGTGGGGGTCGGCCTGGGGCGTCACCATCTTCACCTCGGCCATGGGCAGCAGGGGCAGGAAGCGGATGAACAGGAGGAAGAGGACCGAGAAGAAGCCGAAGGTCCCGAAGAACGTGAAGATGTCCACGATGGTCGGGCTGTAGTAGCCCCAGCTCGACGGCAGGTAGTCGTTGGCGAGCGAGGTCACGGTGATGACGAAGCGCTCGAACCACATGCCGACGTTGACGAAGAGGCAGATGATCCAGACGAGCGCGTGGTTCTCGCGGACCTTCTTGAACCAGAAGAGCTGCGGGGTGATCACGTTGCAGGAGACCATGATCCAGTAGGCCCAGGCGTACTGGCCGAAGGCGCGGTTGATGAAGGCGAACTTCTCGTACGCGTTGCCGGAGTAGGCCGCGATGAAGAACTCGGTGGCGTAGGCGTAGCCGACCATCGTGCCCGTCGCCAGGATGATCTTGCACATGTTGTCGATGTGGTACTGGTTGATGACGTCGTGCAGGCGGTAGATCGCGCGCAGCGGCAGCATCAGGGTGAGCACCATCGCGAAGCCCGAGAAGATGGCGCCGGCGACGAAGTAGGGCGGGAAGATGGTCGTGTGCCAGCCGGGGACGTTCGAGACGGCGAAGTCGAACGAGACGATGGTGTGCACCGAGAGGACGAGCGGGGTCGAGAGGCCGGCCAGGAGCAGGTAGGCCATCTCGAAGTTGCTCCACTGGCGGTTGCCGTTGCGCCAGCCCATGGCCAGCACGCCGTAGAAGGTCTTGCGCCACCAGGTGGTCGCGCGGTCGCGGATGGCGCCGAGGTCGGGGATCATGCCCATGTACCAGAACAGGGCGGAGACCGTGAAGTAGGTGGAGACCGCGAAGACGTCCCACTCGAGCGGCGAGCGGAACTGCGGCCAGATGCCGTTCTGGTTGGGCAGCGGGAAGAGCCACCAGCCGAACCACACGCGGCCGACGTGGAAGAGCGGGAACAGGCCGGCGCACATGACCGCGAAGATGGTCATGGCCTCGGCGGCGCGGTTGATGGAGGTGCGCCACTTCTGGCGCAGCAGGCAGAGGATCGCGGAGATCAGCGTGCCGGCGTGGCCGATGCCGACCCAGAACACGAAGTTGACGATGGCCCAACCCCAACCCACCGGGGAACGGAGGCCCCACGTGCCGGTGCCGGTCGAGACCAGGTAGGTCAGGCCGACGAACGTGAACGAGGCGATGAAGAGCGCGACGACGAAGGTGACCTTCCACCAGAGCGGGGTCGGCTCCTCGACGATGCCGCAGACCTTGTCGGTGATCCAGTGGAAGCCGCGGTTGTTGAGGATGAGCGGGGAGCGCGGGAGCTCGGCGGGGCGAACCTTGTCGAGGATCGCGGGGCGCTCGGAGGAGTGGTCGGGGGCGTGAGCCATGGGACGGGGGAGGCGTTAGGGATTACTTGTGGGCGGACTCGCCGTGGGCGGCCGGGGCGGCGTGCCCCGCGCCATGGGCCGCGCCGTGGCCGGCGGGTGCGTGGCTTTCGCGGCCGGCCATCTCCTTGCGGGAGAGCGGCAGGCGGAGGGCGCCGGGCATCTTGGGGTTCAGGTTGCGCAGCTTGGCCTGGTAGGTCGTGCGCGGGCGGGTGTTGAGGTAGGTCAGCGCGCCGTAGGAACGGGTCGAGGCCTTGGCCTTGGAGACGCGGGAGTTCGGATCGGTGATGTCGCCGAACTCGATCGCGCCGGCCGGGCAAGCCTGCTGGCAGGCGACCTGGATGGCGCCGTCGGCGACCTGCGTGCGGCCGGAGTCGCGGGCGGCGGCCTTGGCCTGGATCTTGGCCTCCTGGATGCGCTGGACGCAGTAGGTGCACTTCTCCATGACGCCGCGCATGCGCACGGAGACGTCAGGGTTGCGCTGCAGCTGGGGCAGGTCGGCGGGATCCTTGACGGCCTTCTCGGGACCGAGGGGCCCTTCGTAGTAGTGGCCGTCGACGCGCTTGTTGAAGTCGAGGAAGTTAAAGCGGCGGACCTTGTACGGGCAGTTGTTCGCGCAGTAGCGGGTGCCGATGCAGCGGTTGTAGGCCATCGTGTTGAGGCCCTGGTCGTCGTGCACGGTCGCGTTGGCGGGGCAGACGGTCTCGCACGGGGCGGTCTCGCAATGCTGGCAGGCGACGCCCATGAAGGTGACCTGCGGATCCTCGGGGATCGCGTTGCCGGCCTGCTCGCGACCGTCGAAGAAGTAGCGGTCAAGGCGGATCCAGTGCATGTTGCGGCCCTTGAGGACCT
>Ga0315903_10006003_pt1 | contig 15649 bp, 18 predicted proteins | sample LakEriMetagenome_7_FD_203524 | JGI IMG/M metagenome (GOLD analysis project Ga0315903, IMG submission 203524) | Freshwater fungal communities from buoy surface, Lake Erie, Ohio, United States - Buoy 2 MA119 | ecosystem: Environmental > Aquatic > Freshwater > Lake | place: USA: Lake Erie, Ohio...
TTCTATTACAATCATGTGACATGCAGTCAGTCCCAAAGATTTGTAGAGGTCTCAAAAATAATGATGGAATATATGACACAAATCTCGATAAAGAACCTAGTTCAAGTAAAGATGGTAAATTTACACTTGATGAATTGCTAGGCTACCATTTAAATAAGAATAAGGAAAAAATTGATTTGCAAAAAAGAGAGCGCTCTTCTCTTGCTAAGTGTATAAGTAAATGTAATAGTGCGAATTTATATTCAAAAAATTTCGGTGATTGTTCAAAAGGATAAAATATATGAAATCATTAATTTTTTTTGTAATCCTAATTTTAAATAATAAAGCATTTGCAGAAAGTGATTATTACTACGACTGCATTCAAAAGGCTGCAAATAGCGCTCAAAACAAAGAGTCTCTTTTTTTAATGCAGCAAGTTTGTAGTCATAAGTCAATTCCAAAAAAATGTCGATTCTTAAAAGATGATGACGGAAAAATTATAAAAAACGAATCTTTAAAAAATGACGATGCATATTCCAAAAATGAAAAAGGAAAGAGCTTTACGTATGAGTGGCCATCATCTGAATTAAAACGTGAAAAAAGTTCTCGCACGATTTGTATTGAATCGTGTCAGAAAGAATCTTTCTTTTCAAAAAAACTAGGTGATTGTTCTGTTGGTTAATGAATTGTCTCAAATACAAGAAAATAAATAATTATTGAAAAAATATCTCAAGTTAAATGCGTTTTTTTGTGATCACTTTTGAATGGTGTTTTTCAAAAGTACTTACATTTCAACTATTTAGTTGCTGCTAGAGCTTGCATTTGAGAGTATCAAATTAAATTGTTGAAGTGCTCTAAACCCTACTGCAATCCTTCTAAATTGTCCATGTCACAGAGTTAGCAAACTACTTTCTGTGCAGATGCTTTGTTGAATGAAAAAAAATAGCCCACTCGTAAGTGAGCTATTTCGTCAAGTGAAGCTGCTTACTTCTTGAATCGTGCTTTCACAAGCAAACTTGTTGTGGTGATAATTTCATCTAATTCCCCACTCAGTGTCGCTGTACGCAATTTCTGTAATGTAGTGATGAGTTCTTCACCACTGTTCACTTCAATCGCATTTTTGCCTTTTGAGAACTCAATCACTTTAGTGCCATAGCGCAACTGCAATGCAACTTTGTTTGTGTCTCGATTCACGAACCACCATTGACGCACTCGTTTGTTCACTTCTACAGTAGTTGTCAGACCACTGTCTTTGTCTTTGATGTTGCGCTGACGCTTGACTGTGTATGTGTTGCCTTCACTAACAGCAACTGCAAGATTGATTTGCTCATCTAGATTCTTGCACAGCTTCTCTCTGCGAAATTGAGTTGAGTCATTTGCAACTTGCTTGACTGCATTGATGACTTTAAGTGAACTCAGAACTGTTGCCATTTGTTTCTCCTAGTTGTTGATTGATGACAAGACAAATTCTTTGCCCATTCACCAATAATTCCTAGCCTCACTCGATGCCATTCCATTGATTTTTTTATTGATTTGTTTGGTTTGGCATAAATAAATGAGTAAGCAACTGAATGAAAAGCAAGCATCGCTTCAAAGAATGCCGAAAATCCGTTCTCAACACGTGTAGTGACGGTAGTTAGTGTGAAGTTCAGCACACGCTTTGTAGAACCATCCTCGCAAGGACGCTTAAATGAGTGCTGAATCAGCAAGACACATTTTCTACATCGTAAAAGTAATTGGCTTGGTGACATGCTAAACAAGAAGTGCAACTTGAACAAAGTCCGTCATAGCATCAAACACACCTGAAAAGATGCTTTAAAAATCGCTGTTGGTATAGGTAAGGAGCAGAGCCAAGAACGGATGAAAAACGCACCATAACAATATCTTCAATGAAGTACGCAATCGCGTAGCGACATGCTCACTGAGCATCCATTGATGATTCCAACTGATCAGTCACATGGCGATGGACAAAGATAGTATCTTGATCACCTCTTATTTGCTTAAGGGTGATCATGGCTCCAAACAAAGATGATAAGAAAAGACAAGAAGTCCGTAAGACCAATTAAATTTTTCAAATTAATTCTTTACAGAAATAGGGCTGAGCAAATGCGATAGAGCGATAGCGATTGAGCATTGCGAAAGCACTAAGTGAACGAAGTTCACTTGTCAATGTAAACATCAATTGATGAAAGTTAAAGAGAAATTATTGTTTATGAAATGAGCCACTATTTGCTGTCCCAATAAATCCATCGATTCCATCTCGTTCGATTTCATCAATCACATAACTCAATGCTTCACTATCAGTAGCAAACTCGTCATCAAAGACAGTACTGTTGCCAAACAAATCAACAACTTCAAGAATCCACGATGTGTTGGGCATTCTGTAGATGTGAATCTCTACAGACTTGCCATTCTTCGTGTACGTCTGATTCAGTGCTGAATCAATCAAGTCTTTTTCATCGTAATCTTGCATGTGATGTCTCCCAAGTCATTGTTGAATTCTAAGAGTTTGATGGCTCATGGGGCAAGTGTGCTCATTTGAATGTCTGATTACGCAGTTGCTGTTCTATTTGGAACAAGTCATCACACATCAGCACTCTGAAACCAAAGCTAACTAGAAAAGTCTTTGGTTACGCAGTAACGCCATGATTTCCAACAACTAATTATTTTTGCCTCAAAGGCTTGTCCGATCGAATCAATGGGTACACACTAAATACATGTCTAGTGTTTGATTTCAATGGGGAGAGACGAATGGCACAAGCAAAAGTTCTGAACGAAAAAGAGATTCGCAAAGTCTTGCTATACATCTCAAGCAAGAAGCACTCAGCAAGAAATCGCTGTATGTTCTTGATGACTACGAACTGTGGGATGCGAGTTGGTGAGGTGGCAGCAGTACGCATCTGTGATGTGCTTACGACTGATGGGCAGATAGTTGAAGAAATCAGACTGAAAGCAGAGCAGACTAAGGGAAGTGTGGGTCGCACTGTTCTGTTGTCAAAGAAGATGCAAGAAGAACTTCATCACTATCTCAGTTGTCGCTTCAAGCTGAAAGACTTGACTGCTGTCACATACACAGACACTTCAAGAGCACTGTTCTGTAGTCAGAAGAACAACATGCGAGGATTCAGCGCAAACACGCTTGCTCAGCACTTTCACTACATCTACAAGAATGCAAACGTGGTTGGTGCTTCAAGTCACAGTGGTCGTCGTGGCTTCATCACGAACTTGGCAAATCGAGGCGTTTCAGTCAGAGTATTGATGGAGTTGAGTGGACATAAGTCGATTGCTGTAACGCAACGCTATATCGACATCAACCCATCAATGATGCGTAGTGCAGTTGAAATGCTATCGTGATAATAAATATTAGAAAATCAATTTTAGAACAATAACAATCACTACTAATATTAAAAAATACTTTTTTAGTTCTGAACTAATATTTTCAATTCTGTCGTAGATAGCTTGCTCATCTTTGAATCGTTTTGAATCACTCTCTCCAATTCGTCTTGAAAGTACTTCAAACATCTCTGCATACTTTTTAGAAATTTTCTTAACAGAGGATCCTTCTAATCCATCAGTAAGTTCAGCAATTTCAGTTTTTAGAGATTGAAGTTCCTCAAATGAATTTATAAAATGAGGTTCATTTTCGACTTGTTGGTTCTCTTTATGTTTCTTCTTTGCTTGACTTTCAATATCGTAGGAATCGCCACTAAAATAAATCTGAGAATTACTTTTTCCAAGTTCAGTGAATCTTCTTTCAAAGTGTCTCTCTAGCTTGTCAAAATATTCTGTATCATCATCTTCAACATATTCAAGTACTTTTGTTCTCATCCAAAGAAGTTTTTTATAGTTAATTTGAGCAAAAAAAGAATCGTTATCTAAGATGGCTCGAAGAAAAAATCTTCCATCTAACTCGAAATATTTTTCAAGTTCTTCGATAGTAGTTGTATGTGCTTCAACAGATTTAAAGAAGCCAACTCTGTACGCTTGATCATTAAAAGAAAAAATCTTATTCTTGTGTTTACGCTTTAAATAATTATCCAAATATTCAATTAGAGCTACTCGAACTTCATAACAGTCTTCAATGAAGGATTCATTGTTTTCTTTATCTTCAACATTAGGGGACCAATTATAAAAAAACTCAGAAAGATAAACCTCTTGTGCTTTTTGTGACCATTCGTCATAGCTCTCAAAACCACGTTGTTTTGCAAAACTGAAACTAATTTCGAATGGAGCGATTTTTGGTATTAAATAATGAATATAAAAGGCAGACTTACTGTTAGCACTAACTTTTAAAATAGCTTCCCAAGCTAACGAAATTAGTGAATGCTGAGACAAGTCATAGTCGTAACTATCGTCTGCAGCCGTTGCAATTTGTGGTGATGAAAGAACTGCGAATAAAAGCGCAAGGTATCGCTCCTCGCTTATACGACTAAGTGTTTCATCATTTGACAAAACTGACTTAAACATCTCGTTGGGAACATTTAAATTACTTGCAAAAATATTAAAGATATTTAAGTCAGCTTCACAGTAAAGCCACTCACGCAGTTGATAAAATTCTTGTGAGTGCGACAATTTCCATGAAAATAAATTTGGATTACTAAAAAGTGCTACAGAAATTACATAGGGTAAAGAATAGCTATCGATGCCATTTATGTGCACCTTGTTTTTATAACGCTCAAAGATTTCCTTTGCTTGTTCATGATTGGCAATTTTTGAAAGTGCTACATCTACTACTTCACTACGACGTTCAAACAACTTTGCAAAGATTTCACCATCTAACTTATATTCCAAACTCCAAGATAGACTTTTTGAAGTTTTTTTACTCCTCTCATCAAAGAAAATCAATAGATCTGAATCAGTAAGTGACTGTATGTAAAGATTTTCAATTGATGAATGTGTAAATTTATAGGTCATATATTTTTATTTTTATCGATATCATTTCTTAGTAGGTGGACGACCACGACGCTTGCCACTAGCTGTCTTAGTTGCTACACGCTTCACAGCACCTACTTTAGTCGTTCTTGGCTTGCGAACTAGTAGAACACTCTTTACTTCACGCTGACTGATGCTGTACTGTTTAATCAATGTACGCACAGTCTCAAGTGCTTCTTCTCGTCCCTTGTTCTTTTCAGCTTCAATTGCTTTAGCAATTGTTGCCATCTGCTTTTCTAGTTCTTCAATTTTGTTCATTGTTCGTGCTCCTAATTTCAGTTTTGCTAGTTTAGACAATTTTTCGTTCGGTGGCAATTATGTCAGATAACAGTTCGTTTTTAACGTTATCCATTTTATTTGCTCTTGATACGAAAGATTTGTTGGAATTGTTATTAAAATTTTTTCATCTGCTGTATAGATTTTGAATTTTTCAAAATAGATGTCTCTACTCAATTCACCTTTCGCTGCGAAATGTACTTTGTTTCTTGGTACTGAACGACCAACAAGAAATGAATCCCCAAATACCATTCTGTCGTTGTAGCCAATTCGATTATCAAAATCAAAGTCTCTTACGTCATCTTGAATGAAGATATGAAAACTTGCATCATTATCACTTGTTATGTTCAAAAGTGATCCATCAGCAAGCATTAAGTTACTGTGATGTACAAGTCTACACATGCCATCAGCAAATCCATCATGTGTGAATTCATTCATAACATACCATCCACTCACTCTTAAGCCCAATCCATCTGCTTCTGCTTGCCTACAATTTTCGTGACAGTTGCCACGTTTATTTAACTTATAAAAAGTATCGTCATTTTTTACTAATAATGCATTGTAATGACTCGTTACTTCAAAAAACTTTTTGTAGCTAGCAACATCTAATGTTTTTTGAAGTACTTCAAACCATCCGTTGTAGTTATTGACGACAGCATTTGCAAGATTTAGTCCACTCATTTTTACCCCTAATAAAGTTGATTTAAATTTCTGAATTAACTTTTCAATTCAGTAGACGTAGTTTATCAAAATACCGATTTATTGTCGCTTAACACTAATTTCAAATTAATAAAGTGTTTGTAATAATATGATTCGTTATTGCTATCACCCAATTGATTTCACTGAGTCTTGTAGATAACATTAAGCCCAACTATGAACAATTCATCTAAAAGCGCACTGCACTTCAACACCAACAGCACCCCAAAATTTGGTCGAGGTGTCTATAGCGACCTAAAAGCACCATCAACTGTCAAGTCGAGTCCATTCTTTTGGTGGTTCAAGTTCTTACAGCTAAACAGTGACTACTTGGATACTGAGAAGAACATTGGTGTTGGCAAGTGCAGTGACTTGTATAAAGACTTTGGGGCTGTGTCAAACACAGACTTCAAGACTTGGTGGCGAGAGCATTCGCATCTATTTGCTGAAGCTAAGACAAATTACAGTCTTGGAGTTGCTAAGACCAATACTGAACTTGCCCCATTCGATAGCACTGAAGCTGTGAACATAGTAGTGCCCCTAAATTGGAGTCAGAAGTCACTTAAAAAGCACTTTGCTTTGCTATTGCCAAAGATTGGTGTGGCGAGTGGAGCAATTGGTCCAAAGATAGGTTCATCGACTTCTACAGCTAAGTATGGGCTTGGTCGTAGATGGAACTGTGGCGCTATGGAGTCTGCTTATGAAGTCTATAAGGTTCGACAAGCAAACATGGATCGTGGTGCTAAGACTACTACTAAAGCACAGCATAAAGGCGCTGAGAGTGCAAAATTCAAAATGGCTTGGGCAGATGTTGGAATTGAAGCAAAGCTAGATGTAGCTGAGGGGATGGAAGTTGGCAAAGTAAAGCAAGATACAGCAGAGAAGCGTAGAGTACTGACAATTCTTGCAAAGCGTCATTATGAAAATGCAATTGGATACATAAGCGCAGCAGCTACAGCTACATTTCCAAAAACTGAATAAACTATTTAGCATCCCAAAGCAATTCCTCGATACGCTCATAGTACTTGCGATTGTCACGTGTTTTCTTGTAGACATCTTCTAAGAAAATCTTTAACTTTGCATCGTCAATTGCCAAGTTTTCACCATTGAAAATCTTCAATGCATGGGGCATGAAGACACTTGGTGTGCATGGAGGCACTTCAATTAATTTGCAGCGACTTTGAATTCCAATATCAATCAAATCGAGTCTATTCGTGCTGATTATTGTCAAGGCACGTCCAAGATTTCTGTCTAACTGAATCTTTAATGCGTCAACAACTTTCTTGTTTGTGATGTTGAACTCATCAATGATGAAATAGTCAAAAATCTCGTTGTACTTGAACATTGCATTAAATTTTGTGTTGATACCAAATATTCTGTGAACATCATTAGCATCATTCAAGTCTGTGCAGAGTACTCTAGTCACTTGTGCTTTTTTCTGCTCAATCGCATTTGGAAGTAACTCTTGCAATAACGATTTGCCACAACCATTTGTGCCATGAAGAATTAATGGACGAGCTATTTCTCCACTCGCATACTGAGTAATAACTCGCTTGACTTCATCATTGGGACAGACAAACTCATCAAGAGTCTTTGGTGTGTATTTCTTATGTGTATCTACTATCATTTTTTCTCAATTTCTATTGTTTGAATTGCACTATCACTTGCAATTTTTGTGATTGCGTTGAGCGTTTGTTGATTGATGTCAGTCGAATCAGTAACGAATTCATCATTGAACATTTCAATGTCTAGATTAAATTCGTTGTAGTCTTTTAAGTTTTCCATCAACGTAACAAACTCGTTGAACTTAGCTTTTGATGGCTGAATTTTGAACTTGATGACAACATGAAAATCATCAGACAGTTGTTCAATCTCATTTACTGTGATTGATTTTTTTGAATCTGTCTCAGCAAGAGTGTCTGAAGTCACTGTGTCTTCAACATCTTGCGCTGAATCTTGCGAGTCATCAGCTTGTGACTGAGGTTCTAGGTCAGCTTCGAAAGCATTGTTTTCAGCGTTAGGCACTTCATCTGAAGCTATGACATTGCTATCAGCAGTTGCTGCTGCTGTAGATTGATTAGATGTGTTCTGAGTGCTTTTTGACTGACTTGCTTTGTTTGGATTTATGAGCAAGTCAATGTCTTTTGCTCTCATAGTCGCAAAAGTGTTGTCAGTACTGACTAATGCTGAGAAAGTAGTGCTATCAATCTGCGTGATTTTGTAGATGCTTGTCCACGAATTGGGCAATCTGTCAGCGTAGTTTATGAAGTCATCGTACTTCTCACCAATCGCAAGATACTTGCGAATTGTGCTGTCACTGCTCTTTTGACCAATCTCACGACAGAAGCTGTCGAAATTGTCATTAGTCAACGTGTGCTTTGCGTCATATACGACTTTACACATCTCAAGCGTTGATTGAGCAGTCTTCTTTGCGAATCCATGAAAGTCTTGAACAAATTGTTCTTTGTCAGTTAAAAAGACTGTGACATTGAAGTTTTTGTGACTTTCAGTGCTTACAACTTCGCTATTTGTTCTATTTAGAACGTTTTTTTCATTTGTACTCATATTGTCTCCAATTAATGATTGTTGATAAGAGCCAAAATGTCTGACTCGCGCCAACAAGTTGTCTTTGGTCCAAGTTTGATTGGTTGTGGATATTTGCCTTCAGCCACACCTAGCCACCAAGCACTTTTTGAGATTGGCAGATAGCCAAAAGTGCCACTTTTTTTGTCACGAACAATATCTCTAACTCGCAATAATTTATTCATCTTTGTTACTCCATTTGTTGATGAGTGAATCAAATGATTCAAGATGAATTTTATAGTAAAACCTATTTATTGTAAATTTAACAGACTTTCAAATCAATTAACTGTTAGTAATAATATGTAGAATATTTGGTTTTTTATCATTTAATTTGTCTCATCAATATTCTGACCATGAAAACTTTCAAAAGCTTTAATACGTTAGATTATTACTATCACTTTATTAGTTTGAAATTACATACTGTATTCAATAAATCGATATTTTGATAAACTACGCTTTCTGAATTGAAAAGTTAATTCAGAAACTTTAAAAAAGAAAGAGAGTAATTTATGAGTAAGTTATTGAATACGAAAGCGAAATCTCAAATGAAAAAAATCGATATTAATGTGATTTTGACTTTCTGTAGCTATAAAGAATATGGCTCTCAAGAAGTCTTTGATGTCAATTTAATTTATGACAAGGAAGATAAAAGCGCAAAGCAGTTACTGAATCAAAGTGGATTCTTTGGAACGATAGCAAAAATTTGCGAAGAGTGTGGACGTTTGCCTACTGATTTAGTCAAGATAAGCACTGCTGCTAATTGGACTAAAAATGGATTCGCATTCGACATTGATGGGGGCAAGTGGAGCTTTGGTAGTTGGCGTGGTCAAAATGTTGCTTGGTCAGATAATCTTGCAAGGCTATATGGCTTTGGAAAAAACGATGACTCTGCTGCTGATGACTTGAACTTACGTGCGCTTCATGGGATTTTTTCTGCAAAAGTAACAAATGAGGCGATTAGAAAGGCAATGAGCAAGTAAATAAATACATGCAAAGCATGGCATTTTGTGGCACTGATAAACAAGTGCTAGGGTAGGGCGATTGATGAGTGAATGGATGGGCAAATGCATTCACTCATCAATTCAAACGCCATAACAATAATCTGCCCATGCTTGCATCAACTCAACTCTTTTATCAAAGTAGTCTGCACGTTGATAGGCAGCTTCAGTTTGGTCTTTCAATGCATGTGCAAGTGCTTGCTCACAGACTTCTCTAGAGAAATTTCCCTTCTCAGCTGCCCAATCTCTGAAGCTAGAACGAAATCCATGAACAGTCATCTTTTTAAGACCATCTTTACGTTGCAAAAACAGCAACATACTCATATCTGATATTGGTTGAGTCTCTTTGATTTCACTGTGGAATACGAAATCACTGCTTGAGCGTGTATAGCTACTCAGCAATTCACAAACTTGAGTAGCAAGTGGCACTCGATGTTCGATGGTGCGTTTCATGCGCTCTTTGGGAATCGTCCAAGTCTGCTTACTCAAATCAAATTCATTCCATTCAGCTTTTCGTGTTTCAGTTGTTCTTGTTGCTGTAAGAATGCAAAATACTAAAGCACGTGCTGAGATGGTTGGATTGTCTTTAATTGATTGGAAAAATAATGGAACATCGTCATAGTGCATTGCATTGTGGTGCTTTACTCTTTGACGTTTGTTGATGGTTGGGAGAAGTGGCTTCAAATTTCCTTTAAGCACTGCAACATTCGCATCTTTTCTGTACCCCATCGCAATAGCCCAATCAAGCACTGATTCAATGCGACCACGAACTCTAGTCGCTGTCTCAGTTTTCGTTGTCCATATTGGGTTCAGAATTTGAAGCACATGTTCTTTTGTGATTTCAGAACACGCTTTGTTTCCAATCGTGGGAAACGCATATTCAGTCAAAGTGTTCGTCCACTGCTGTGTGTGCTTGGGGTTCTTCCATGACGCTCTGTGCGTCTCAATATACTTCTCTGTAGCTTGCTTGAATGTGATGGATTTAGCTTTAGCAGAGCGATGTTCAGCTTGAATCTTTTCACGCTCAGCTCTTGGGTCTAAACCATGAGCTAGCTTATTTCGGCAATCACTTGCAAGTTCTCTTGCTTCTTTCAATGGGATATCTTTCTCAGAGCCAAGACCCATAGTGTTCTTGCCTTGAGCGCCCCAACGAAAGATCCAACTCTTGTTGATGCTGTTATGCTTTGTAGATGGTTGTACTTTCAAGTAGAGTCCATCGCCATCAGAGTGCATGCCGATCTTGGTGATTGACTTGATTTTTAGTGCGTTAAGTTTGCTCATTTTTTAAGCAGATTTGCCCTAAATAAGATACACTTTAAGATACACCAAAGTGAAAGTTTTGTCAAATTGTAATTGGATGTAATTGGATTAAATTTTGTATTTTGGACAACAAAACACTACTCAAAATCATGTGTTATGCAGACGTCCACTCCGCCATTTCGAAAACGCGCTTCACGGCGCGTTTTTTTTGCCCTGATGGCTTGAAGGCATCAGATGTTCACCCCTTGCGGGACATGTCGAGGAACACCATGTACAAAAACCTCATCGCTGCGCTGTGTGCGTTGGCTTTGTTTTCACCTTCAGCTTTTTGTCAGAACAAAACACCCCCTAGCGACCCGTTGAAAGTTGGCTTTGTGTATGTCACGCCGCGTTTGCCAGCCGGCTGGGTGCATCAGCATGAATTGGGACGATTGGCGCTGGAAGCCCAATTGAAAAAACAAGGTGTCGCCGTGCAAACGCAGTTCGTTGAAAACGTGTCTGAAGGCGCGGATGCAGAACGCGTGATTCGCGACATGGCGCAACAAGGCGTTGGCTTGATCTTCACGCCAAGTTTTGGTTACATGGAGCCCACGCTCAAGGTGGCCGCCGATTTTCCAGCTGTGAAATTTGAATCCATCACTGGCTACAAAACCGCAGCCAATGTCGCCACCGCCAACGCACGTTATTACGAAGGCCGTTTTCTGGCGGGCATTGCAGCCGGGCGGGTCAGCAAAACTGGTGTGGCGGGCTATGTCGCGAGTTTTCCTATTCCCGAAGTCATACAAGGCATCAATGCGTTTGCTTTGGGTATGCGATCGGTCAACCCCAACGCTACCGTCAAATTGATTTGGCTTGACACTTGGTTCGACCCGGCCCGCGAGCGCGAAGCGGCCATCACACTGATGAACCAAAAGGCCGATGTGCTGGCGTTTCATACGGCGTCAGATGCGGTCATGGTGGCCGCCCAAGAAAAGGGCAAGATGGCGATCGCTTACCACTCTGATATGCGTCATGTAGCGCCACAAGCGCAATTGTTGGCCGTCACCCATGTGTGGGGTGACTATTACAGCCGTCGCGCTTTGGATGTGGTTCGTGGCACTTGGCAAAGCACCCAAACCTGGGGCGGAGTGCGCGAGGGCATGATCAAGGTGGAGGCTTTTGGCCCGCGACTTCCCAAGCGGGTGCAATCTGAAATCTTGCGACTGCAACGCGCCATGGCCAAAGGCAGTTTGCAAGCGTTTACCGGACCACTGTTTGACAACCAAGACGGCGTGGTGTTGGCCCAAGGACAAGTGTTGAGCGACGAGCAAATTGCGAAGATGCGTTTTTTGGTCAAAGGTGTGGTGGGTTCATTGCCCTGAGCGCAAGCCATAAACTGCCCAACTACAATCTTTCTAACACCCCAAAGGCAGTTTTATGAGTATCAAAAGCGACAAATGGATACGCCGCATGGCAGAGCAAAACGGCATGATTGAGCCGTTCGAGCCGGGACAAATCCGCTTCAATGCCGCAGGTGAAAAAATTGTCAGCTACGGCACCAGCAGCTATGGTTACGACATTCGCTGCGCACCCGAGTTCAAGGTATTCACCAATATTTACAGCACGGTGGTAGACCCGAAAAATTTCGACGAAAAAAGCTTTGTCGATATCCACTCCGAGGTTTGCATCATTCCTCCCAACAGTTTTGCATTGGCCAGAACCGTTGAATATTTCAGAATCCCACGCAATGTGCTGACCATTTGCTTGGGCAAAAGCACTTATGCGCGCTGCGGCATCATCGTCAATGTCACGCCGTTTGAGCCTGAGTGGGAAGGCTTTGTGACGCTTGAATTCAGCAACACCACGCCGCTGCCTGCCAAGATTTATGCGGGCGAGGGTTGCGCGCAAGTGCTTTTCTTTGAAAGCGACGAAGTGTGTGAGACCAGTTACAAAGACCGTGGCGGTAAGTACCAGGGGCAGGTTGGGGTGACATTGCCGAAGGCATGATTTCCCCGAGAAATGGCATTTTTAAGGGGTTTCAGAGCGACTTCATCAGAGTGCGACAATAGATGTTATCTATGAATTCATTCTCACAATTGCAGTTAGCCCCCCATTTGGCGAAAGCCGTCGCTGAAATGGGTTATGAATCTATGACACCGATACAGGCACAGGCCATCCCAGTGGTTTTGTCTGGCCAAGATGTCATGGGCGCCGCGCAAACCGGCACAGGAAAAACCGCTGCATTTTCGTTGCCCTTGTTGCAACGCATGCTCAAGCATGAAAACACCTCTACCTCACCTGCTAGGCACCCTGTGCGGGCCTTGGTGTTGTTACCCACTCGCGAATTGGCTGACCAAGTGGCGCAGCAAGTCAAGATGTACGCCAAGTACACGCAGTTGCGTTGTGCGGTGGTGTTTGGTGGCATGGATATGAAGCCACAAACCTTGGAGCTGAAAAAAGGTGTCGAGGTCTTGGTTGCGACACCGGGGCGTTTGTTAGACCACATTGAAGCCAAAACGGCAGTGCTCAACCAGGTGGAATATGTGGTGTTGGACGAGGCCGACCGCATGCTCGACATCGGTTTCTTGCCCGATTTGCAGCGGATCCTGAGTTATTTGCCCAAGCAGCGCACCACTTTGTTGTTCTCTGCCACGTTCTCGCCGGAAATCAAGCGACTGGCCGCCAGCTATTTGCAAAACCCGGTGACCATCGAGGTGGCGCGGCCTAACCAAACGGCGTCTACCGTCACGCAATTGTTTTACAGCGTGCCTGATGATGACAAGCGTCGCGCGTTGAAACAAATGGTCAAGCAACGCTCCATCTCGCAGGCCTTTGTGTTCGTCAACAGTAAGTTGGGTTGCGCCAGATTGGCAAGGTCTTTGGAGCGCGAAGGTTTGAAAACAACGGCGCTGCATGGTGACAAAAGCCAAGATGAACGATTGAAAGCCTTGGAGGCGTTCAAAAAAGGCGAGGTCGATTTGCTGGTGTGCACCGATGTCGCTGCGCGTGGCTTGGATATCAAAGATGTGCCTGCAGTTTTCAATTTTGATATTCCCTACAACGCAGAAGATTACATTCACCGCATTGGTCGCACGGGCCGTGCGGGGGCTGAGGGCTTGGCGGTCAGTTTTGCTTCTCCCACCGACACGCGTTTGGTGACAGATATTGAAAAACTGACCAAGCAAAAAATCGAGTTGTTGGGTTTTGATTTTGAAGACGAGCGCCCCACTGGGCGCATCAACAATGGCAGGCGCCATTGGAAAGATGACGATGCAGACCACGACACAATGTCAGACGCCAAACCTGCAGCGCGCAGTCGGTTTGTGCCGCCACCCAAAGTGCACGACCCGTTTTTTGACAAGCCTTACGAGGCCAGCGCTGAGCCTGTCAAATCAGCCGCAGTATCTGAGCAAGTGCTGTCTACTGCCCGCAGTATCTCGCCAAATATCAAACCCAAGCGCACGGTAGCGGCTTTGTTCAAAACCACCGCCATCGATTAAGCCACCGAGGCTTTGGCATCGCACTTCACCTGCCAGCGTTTTTTCTCGCCAGTCACGGAGTTGAGTTCGAGCGCGCTCAAGCAACCGCCCCATACGCAACCGGTATCTAGCTCGATCACATCGTTTCTGTGAAGAGGCTCAAGCGATGACCAATGGCCAAATGCGATCGTGGTGTGTTGGGTTTGTCTGCCCGGCACATCGAACCAAGGCATGTAGCCGGGGGGTGCTTGTGCAGCATCTCGGTGGTGCGCAAATTCCATGCTGCCTTGTGGTGTGCAAAATCTCAAACGTGTCAAAGCATTCACGATCACGCGAAGGCGGTCATGGCCACGCAAGTCATCTTGCCAGCGATCGGGTTGGTTGCCATACATATGGGCCATGAAATTGGTCCAGTCATCGCTTTGCAGTACCGTTTCTACTTCGCTTGCCAGTGCCAAGGTTTGTGCCACGGACCATTGCGGCAACACGCCTGCATGCACCATCAACACGGAACCTTCACACATGGCCAAGGATTGCGCACGCAACCAATCGATCAAAGTCAACCGGTCCGGTGCTTGGAGAATATCGCCCACAGTATCCGTGGGTTTGAGCCGCCCATGACCCAAATGCATTGCCAACAGGTGCAAATCATGGTTGCCCAGTAAACATTTGGCACTGTGGCCATAGTGCTGCAGACGCCGCAACACCCCGAGGTTGTCAGGCCCACGGTTGACCAGATCACCCAAAACATAAAGCGTATCGCGACTGGGTGAAAATTGAATCAAGTCAAGCAAGCGCTGCAATGCTTGGTCGCATCCTTGTACATCGCCTATCAGGTACATTGCCATGGCATGATTGTCATTCATTCACACTTTGCGTTTTTGTCACGCTGAAACCCCTTTATGGATGTATTGCTCATTATTTTTTTGACTTTTTTGAACGGCTTGTTTGCCATGTCAGAAATGGCGCTGGCCTCCAGTCGTCGGGCTGTGCTGGTCGCGCTGGCCGAAGAGAAAACAGTCGGCGCCCAAGCAGCCTTGGAATTACAACAAAGGCCCACCGAGTTTTTATCCACCATTCAAATCGGCATCACCACTTTGGGTGTGCTCAATGGCATCATTGGTGAAGCTGCTTTCAGCGGTCAAGTCGCCCAATGGTTCATCGGGTTGGGTGTTGCCATTGCACTGGCAGGCGTGTTGGCGACTGCCACAGTAGTGACCTTGATCACGCTCAGTACCATTTTGTTTGGCGAGCTTGTGCCCAAGCGTATCGGCCAGATTTACCCTGAAACCGCAGCCCGCCTGACCGCCCCGTCGATGTTGGCCTTGTCTTGGATGGCCAGGCCTTTGGTCAATGCTTTGTCGTGGAGCACTGCGGCCATACTGCGTTTGATGCGGATTGATCTTGAGAAGGTCAGGCAGGTCACGGAGGAGGAAATCACAGCAAGCTTGGTAGAAGGCGTTGACG
>Ga0315903_10006004_pt1 | contig 15648 bp, 10 predicted proteins | sample LakEriMetagenome_7_FD_203524 | JGI IMG/M metagenome (GOLD analysis project Ga0315903, IMG submission 203524) | Freshwater fungal communities from buoy surface, Lake Erie, Ohio, United States - Buoy 2 MA119 | ecosystem: Environmental > Aquatic > Freshwater > Lake | place: USA: Lake Erie, Ohio...
AGCTATCGACAGACCAGTAAACATTCCAGACCGATATGTTGATACACTCACAATACCTGCCATACCAGCAAGTAGTCAAGTTGTTGGAGAGTTTTTTATACAAAATATATTTGTACTCTTTGCATTAGAAACAAGTGCTCCAAATCTACGAGTTCGTTTTTATAGAACGCAAGAGAGTAGAGATGCTGATCTAGCGCGTCCAGTAACCAGCACGCCTACAGGTTCACATGGAGTACTACTAGACGCAACACTAGCCATAGCAGATGCACTGGTATTATCCAACCCAATTCCAGTTCTAGTTGCTGGAAATACACCACCGGGTGCAATAATATATTATACTATTGATAATGTAGGAACTTCGTTCGTGGCAAATAGTAGCTTGTTACTATATTATTACTCAATACAACCAGAACCACGCATTCCGTTTGGATATTTGAGAAAACATTATAGATTTTATAGAGACAATACCACTGCAGTAAAACGTCGAAACTGGTTAGGATGTAAAAATACAGAAGAAACCACTATCGACGGAGAAAAACCAATTCAAGTAATTATTAGTGAAGGAAATACGCTAACGGTCGCTCAAACTTCTCAAAACGAAGAAATTAAGACAGGCGGTGGCGGAACGCTAGACGTAACTTAACGTAACAAATCTTTAGATACTATATATTTATATTAGACCTCTTAACTCTTGGAGTTTGAAATCATGGGATATTTAAACAACTCAAGCGTCACGGTAGATGCAATTCTAACTAAAAAAGGTAGAGAACTCCTTGCAAAAGGCCGATCAGCTTTCAACGTTACGCAATTTGCAGTAGCCGATGACGAAATTGACTACGGATTGTATGATCCAGCACATCCACTCGGAACAGAATATTATGGTTCAGCAATTGAAAATTTACCAATTGTAGAAGCATCGCCAGATGAAACACAGTCAATGCGTTACAAGTTAGTAACATTGGCACGTGGACAAAATACTATTCCGATTATTCAAGTTAATCCGAAATCGATTGAATTAACTTATAGCGCAACTTCTACACCATCACAACCAATTGCTGTAACTACAACGGAAGGCTTAAACGCTGCTCCATTTGGTTATACCGCTATCTTGTATGATGGTGAAGCTGCGACACTAACTGGCGCAGGACTTGTCACCTCAACAGCACCAACATTTCTTGGAGATTTTACTACACGAAATGCTGTAGTAGTTCGTGGTACTTCATTTACGTTAGTACCTAAGAATGTCTCTACCGTTACCGATACACAATTGGTAATTATTGGAAATCAAACGGGTGCTACGGTAACAATCCCAGTTACAATCAATCCAGCAACCAGAATTTAAACTAGAGGCATTATATGAGTATTTACGCACGCTTTAATCCAGACGATATTGTAACAGCAAATCCAACGGCAATAACAACAGGTCTTTGGTCAGGAGATGCGGGTTCATTTACCAGTGCTTCTGGAGAAGGAGCAATGTGGACATTGAGTTCACAAGCCGGAGGGGTATCTGGATATTATTATTTTGATGTATATGACGTTGACCCAACTCCAGCAAACGATCCAGAGGGGTTGGCTGAAGTGCAATTTGCAGTTACTTACGGTCACATTGACGGCGGTGGGGCTCCCACTTTAGATGATGAAGATTTGGCAACATTACCAACTAAGGCAATTTATAGTCAATATCGTAATCTTCTTCTTGACCCAGCCGATACTAAGTTTACATTTAACGGAGTCGAATCAGATCACATCTATGTAATTAATTTACAACGAGCACGTATTCGTGAACAATTAGATCCAGGCAATTGGGAACTTCCTTTATCGGGTGCAGCTGGACTTAAGAAATTTATTGATGATAGTGGTCAAACACTAGGTGCACTAACAGCAAATAGTAAAGCTGGACGAGTGTTTAATGTTGTTAACGGTGAATTAACTGGTGTTTCAGGTTCTACGGTATATACCAGTTCTATTGGTGATGACAACCGAGGATTTGGATTAGTATATCCTGACTTAGGTATTATCGTATTAAATCCAAATGCAATTACTCCGTTTGTCGGTTTCCAACTTACCACGGCAACTAGTCCACCGGTAACGGCATCATTTGCAACTGCTTCGGTACAAGCATCAACGACATCACCACTCTATGACTCAACAACAGCTCTCAACGCATTTAAAGCATATGCTCCAGTTACACATTCATTGGTAAGTTGGCCTGACGTAAAACCAGCATATAATCACGCTGGATTATATTGGTCAATGAGAAATGCTGTATATATGACAACTGATGTTGAATTCCGAGCACGTTCAGCGGAAACTATTTCGTCAACACATTATTTCGTCAGATTACGTAATAAAGAATTTAATTATTCTAATAACCCAACGTTCTTTAACGCAGACACGGGTGTTCTAGTACAATCAGACTTCCGTAATGATCCACGGGTATACATTACTACTGTCGGTTTGTATAATGATCAAAACGAACTATTGGCAGTAGCAAAACTCAGTAAACCAGTTCGTAAGTCGTTTGACGAAGAACTATTATTAAGAGTTCGTCTAGACTTCTAAACTATACAAAATTTTGTATGATATTATGACCACGACTCTAGTTATAGGGGAGTGGTCATAATACTATACGACGGGATTTTTTTATATGAAAACGTTTGGAACCATACCATCATCTGATCACACAATTAGAACATATAACGCATACGCTGATATAAGTTGGAGGCTAACTTCATCATCGTATGGTGTGGATATTTCATACCCGACAGATATAGAAGAATTAAGTGGTTCTGTCACATTGAACCGTGCGAATGTAAACTCTACGGATAACATTAATGTGGACACAAAAATTCCAGAGTATGTGCTATATAGATCTATTAAACATTTATTCTATGATAGAAGTTTAACACTCACGCCTAGTGATTTACCGTTTCATTCATTTGTAATTAGTATTGGACAAAATTTATACGGGGACAGAATTAAACCTGGTACGTTTGAAATATCACATTCTTCTTTAGCAAAAAGTATTTTAGATGACGCTCAAGGTAATTTGTTAGTAGATGATTCCGTTGTAGGACACATTTTTTATGAACGTGGTATAGCGGTAGTAAAACATAATACAGGTTCAGCAGTCTTGAATATTTCGACAAACGGATTACAAGTTGTAAACGGAAACGAAATTAATTTAGATTATGACAGCGATACAGAGTTTGAACAACATGAAATTAACATAAAATTAAAACCAAACGAATTCAACTTCGCAGCATTTAATCCAACACTTAAATCAATTTATAGTAGCACTGGTTCAGTAACCGCATCGTTTGATGATTTGAATATCCCACAAACCGCGAGTAATGCGTGGACTTATCGGGACTTGATGAGTTTTGAAATTATTAAACCATACATAACAACGATTGGTTTATATAACGAGCAATACGAATTATTAGCGATAGCAAAATTGGCAACCCCAATTCAGAGAACTTTCGATACTGACCAGATATTTATAGTTAGGTTCGATACCGAATAACCTTTGGAGATTAGTATGACATTAGAAGAACGTTACAATGCAGCTGGCACAGACACCTACGTTGGCCGTGTCAAGGCATTCCAAGCAGCTGATGCGGGCGCAATTGACGGTGCAAACTTTATGGACGGTGACGGCCGTCAAGGTTGGGCGCCTGGAACCACACCAGCACCAGACCAAGTACAAACAGAATTTAAGCGTAACGCTGAAGGTGACTTCCGTTACGGCGGCGGTGGTAAGGTAGCAGGTACTTACGCATTAAGTCGTTGGTTAGCAAAGGGAACTGACAAGGGTGATACCTACTTAACCAACGTCAAGTTCACTACAGTCAATGATATTCGTAATGCAAATACAGTTGTACACAAGTATAGTGGATTGGCTGGTAAGTCATTTGAACTAGCAGGAAACCTTTCGGAACTTGCAAAGGGTAAGTTCACAGGTTCACCAGCAGGCCCATCACCGGCTGGAGTAGCAGGTTAATACAATTTAAACAAAGGGTTATATTATGAAAGCAAGATCGGCAAAAAATAAGGGCAAACGTGCCCAAAATATGATCAGGGAAATGATACTTACTCATTTCCCTGATTTGCATGAAGATGACGTTGTATCGACATTAATGGGTGATAGCGGAACGGACATTAAATTGTCTCACGCTGCTCGTCAACAGTTTCCATACTCCGTTGAATGTAAGAATCAAGAAAAATTGAATGTATGGTCGTCACTTGAACAAGCGGAAAAAAATACGAAGGAAGGAACACATCCCGTATTATTTTTTAAAAGAAACCGCAGTAAGATGTATGTGGCGTTAGAAGCTGACCATTTCTTTGAATTAATTAAACGTGATAAATGAAAAAATTCCGTTGATGCTATTTCACGATTGGGCATCTGGTTTGGGGGAGCAAATAAAAACTACTACTGGGTTTTTACGAATTGCTAATTTTATAAATAAAACGTATTCCAATAAATTTTATATTATTTACAATATAATCCCCTGTGGTTGGGATGGTGCAGGTACAAATAAGCGTGGAATTGAAAAAATACTAAACGCGGATTACATAAAAACATTTGTTGACGAAGTTAACATCATAGACCCATCAGTAATCAACCTACAGATGATAGTTGAGCAGAGTGGGTTTAAATCTATAGGTGGTTCAATTGGTATGTTAGGTGGTGAACGTTCTCCGCTTAGTGAAACAATACTAATAAAAACTGAATTTTTTGATAGAAAAACTGCTAACGAAATAGCAGAATATATAAAAGGTGAACTGTCAGATAATCCACTAACCCCCGATATTATAAATTCTGATACAAGTGTTGTAAATCCTAGACACTTAATAAGTGAAATAGTTAAAAAAATAGCTGAAGAGTTCTGCTTAAAAAACAATCTAACAAAATTTAAAACTATATTTTTTAGAATACGACCGCCGAGTTCAGCAAAATATTATAAAATTTATAATTGGTGGAGTGAGAGTGAAGAATTGGATATGTCGGCGTCTGCACTTGATAGGGTGTCAGCATACATTGATAACAATGATCAATATTTTATATCTAGTAATTCAAATATATTTAAATCATTGTCCAACAAAAATTATAATATAAAATTTATTGATAGAGAACTTTTTTCAATACACTATAGAGATAGATTGTTATCTGGAGAAGTGATGGTAACGCGGTTACCAGAAATAATACCAGACGGATTGTTTGATGCAAACGAATGTCCGCAAGTAATATCAGAATTTTTAGCGGCAATAGAAATGGAAATAATAGCGAGATGTGATGAAGTTATTCACCTCACAGATTGTGTATCTTCGTTTGGCGATAGTATTAGTTTATTTTTATGGTATCCGTGGATTATACAAAACATACCTATGTTGAAAGTGAGCTGCGACGGACAAACGCAGTATGCGTATAAAATATGATACCAGTAACTATTGACAAATGACCTCGCAGATATTAGGTTTCGGGTATGACTATATTAACTTTACTCGACGAATATCTCGGTCAACATATCCAACAACGGGACGAATACTTGTTCCGTTGTCCGTTCTGCCATCATCACAAGAAAAAACTGTCTATTAATATAATAAGTAATAAGTGGAAGTGTTGGATTTGTGATGCGAAGGGTGCTCGACTTATATCGCTATTAAAGCGGATGAATCTCCCCAAACAAGTTATTACAAAGTTTAAAGAGCTGTTGGGAGAAGAAAATCGTAGTAAGTACATTAGTACAGATGAACCACAGCATCTTACATTACCCGCCGAATATAAACCGTTGTGGAAGTCAGAGAAAAGTTACCCGTATCTTCACGCATTGACCTATCTGAAGAATAGAGGAATCACAGCGGAAGATATTCTTCGGTATAGAATGGGTTATTGTGAAACGGGGACTTACGCTGGTCGAATTATTGTTCCCTCGTATGACAGTAATAACCAATTAAATTATTTTACCGCACGGTCGTTCTATGACGGCGGAATGAAATATAAGAATCCGCCGGTCAGCAAGAATACTATTATATTTGAAAATATGATTGATTGGGAAGAACCAATTATTCTGTGCGAAGGAATGTTCGATGCAATTGCTCTTCGACAGAACGCTATCCCGTTGATGGGAAAAACAATTTCCAAGAATTTAGAGTACGCACTTCTCCGTCATAGTGTAGAGAACATCGTCATCTTTCTTGACGCTGATGCTCGGATGGATGCGTTGAAACTTGAACACCGATTGAAGCAGTATGAGATTGACACAAAACTCGTCTTGACCGATGGAAAAGATGCGAGTGAGATGGGATTCACAACTTCGTGGGATGCAATTGATTCCGCAACAACAACGAACTTCAAGCAGTTTATTGAACAGAGGTTATATATCGCATGAAAATAAAAGTTCCGTTTAAGAAATTACAGCACGTTATACATTTAGCCGACATTCATATTCGTTTGTTCCGTAGACACGACGAGTATGAACAGGCATTTAGCCGTTTATATCAAGACATTCGTGATAAGCAATTAAAGAACTTTGTCATCGTGTTAGCAGGTGACATCGTTCACGCTAAGACCGATATGAGTCCAGAAATGGTTGAGGTGACTTCCCGTTTCTTAAAGACTATTTCGGATATTGCACCGACCATTATGATTGCAGGAAACCACGATTGTAATCTTGCGAATACAAATCGTATGGATGCACTTACACCCATCGTAAACAACCTCCAACATCCCAATCTCTATTATGTAAGAGAAAGTGCGTTGGTTGAAGTTGCTGATACGACATTTGCGGTGTGTTCTATTTTTGATGAACAAGAGAACTGGCCAACCGCTGATGAGATTGACGAAGGAACCAAAATTGCTCTTTATCACGGGCCGGTGCACGGTTCTACTACCGACGCAAACTTTACCATTACTAATCGCCACGTACACGTTGATTCATTCAATGGGTATGATATCGTTATGCTTGGAGACATTCACAAGCATCAAGTTCTTAAGGAAGCTGACCCAATCATTGTCTACGCCTCAAGTCTTATTCAACAGAACCACGGAGAGACGCTCGAGAATCACGGATGGTGTCTCTGGGATATTCCGTCAAAGAGTTTTGAATTTATCCCACTTGAAAATGACTACGGATATGTAACACTTGAAGTATATGATACAAAGATTACATACCCTGCTAATATGCCCAAAAATGCTCGTATGCGTTTGTTTACGGGTGATTTGGAAAACACACAAGTCAAAAAGATTATCACAACACTTCGGAACAATTACAACATTATTGAATTGAGTGTCAGTAAGAATCGGTTCAACAAGACGGTTACTCGTCTCGCAAATGCGACACACGATGCGTTGGATTTGACAGATGTACCAACACAGAATACACTTATCAATCAATGGTTAGGGCGTAATTACTCAACATTGGATCCCGATGTGTTACGGGCAATTGAAAAGATTAACAAGGATTTGAATGGGAAGATTGCACACGACGATCATTCTCGTAATATCCATTGGCGTCCACTCAAGTTTACCTTCTCCAATATGTTCTCGTATGGAGAAGATAACGAAATTGACTTTACCGACATGAAGGGCGTGTATGGTGTGTTCGCACCGAACGCTTCTGGTAAGAGTTCTATTATGGATGCATTAATGTTCTGTCTCTATGACAAGACCCCACGTGCGTTCAAGGGTGACCACATCATCAATAACCGTAAGGATAGTTTTGAATGTGAATTGACGTTTGAAATTAACAATGAAGTTTTTGGTATTAAGCGTGTCGGTACTCGAAAAAAGAACGGCGATGTCAAGGTTGATGCCTCATTTTGGAAGGTGCAAGACAACGGAGACAAACTCAATCTCAACGGTGAGGACCGACGAGATACTAACGCTAGCATTCGTTCGTATGTGGGAACCTATGAAGATTTCGTGATGACGGCATTGAGTAGTCAAAACAGCAACGCTCTCTTCATCGACAAGTCACACTCGGAACGAAAAGACTTACTCATTCAGTTTATGGGATTGAATGTGTTTGATAAACTATTTGATGCGGCTCACGGAGAAAGTAAAGAAATCTCCGGCGTCCTCAAGCGGTTTAAGAAGTCGGATGTGACTGACCAGATTGCTGAAACGCAGAATAAATTAACTACCGAATCAGTTGTAATGACAGAAGTAGAAGAAGAAAAGGAATACTATGAAAACTTTATACTTGGGTTGAATGAAGAGTATAAAGTACAACATGCGTTAAAACGTCCCGTGCCGGAAACGTCGGGAAATCTTGATGAATTACAATCGACTCTTAAAAAGCACCAAACCAAGTTGAAGAAGATTCAAGAAGATATGTCATATACCGATGTGAAGGTACAGTCGGAACGTAATGAATTAAAGATGGCAGAGGATGACTTTGAACAATATGATATTGCTAAACTGGAAGAGTCTATTGTAAACTGGAACAAGTTAAATGATTTGTTAAGTAAGGGAAATAGCGCCCTTCGTGTTGTTAATACCAAGATAGAAGAGAAGGATAAGTTTAAGACTAAACTATCGGGGTACAAATATAATCCGAAGTGTGATGTTTGTGTTACGAACAACGCTTCAGTCATCGAAGATTTAACAGCAGTCAACGCTGAGTTAGACGAGTTACACGCTAAACGGTTAATTCAAGAAGATTCTATCACTAGAATTATTGAACAGATGGAGCCGTTGGAAAATGACAAAAAGGAATATGAAGAAGCACAAGAGTTAAAGAGTACAATCAATACGTGGAAGCAAAAGCTGAACGAATCCGAGACAGCTCTTGCTACATTAACACTTGCACAAGAAAAGACACAGAATGTCATTTCAGCAGTCGAGTCGGATATCGTAACATATAAGACTAACGAAGAAAATATCTTATATAACGCAGATATTGATAGTAAGTTAGAAGAGATTCAACAGAAGATTGCAGAAAACAAAAAGGCTTTACAAAAAGTTGATAATAGACTTCGTGAAATCCACGGCACAATCTCTGTATTAAAAGCAAAGAAGGAAGAACTATTAGCAAAACTAAAGGAAGCTGAAGAGTTGGAAACGACTTACGAGGCTTATAATCATTATATGATGGCGGTTGGCCGTGATGGAGTACCATACGAACTAATGAGTAAGGCTATTCCAAATATTGAGGCAGAGATTAATACGATTCTGTCACAGATTGTAGATTTTACTGTGTCGCTAGAGGTGGATGGCAAGAACATCAGCGGAAAGCTAACGTATGATAATGATCGTATCTGGCCGCTGGAGAACTCGTCGGGGATGGAACGATTTGTCAGTAGTTTGGCAATTCGAGTAGCTTTGATGAACGCTTCGAACCTCCCCAAGTCCAATTTTATGATTATTGACGAAGGATTTGGAGTATTAGACGCAGATAATCTTCATTCCATGCAAACTTTGTTTAATATCCTCAAAACTCATTTTGATTTTATACTTATAGTAAGTCACTTGGAGAGTGCACGGGACATGGTGGACAACCTAATCGAAATTCGCAAGGAGGATGGGTACTCGCAAATTTCGGTGTAATTGAGGATATGAATGGCGCGTACACGAAAAGCGATACAAACGCTCGAATTATACAAATATGATGTTTTAGTAGAAGATCGAAGCACTCGCTCAGAATACTTTAAAATTTCACAATTTGATGGATATTTTTACGGTGGCCGCAACGCGTTTCTCGTTGCGGGCACCGGCGTTTTGCGTCCTGGTTCAAGCATTCTTGTTGAAATTTTAAACAAAAACGGTACAACGGTATATAGCGTTCCTGTCAAGGATTTCGTAGAAGGAAACTCACGATTAATTCAAGTTGAAGTATATGAAGATACTCCGATAGGTCCTGGGAAGATAGTAATTCTTGGATGTGCTGATGTACTATTGGATGGTAGTCCAGTTCCTGACGAATGGAAGAATAAATTCAATGTTCGTTGGGTTGGCGATGTCACAATTTCTCCAAGAATAGAAAATAAAACACCGATACGGTTTACTAGAGATCCACAAATTGAAGCAACTGAAAAATTTTACGCAAAACCAAGTTCTTCAATCTTTTCACAATCCATACAAGTCCCGCTTGATATTAATCTAAACACTAAATTTTATAATATATTTCCCAACGGATATGTTCTAAAAGTCCCTGCAACAAACATAAACGATAGATTTTATACGAAATATTTAGGTGGAAGGATTACTGGTTCAATTAAGTTTAATGGAAGTAATGGATCAGAAACCGCTTCAATTGATTTACCAATAGACCGAATCTATAATAGAACAACTGCCGAGTCAGTCGGGTCTTTAATTTATACTGACAAAAAAACTCTTATAAAGTCTGGATTTTTAAGTTCCAGCGGACAGTATCAAACACAAATAGAACCGTTTGGTAACATAGGAGTTACGAGTAGTATTGTATTGGAATACAATGAATTATTGACAATATCAACGGGATCAAACATCTCGTTTGCGGAAATACGACTTACAGACTTAAGCACTATTTCTGGTGAAGTTTATAAAGCTAGATTTTCCTACAAATCATCTACATCTCCAAGTAACTATGCCGTAATAGGCGATGCTCAGTTAACAGTATTGGAGTTATTAGCAGTAGATTCAGGAAGTTCTGCAGTAAGTACGGGTGAATTTAGAAATGTAGTACTTAATGATTATTGGTATGCGGCTACAATGTCAATTGCACGTGACGACATAAACCCAACAGTTCCGGCATATTATTACTCATCATCATTAGTATCTTCTACTATTCCGTTAGATCAATGTTGTATAGAATTGCTTGATGCAATTAATGCAACTCCGCCGGTGTCAGCGTCTGGAGAATTTAAAGATAATGTTCAATCATATTTTATAGGAACTAAAGATAGTACTTCCGTTCGTTTGTTTCCTCGAAGTGAGTACACTCTTGCGTTTGAAGCATTGGTTACGGCGGCATCTTCTTCTATAAAATGGAGCGGCCCAGATACAACATTAGAGGTGTATTTAATACCGGCAACAAATTCAAATACAAAATTGTTAGACACAAATCCTAAAGGCCAATTGTTGGGTAGTATACGACCAACAACTAATTTTCTAAAACAAAATTTTGAAACAGTAGAATTTAATTTTACACCTCGTATCATTTCTCCTGGTGAATTTAATATTCGATTTGTTGTTTATGGTGCGTTTTGGAATTTTGCTAATATTTCGGTTAAACCTGCTGTAGAACCATTCTTCAGTCCAGACGAAGTTACGTTACTACTTCCAAATAATTTTCGTTCAGAAGATTTAGTAACACTTAAAGCTGAGTATCTAGACATCAACAATAATTCAATTGGTGTAGAAACTTTAGCAAATCCAGTATATTTTACTGGATCTAGAGAATACGTGCTACGAAGTGGGGATACAATTACTGGAGATTTGGAAGTAGTAGGAGAAATATCAGCATCATCGTACATAGTACCAGTTGCAATAGAACCAGCAGCTATAACCGCAACGTCAGCTAACTCTATAGTTAATTTTGATGTACTATCAACATCAGTATTATACTATACAGCAAACGCTGCTGGAAACTGGACATTAAATGTTCGTGGTGATATGTCAACAACACTAGATTCTATAATGCAAAACGGAGAAACACGAACAGTAACATTTTTAGTAACTAACGGAACCACTCCATATTATCAAACTGCATTTCAAATAGACGGTTCTTCCATTGTTCCAAAATGGCAAGGTGCAACTCCTCCTGGAGCAGGTAGTGCTAATAGTGTTGATATTTACACGTTTAGTATAATAAAAACAGCACCAACGACATTTTCTGTGTTTGGTTCTAAAGTACAGTTTGCGTAACTATGTCCCCTATATTAAACTCAATTGGTTCATTAAATGCTAAAGCATATGGGTTATTAACCGCAATAACTCCTACGCCAACGCCTACTATTACGCCTACTATATCACTTACATCAACAATAACTCCTACGCCAACTCGTACTGGCTCTCAAACCCCCACTATAACAGCTACACCAACTATTACCGCTACACCAACTATTACTGCCACACCAACCCGTACAGCTTTACAAACACCAACATTAACTGTTACACCAACTATTACGGCAACGCCGACAATAACGGCTACTCCAACTATTACCGCTACTCCAACTATTACCGCATCGCAAACGCCAACTATTACGGCATCGCAAACACCTACTAGAACGGCATCACAGACGCCAACTCGCACGGCATCACAAACGCCAACTATTACGGCAACACCTACAATAACTGCTACGCCTACAATAACGGCGACACCAACTATTACTGCGTCCCAAACACCAACTATTACCGCTACACCAACACGTACTGCATCACAAACACCAACCGTAACTGTATCACAAACACCTACAATAACAGCATCGCAAACACCAACAATTACGGCTACACCAACTATTACGGCATCACAAACGCCTACAATAACCGCATCCCAAACACCGACTCGAACTGCATCGCAAACGCCGACTATTACTGCTACGCCAACCATTACCGCTACACCTACAATTACTGCGTCCCAAACACCGACAATTACTGCATCTCAAACGCCAACCATTACTGCTTCACAAACACCAACACGTACTGCGTCGCAAACGCCCACAATAACCGCATCGCAAACACCTACAATAACTGCCACACCTACAATAACTGCATCACAAACACCAACAATAACTGCTACCCCTACATTAACCGCGTCACAAACACCAACAATAACGGCGTCACAAACGCCTACACGTACAGCATCACAAACGCCAACCATTACTGCGTCACAAACGCCAACCATTACTGCATCACAAACGCCAACCATTACTGCATCACAAACGCCAACCATTACTGCGTCACAAACGCCAACTATTACGGCATCGCAAACGCCGACTATTACGGCATCGCAAACGCCGACTATTACCGCGTCCCAAACACCAACACTTACCGCATCACAAACGCCAACCCGCACGGCATCACAAACCCCAACAATAACCGCTACACCAACAATAACCGCATCACAAACCCCAACAATAACCGCATCACAAACACCGACAATTACTGCTTCACAAACGCCTACACGTACAGCATCACAAACTCCAACAATTACTGCTACACCAACTATAACTGCTACACCAACTATAACTGCTACACCAACTATAACTGCTACACCAACTATAACTGCTACACCAACTATAACTGCATCGCAGACGCCTACTAGAACCGCTTCACAAACACCTACTAGAACCGCTTCACAAACACCTACTAGAACCGCATCTCAAACGCCTACTATTACCGCATCGCAAACACCAACCATTACTGCGTCACAAACGCCAACACGCACTGCGTCTCAAACGCCTACTATCACCGCATCACAAACGCCAACTATTACGGCATCTCAAACACCTACTAGAACGGCATCTCAAACACCAACAGTTACTCCAACACGAACACTCCCGCTGGGTACTTGTTATGCGGTATTGAACCCACAAACATCGGCCGACGCACGTATACAATGGACTGCCAGAAACGGCACTGTTTACAATCAACTTGTTGCGGGAGCAAATAGTACCGTATATATTTGTAGTACAACAACTCCAACATGTACTTTAGCATGTACGGGTGTCGTTATTACAAATTGTGGTAACACCTGCGGTCAAATTCACACCAGCTTTTCGGACATTTCAAGTAACCCATGTACGTGTGGAAGCACACCACCACCAACACCTCCACCTGTAACACCGCCACCCACACCACCACCAACGCCACCGCCAACACCACCCCCAACACCGCCACCAACGCCACCGCCAACACCGCCGCCGACGCCGCCACCAACACCGCCGCCGACGCCTCCACCGGTCACACCACCGCCGACACCGCCACCAGTTACACCGCCGCCGACGCCGCCGCCGACGCCACCGCCGGTGACGCCGCCGCCTACACCTCCGCCGGAAACACCTCCGCCGGAAACTTGTAACTGTATTTGTGAAGTGGGCAACTTCTGTTCGCTCTGTTGTTCAGGAACGTCTGGACAATTCTGTTCAACAAATGAACAATGTGCACAGTTCTAAAATTATAAGGTATCAATGTTTGGTTAGATATTTATATTAAACAACAACTTAATAATACTATGGATGAAAACGTACTAGATTACTCAATTCCAGTTTTTACAGGATCACATAACGTAAAAACAAAAACGATAAAAAAGCCATTAACATTTAAATTTGTTGATGACGAGTCTGGCTTGCATAAAGATGATGAGTCTTTGGAAGAAGCTGATTCAAGTACTGAACGTGTTAGACGATATTATCGTAAAAATAAACACAAAGTTCGTAAATATCTAAAAAAGACACAAGATGATCGTGTTGCTCGTAATAGAGATAGACGTAAAGCCGTTGAACGACATGGAAAAACTAAAATGAAGAATCACGATGTACATCATCCAAACGGCCCACATAACGGTGGAGCGCGAATTGTACGAAAAGACCACGGCAGAGATAAAGTAAATGAGATATTTTATATGATTGCAAATCAACGAGACAAAGTAAATGAAGTATTTCAGATGATTATGGAAGGTGGCGCGGCCGGACATATGGCACATCCATATGAAGATGACTCGTTGACGTTTGCACAAGTCAAAGAAATGATTCATCGTGGGTTGGTGGGGGCATTGGATGCTGAAGCACCCGTTACCGAAAAATTAGATGGTCAAAATATTGCATTTACTATCGTAGATGGAGAAATTCGGTTTGCTCGTAACAAAGGACAAGTTAAGAATAAAGCTAAAAATGCATTAGATGTAGCTGGTATCCGTAGTATGTTTGCGGGTAGAGGTAATATTGAACGAGCTTTTACTGGAGCCGCAGAAGATTTACGAGATGCAATCGCTAAAATGCCACCCGAACAGCGTGACGCTATTTTTGGTAACGGTAGTAAGTTTATGAATGTGGAAATCATCTTTCCAGATACGAAAAACGTTATACCATACGATAAATCAGTATTAGTATTTCACGGAACTATTGAATATGACGAATCGGGGGAAGAGATTGGTCGTTCACAAGATGATGCAAAGGCCGTGCACGATGCATTAGTGAAGGCAAATGCAAGTAAGCAAAAAACATTCGGTATCTCTGGTCCAAAAACCATTACATTTAGTGATACGGATACCTCTCGCAACAAGAAAAAGATGCAAGAGTATATTCGTCGCATTCAGCGATTACAAAATGAGTATGGATTAGATGACGATTCTACTGTTGAAGAGTACAAGCGTGAATGGTGGGGTCGTGAAATTGATGCAATGGGGTGGGATTTAACCGATGAACAACGAGACGGATTAATTAGTCGTTGGGCAATGGGCATTAAGAAGTTTGGCCCAAAAGATATTGAAGATAAAGAACTCAAAAAGAAAGTCAAAGAGTTTGAAAGTGAACACGTTCCAAGTCTCCAACGTAAAGCCGCACAACCATTAGAACGTACCTTCTTGCAAGTGGGTACGGATGCAATGCGTCGAGTCACGGACTTCTTGGGTTCTAATAATCCACAACTAGCTGCTCAATTAAAGAAAGAAGTGTTAGATACTATCCGAGAACTTCAAAACACCGATGACCAGAACAAAT
>Ga0315903_10006010_pt1 | contig 15638 bp, 15 predicted proteins | sample LakEriMetagenome_7_FD_203524 | JGI IMG/M metagenome (GOLD analysis project Ga0315903, IMG submission 203524) | Freshwater fungal communities from buoy surface, Lake Erie, Ohio, United States - Buoy 2 MA119 | ecosystem: Environmental > Aquatic > Freshwater > Lake | place: USA: Lake Erie, Ohio...
AGCACTCTCAAACAGAGAAGCTTCTGCGTCACGCCGTTTCTGGAGTCCGGTGGTGTTCGGCCACAGTCGCTTCATCGACCTGATGAGGTCGGGAACCTCGCGGAATCGTCCGAACTTTAGAGCATTCTGGATGCTGACCATCTCCGAGCGACGGTCCCCCGAGAGCGATGCGCCACGGTTGAAGACCAGCGACACCAGAGCATCTCTCGCGGGTTCCGGGAGTGTTTCAGCCTGCGGGTAAATGCGCAGGGTTTGAAGGTAGAACCGAGGGACTGTGATTCGCTCGAACACGTCGAGAGCCTGACGCCACGTGATCTCGATGGATCTCACGGCCTCGCGTGAATGAAGCCACAGGCGAGCGGCCTCTCCACGGATCCCGAGTGCACCCCTGAGTAGATCAACCGAGGTCTCCGCGAGCACTGGTCCCCATGCCTCTGCGAACTGTTGCTCGGTGTTGTAGCCAAGGTCGAAACCGACACCGATGGTGACGCCCGACTGCTCCCCCGGCCACGTGGGACGAGAGAGAAACTTGCGGAAGTAGTCCTCCCCACCACCGACTTCGTAGTCGAGGAGAAGCTTTAGGCCTTCGGGTGAGAGGTTCATTTGCGCAGTTCTCGGATGAGTTGAATGGTTTTGAGCACCGTGTAGACGAGTGCGGCGGCGGCGGCTCCGATGCTGACCAGTTGGTGAACCTCAGTCAGCCCGAGCATCAGTGCGGCGAAGTTTACCGCTGGAACGACGAGGAGATCGTGCGGGTTTGTTTGGTCGAGGTTCATCGGCTTTTGGTGGGTGTGGTTTGACGAACGTGACGAAGTGCCACGCGGCTGCCACGGCGAACGTCACGCCGAGGCCAATGTTGAGAACGATTTCAGAGACCGGAGGAGTGCTGAAGGTGACGATGTTGAGCATCGCACCGACGGCCACCAGTGAGAGCCCCCCTTTGAGGAGTCGCGCGAGCCACGGCGAGCGATAGATGGCCGACTCGGGACGACCGAACACGAACACCACGAACGCCACGCCCCCGGCGGCGATTAGCGCATTAGCGGCCCCGTTTGCGAGGGTGAGGAGGTTCGGGTTCATCTGTTATTGTGTGTGGTATCAACTTCCGCGACGCGTACTCGACCGCGCGGAGTCCGACGAATCCGAGCAGGAATGCGATCGCGTACTGTGTCCGCTCCCCCTCGACCTTCACCAGCTGCACGACGACGGGTGTGAGGTAGTTCGCGGCGGCGGCCCCAGCGACGAGTGAGGAGATGGTGCTCCCGAGATTCCTCGCGGCGTTGCGCCCCGTGGTGAGCACGGCCCCGAAGAGTCCAGCGGCCAGAAGTGCGATGTCGATTCCGTACTCTTTCAGGTTCATTTTCTCTCAGGTGGTTTGTTCGGCGTTGCTGCGCTCCCGTAGTAGAACGAGACGACCATCCCCCAGGACGTCGAAAGTGACCCGATGAGCATCGTGATTCCTGCGTTGTCCCAGAGGTCGAAGTGCCCGGTGAGCAACCCGGCGAGCACTGCGAAAAATCCGAGGGTGATTCCGAGAGCGAGGAGTGCTGGAACCGATGAGTTCAAACGCACCTGCATCTTCCTCGCGCTGTCACGGTCCTCGGTTGCGAGTCGCTCGAGGTCGATGTCCAGTTCGCGCATTCGGATCGCAAGTTGATTGTCGGCCTCGCGGAGTGCGGCCACCTGTTCGCCCGTGAGCGTTCCCGCGTCGAGTGCGGTTTGAACCTTTTGAAGAGTCGGATCGGAAAGCCCGATCGCCTTGCCAACTGCTTCAACGGCCATGCCCCCGAGCGGTCCCCCGAGAGCGCGGCCAATGGTCGGCAAAAGTGCTTTCCAATCGAACTTCATAGCGTCTGATTTTGGAGTGATGAGTAGTCGAGACCGTAGCCAACCGACCACTCGCGGTTGTGATCTTCATACCAGCCCGCGCCTTCGTGGATGTCGCGGAAGTCGGCGAATGCTCGCTCGAACTTTGGTTTTACTGCCTCGAGAGAGAAGTTTGCCCTCGCGAACCTGACCATCTGCTCGCGGTCGATTTTGTAACCCAATCGGATCGCGCGGAGGATGTCGCCCATGGTCATGCAGCGGAACCCGTTGACCCCGTCCACGATGTACTCGGTCATCGCTCCCATGTCGGTGCAGATCGGAACGCACCCAGAGAGCATCATTTCAACGGCGGTCCCCCCAAAGGGTTCCCAGTAGGTGGAGAGGAGGAACCCGCACTGCGCCTTGGCCATCAACTGCTTTCGCTCCTCGATGCCGACGTAGCCCACAAACTCGACGTGGTCCGGCCATTCCGCGAGTCCGATGGAATGCGGCCCACCTTGTCCCGCGACCACCAGCTTCATCCCCATCCTGCGCGTCGCGTCGATTGCAAGGTCGAGGCCTTTGTTCGTGCCGATGCGCCCGATGAAGAGTGCGAAGTTCTCGCGCTGCTGCGTCGTGTCGAAGTTTCGAACGTCGAAGTAGTTGGGGACCACCCGCCAGTACCATTTCGGGTTGCAGAACGAAACGCCGTCAGTGCCAACGTGCGCGGCCCGAAGCGGGTAAGATTCGTAACACCGATAAGGTGCGAATGCGTAGCCATTCCCGATTCCCGGCTCCACCACGATCAAGTCTTTGTCAGCGTTGGCGATGTGTGTCGCTTCCTGCGTGCCTCCCCAGAACGCGAGCACCAAGTCTGATTTGGTCTTGCGGCGTTTGATGGCCTCTCCCGCGTGAAGGTTGAAGACCCTGTGCGCGAGATCTTGCGAGGAGTGTTTGAACTGGTTTTTGCGCCAGTCGTGGTCTCCGTAAGTCTCCTTCAGCACGTCGTTTGATGTGACGTTGACGTGTTCGTGTGCAGCGGTTTGGGAGTCGGGGTGCCCGTAGTGAATCGTGCGGTATTCGGTCGAGTCCTTGAACATCTCAAGGAACTTCAGAACCTTCTGCGTGAATGCGCAGGCTGAGTAGTCGGGGTGGGTGACGGTGTGAGGAACGCTTAGGCAATGGAGAGTTGTCATGGTCCTTCAGCCTAAGCGTTCCTCTGCCTGTTTGACTAGGTGTAGTACGGCAAGAACTTGCCATCACCCGCGTCGAGCCATCCTGCGGGAGACGAGGTGCTGCTCGGAGTGCCGCTCGCCACCGAGTAGTTCGGCCCCGTCGCGCCAGTTTCCCCGGTTGGACCTGTTGGCCCGTCGTTTCCAGCGGGTCCTGTTGCTCCTGTTGCTCCTGTTGCTCCTGTTGGCCCGATTTGGTTTGCGTCGGAACCCGGTGCGCCCGATGGACCAGTTGGACCTGTTTCCCCCGTTGGCCCTGTCGGTCCGGTTGGACCGTCAATGCCGTTTGTCCCGCTCGGCCCCGTTGCACCTGTCGCACCGACATTCACGGTCGCCCAGAATGTCGGGGAACTGTCGGGTTGATAGTTGAAGTTCGTGGTCAGTGATACATAAACCACACCATTGTAGACAGCTAACTCGCCCTGCAAATAGGTGATGGTTGCAACCCAGTTGCCCGTCGTGTTAACTCGGACCCAGTAGTTGGGTTGCTCCTCGGGGTTGAAGCTCGTGCTGCTCTGCGTCGCCCGATAAAGGTAGTTCCCTTTCCAAACGAAATCCCCAGCGGTGTAGCCAACAGTGTTGTCCCATGCTGCAATCCCTGACCCGGTTCCACCAGAACCCGGTGCGCCACTTGGCCCTGTCTCGCCCGTTGCCCCCTTAGCACCAGTGACCTGCACCGCGAGCACGTCGATCACGACGCCGTTTGCGGGTGCGGTCGGGAAAACGATCTTCGAGTTTGCCTGAGTCGAACCCGTGATGGTGAACCCACCGTTGGTTTCGTCGGGACGTTGGAACACCCCGCCAACGTAGACGAGATACCCTGCTTCATCGTTTCCGGGTCCATCCCATCCCGAGATGGGTCCGAACTCGGTGTCAGTGCCATTCCCCGTGAACCTCGGCGAGAGGATGCCACCACCGAGAACCACGCCCGTGGCACCCGTTGCTCCCTGCGCCCCCGATGGTCCCGGTGCACCATCAAGTGCAACCGTCCAACTCGAGAACTCACCGCTTCCAGCGATGACCCGCCCGACGTCCACCGAAAGAACTCCGGTCTGCGAATCGTACGCGGTCACCACACCCGTCATGCGAGCGTCCACCGAGTTCGCGATGATGACCTGTTGGCCAATCGACAGCTGCAAACCAGCGGCGACGGTGAGCGTCTTCGAGCCCGTTGTGAGCGAGAGGGTCGTCGTTGATGCGGAAGTGTAGCGGTCACCAGCTGCGCCTGTTGCACCCGTTGCGCCCACACCAGTCGCGCCTTGCGGCCCAGATGGACCAGCCACACCAGTTGCTCCTACGGGACCAGCGACACCTTGCACCCCCTGCGAACCTGTTGCGCCAGTCGGCCCCGCTTCGCCCGTCAATCCCGTTGCACCCGATGGCCCCTGTGGTCCCGTCGACCCTTGGTCACCCTGCACGCCCTGAAGCCCACTTGGTCCGGTCGGCCCTTGCGCTCCCGTCGGTCCGGTAGGTCCAGCGACGCCCGTTGCGCCGTCTGCACCTGCGACCCCACTCGCGCCTGTTGGCCCTTGTGGACCCGTTGCGCCAGATGCTCCTTGCGGCCCCGTCGCGCCAACTGCACCAACTGCGCCCTCGAGGTTAATGGTCCACGATGCGTAAGTGCCCGATCCGGTGTGATTCGCTACGTCGACGACCAATGCGCCCGTCGTTGAGTTGTAACTCGTCACGACCCCGTGCATATGTGCCGCTCCTTCAGACTCCGCGATGACCACAGGTTGCTGGATCGTGTAGCTCAACCCAGCTGCGACCGTGAGTGTCTTCGAACCGTTCCCGACGAGCAAAGAGGTCGTCGAGGTGGTCGCGTATTTGTCGCTTTGCCCAGCCACGCCAGTTGCCCCTTGAACGCCTGTTTGACCAGTTGCCCCCTGAACCCCTTGAAGTCCGGTTGCTCCTTGTGCGCCAGTCGGCCCCTGTTGACCAGTTGCCCCTTCGATTCCGGTTGCACCCGTTGCGCCCACACCAGTCGCGCCTTGCGGCCCTTGCTGACCTGTTGCACCGATCGCACCTTCAACCCCCTGCTGTCCTTGCAATCCCGATGGCCCTTGCGCCCCCGTTGCACCGATCGGCCCCGTCGCTCCAACTGGTCCTTGAATCCCTTGTGGTCCTTGTGCACCTTGTGCGCCCGTTTGCCCTGCGGCACCCGTTGCACCTGTCAGCGCGGTCTGTGCCGCGCTGTCGATCATGTCGAGTTTGATTTTCGTTAGTTCTTGTGGCATAAAGTGTTAGTAAGTGACTTGAACAGAGACCTTGCACCCGTCAGGGATCGCTTGGCCGAAATAGATAATGCCTTTCGGTGCGGCTGAGAACTGGATGTCGTAGGCTGTTGGAGGCTGATGAACGCCCGACACCGAAACAATGTAAGCTGCTGAGGACGTCGGGAATGTGTCACCCTCTTCTCCGTCTGGAAAGAGGGGTGAAAATGATGATACTTGCCCATTTCCAAGGAACTCCACCGAGTGATACGTCCCAGCGAACGAACCGCTTCCACCTCCACCTCCGGTCGGCTTGTTGATTAGGTCGTTGTAGTCGCCACTCTTCGCAACCGTCGCGAGTTCGAGCGTGGTCCGTGCAGCGGCGGGTGTTGCGGCGGTGAGAAGTGCCTTGCCCGTCGCCTCCGCGTCCTTGAGTAAGTTGTTCGATACCTTGGTCATACGGTGTAGTACGGGACGAGTCGACCTTGGCCTGCGTCAAAGTAACCGTAAGGCACTGCCGTTGTGGAAGGGACTGATGTTGTTGCTAGCCAGTTGGGTCCGGTCGGTCCAGTCGGTCCGGTTGCACCAGTTGCTCCGTCGGTTCCATTAAGTCCCGGGAATCCGGCAGGACCCGTCTCACCGGGCATTCCGGTTGCGCCTGTTGCACCTTCACCACCAGTCGGTCCAGTCTCGCCACTCGGACCAGTTGCGCCGGTTGCGCCAGTTGCGCCGGTATCCCCCTTTGGACCAGTCTCTCCAGTGTCTCCCTTTTCACCCTGAAACCCCTGCACGCCGATTGAACCGTTTTCGCCGGGAGGACCTTGTGGACCCTCTGGTCCTTGTGGTCCCGGGAGTCCTATTCCCGGCAGGCCAGTTGCGCCCGTTTGCCCTTGCAACCCCATCACGCCAGTTGCGCCCGTTTGACCAGTTAACCCTGTCGGTCCCGGTGGACCACTCATCGACGCGAGGAACTCCCATCCATTGCCCGTCTTTTGGTAAATCGTAACGAACTTTGCTCCTCCCACTTCATACCCTTGCTCTCGGTAATAGATGTCTCCCGGATCCCCTAAACTCGCTGACGGCAAAGTGTTTCCTCCGAAGTACTGCGCCCCGGCAGGACCCGTTGGACCAGTCGCCCCGGTTGCTCCCGTCGCACCGTCGTATCCCGCGGGACCGTTGGCACCCCTGCTCGCGATGAGATCCCAGAAGAGAGAAGAGGTCGATGGAACGTCGCCGACGTTGCCACCGTTGGCGTCTGAACGATACCAGAGTTGACCCTGATAGGTGGCCAAATCGCCGACGGCGTAGGCTGTGCCAAGGTCGAATGCGCCCGTGTAGTTCCACAACGCACTAACACCCGATGCACCCGTTGGTCCGGTTGCTCCGCTCGGCCCGGTGGCGCCACCCGGTGAACCCGAAGGTCCCTGCAATCCACTTGGCCCCGTTGCGCCCGTCGCACCACCGGCAGGACCAGCGATGCCTTGCGCCCCGCTCGGCCCTGGAATGCCTGTCGCGCCGATAGGACCCGTCGCCCCGCTCGGTCCAGTTGACCCGGTCGCACCGAGTCCTCCCGCTGGTCCTTGCTCTCCCGGAACTCCACTTGGTCCTGCGGGTCCCTGCGCTCCTGCTGGTCCCTGTGGCCCCATCACACCACCTGACGCGATGAGGATGTTGATCTTCTCTCCGCTCGGCGGCGGGGTGGTAAATGTCACCACGCCATCGGTGACCGTGTAATCGGTTCCTGCGGTTTGAAAGACTCCACCAATGGCCACGATGAAGTGCGCATCGGTCGAGTCCGTCGAGGTGGTGGTGAATGCCGTTTGCGATCCGTTTCCGTCGAAGGTGAACTGATTGAGAGCGAACGACGGCGACGATGCTCCCGCCTGAATCGTCACCCAGTCCGTCCCAGCGGCGTTCGGAAAGGAAAGAGTTTGGTCGGCGGTGTTTACGAGCAGAACACCCGAGGGAATCCCCGTAATCGGTGGAGCCCCCGGAGTGCTCTTTCGAAGTTGTCGAATGTAGTTCGGCATTTTGGCGGTTTAGATTTCGCCACAATCTATGGAAATGCCTGCGCCTGCTGCAATGGTCTTCGATGCGGCAGTGATTCTGCCGTAAGTGTCAACCGTGAACACCACGCCGTCAGTCGTTGCAGTGACTCCCGATGTGGCAAGGTCAACTCCGTCAGATGAGACTGCGATGCGGGAAGATGAGACGGTTTTGACCGAAAGGGTCGTGCCGCTCTTTTGTAGACCATTCCCTGCGTCGGCCACGCCTGCGCTGGAGAACTGAGAGAAGGTCAGCGCGGTCGTCCCGATCGTGATTGCGCCAGAGGTCGAAAGAACCCAACCCGTAGACCCGTTCATGGTTCCCTGCTCGATGAAGACGAATGACCCCGCCGAGAACTCGGTGCCTGAGTCCGCATCGGTGCGACGAGTCAGGATGAATGGCGAATCCTCACCACCTGCTGCGGTCACTCGATAGAGACCATTCTGCAAAGCGGCGGCCTGATTCTTAACCAGCACCGATTCACCCACGGCGAGCGTGTGCCCGTCGATGAGAAGTCCGACGTTGTTGTTGGACGTGAGCGTTGCACCCACTCCGCTGGATCCGTTGTTGTACGCGACGGAAGGAAGTGGTTCGGTCGTGGCAACGTGCGCCGAAGCTTTGACGTCGAGGCCTTGCGCGACGTCGTCGACGTACTTCTTGGTCGCCAGATGAGCATCTGCGGTCGGCGTAGCGTTTGACGAGATGCGACCGCTCCCGAGGTTCAGATTGAGCGAAGAGTCGAGAATGACGACCTTGCTCGCTGCACCCACACCCTCGGTGATTCCAGCGAGTTTATTGAGTTCCGTGGTCGTGACGGTTGCCCCGTCGAGCTTGTTGAGTTCTGCGGCGTCGGCGGTCACTTGGGTCCCGCCGATTTGCAGCACTCCCGTGTGGTTCACCGTGCCGCTGAAGGTCTTGGTGCCTGCAATCGTTTGATCTCGGTTCGCCTTGGTCACCATCCCCTCGGATGATGCGTTTCCCTCCCCGCCGATGGGGACGATGTCACCCGTCGATTTCTTGATGAGGAGTTGATTGTCATACTCCTGCCAGAGAAGTTCGGCGGTTTGAAGCGTGACGCCAGAAACCCCCGTCGAGGAGATGCGGCGTTTGAGTTGAATGGCGTTTGGCATGGTCTTTTATTGGTTAAACTTGGCCCCCGTCGACTTTTACCCCGAGTGCCTCAAGGGTTGTGTAAGTGGTGACACCGCTGATGACGCCGACGATGTTTCCGTCAACGCCTGTGCCTGCAATCGCGGCTCCTGCACCGATGTTTGCACGCACCTGCGCTTGCTGGGGAGCGGTCAATGCTTGCGGGGTGAACAATACAACCGACGCGGCGATGTTCGTCGTGTCGAAAAAAGGGAGGCTGACAGGTTGCGATGCGCGGCGGTTCGTGTTCTCGACCTTCCACCGAAGTGCTCGCGTGGTCGTCAGGTTGCCGTTGTAAGCCCACGCAATCTCGGCCTGAAGAACCACCGAAGGAACGTCGGCCACCGTCTCATCTCCACCAGCGACGAGCACCGTGACCCCGTATCCTGACGACCGAGAGTGCGGTGCCGAGCGTTGGCCAAAGGTCGATGCGGTGGCGGTGACGATGTCGAGTGCTGACGATGCGACGAAAGAGAGGTCAGCGTCGAGTGCTGCGGCGATTTTGGTGGCAATCCCCGCTGCATCTTCGGTGCCGAGAGTGGTGACCTTGATGAGTCGGCCACCTGCTGGAGTTTCTGGTGCAGCGGTCGATGCGCCACCCATCCAAACGCGAACGGGCCCCACGGCGTCTGCGAGGTCGAAATAGACTCCTGCTGCGGTCGAGGATGTCGTCTGGATTGCGACCACCTCGGCGGCGTCGTATGGATCCACACCGAGAAGTCGGTCGATGCCACCGCTCGCGGTGTTCAGTGTCGCTCGATAGTCGACCACCTGCCCCGTCACCGTGCGGGTCCAGCTGGAGAAGGAAAGGAGAGGGTTTGCATCGAACTGACCCTTGGGTTTGACGCTCAACCGCATTCCGGTTGAACTGCCCATGTCGACCGTGGTGGTCGATGCGATCGTGTTTCGAAACTGGATTGATGCGGGAATGACGTCGCCGTTTCGCAGCAAGACCTCCTGATCGTCCGAGCGGCGTAATCCGCTGACGTAGATGAGTCCAGAATCAAGAGCGACGGTGAGCGTGAGCATCCATCTCTGCGCCCGTCATCAACTGTGAAGTCCGATGATTTGGTGACCTCCGGTCTGCTGAGAAACGGTGAATCCCCCCCCGTCGTTCGCGGTGATGTAAGCAAGAACGATTTTGTACGCTACTGAGTCCGGTTGCTCGTCGGCGGTGAGAAGGGTGTCCATGTCCTCGATTGCGAGGGACGGGAAGCTGACGCCCGATGATGTGGTGTCGCTGAAGTTGCCTGTGACGTTCAGCACCACTCTCTTCGCGTCAGCTGCTGCACCCACTTCCTCCTTCGGATAGTTGACCACCGACTGCCCATTCACGGTGCCCCATCGCACCCACACCTTGTAAGTGGTCGCCTCTCCGACGGTCTCGGATTCAACGGTGACCTTGAATGGGTAGTTCCCTGTGCCTGTGGATCCACCACCTCCCGAGGTGATTCGCTTCTTGAGCGAAACAAACTGCCCCCGAGGAGTCAGCGATGCAGTGATGTCCGGGGTGTTTTGAATCACCAACCTCGGCAGGTAGTCGATGATGGCGTTGATGGCGGTGGCGATTGAGCCCCCTGATTTGAGTCGTGGAATCATAGACATCCCGGTGGTTCCTCTCTGCTGTCGAATGTTGCGGTCTCCCCGCGAAATGATGTCACGGGGTTAACTGGTCGCATGAGAACCCCGAATGGCAGCATGAACGCCGACTGCCGTGGGTAGTCGTTGCGAAGAAGGTTTGTCTCGTCTCTCCCCGGGTAGTCAGTTCCGGGAGGATAGCCAAACGCGTCACGGTTTGTGAGGGTGAACCCGTAAGGTTCCCACGGTGCGAAACCCTCAGCTGGAGGACATCGTGGGACCGAGACCACGGGGACGACTTGAATCTCCGAGTGCCAGAAACTGAACCTCTGATCGGCTCCGTAAACTCCACCGATGTCTGTTTCGAGCGGAACGGCTCCGATCCCTTCGAGAGTCGAGTCGTCGAGTTCAAGGGAGTATCCACCACCCGGTGAGATTTCGTGAACGTAGCCCACGAGGATGTCCACCTCGAAGTCCATTTGATACTCGCGAGGGTCCCACGGGTTGACCTGCTCACCCGGTTGCGGGGTGTACGTTGGTGTTCCTGAAGCGACAATCTCGGATGCTGAGATGCGTGACTGAGGTTCCTGCCACGTTGATTCGAGTCGAACCGGAAAGAACCACCGCTGCGTGACGAAAGACCCGTTGACCTCGTTGACCACGGCGTGTCCGGGGAGTGGTCCGAAGTTGCTGAACCCAACTTGGTCACCGTTGAACGTGCTGGATGCCTGATTGCTGAGAAAGAGATCGGTGAGCACGGCGTAGAACTCATTTGGCGGGTTCTCTGGATTCTCTGGATCCTGTGCGCCTTCGGCGTAGCGGATCGCGCGTGCCCTCATCTTCACCGTCGCCAGAATGACCTTCGATCCTCCGGTGAGTTGGAAGCCACGGTACTGCCTGCTCCCAACTTGAATCACGGGTCCACAGAGGCCCCAGTGCCATGGCGTGATGAAGTAGGTGGATGTTCCTTCAGTGATGAATGGTTCGTAGCCCGCGGGAGTCGGTTGCGATGTTGTAGAGGTGCTAGAAATCCTCGGTGCAGAGAGCGTCGTGCCGCGCGGCGTTTCGTCGCTGACAAAGTCCTTCGTCGATTGAATCTTGAGCCTGACCAACTCACGTCGAATCGCGTTGAGAGCGTCACCGATCGGCCCTCTGGTCGTCACGGTCTTCATGCGTAAATCTGCGCGGCCCACCCTCCCCCTGTGTACTGCCCGAAGTTCTCCGATGCGTTCCTGTAGAGGAGTGAAATCTTCCACTGATTTCCGAAGGGTTCGGCAGTTGCCCCCGCGAGAAGCCACGACGATGCCGTTCCCCACAATCCCGGGACGGCTGGAAAGTCGATGCGCCCGATCTTGTTCGTGACGCTTCCAAATCCCGCCCACGTGTCGAAGTAAGTCAGCTTCAGTGTCGAACCGTTCCCTGCGATGTACGATGAAACCCCGTAGAGGTTCGGCTTCTTGAACTCGACGAACCGCTTTGTGGCCAGTGAATCGCTCGATGCAATCCACACTGCGTTGGTTTCGTTGGGAGTGTCCGGTGTTCCCGCGAGTTCTTGGAATCGCGGGTGCGCGGTGACGCTCTCGGTGCCGCTGTTGGCGTCGATGCTCATCCGCTTTTTCGACGGCGAGGCATAGCTGAGAATCTTCCTCTGCTCGAACGTGGTCGTCTGCGTTGCCTCGTCGAAAGTCATGGAACGAGAGAGGATTTCCCGCTCGGAATCTGACGACATCGAATCCTGACCTGACGGCGCCACGATTGACTCGACCACGTTCCCCTTGAACACCCATGTCTCGGTTTTGATGACGTTGCCCCACTCGTCCTGCTCGAACGCCTGTGAAACTTTGACGGTGTTGTCGCCTCGGAAATAGGTTGCTCCGTTATTGGTTGGCATGGCTAGGAATAGAGGTCAGATGACCAGTTCGGTGCTCCGAGGAGTTGAACCCCGATTTTCCACGCTCCCCCGTTCTGCTCCTGTTGCACCGAGGTCGCGAGCAGAGAGAGTCCATTGATCATGGAGAAGTTGGGAATCGGCGGGAGTGCGTAGACGTTTCCGGGTTGAATGCTGAGGCTTGCGGAATCACTCATCCACTCGAGCGTGAAAGTCCACTCTGGTGCCAAATAGGTTGTGATTCCCGCGAGTTGATAGTCGTCCCTGAACTGCACGAACCGATTCACGCCGTCGATGGTCTCCCAGATGGCGTTGTCAGTGTTCGGTGTGTCGGCTGTTCCAGCCCAGTCTGAGAAGTCCGGGTGAGCGGTGATGGGTTCGTTGGTGATTGAGGCCTCGACGGTGACGAAGTCTTTCGAGAATGCCTTGCCACGATACGACGCCTCAGTGGTTCCGAGGCTTTCACTGAGCACGTCCGAAAGTTCGCGTGAACTCACCAGCACGAGCGTCGAGCTTCCGAAGGTCTTCGTGAGCGGCCATGAGAATGGAGGAGCATCTGCACTGCTTCGCGCGTAGCGGTGACGATAGACCACCTCCAACGCCCCACGATCGTCCACCTGTGCGGAAACTGGAAACTGTTGGTTCAAACTCATACGACGGCCACGTTGAGCGAGCCCTGTTTAACGATTGCGGCGGTGACTCCGTTGAGCCCTCGCGAGATCTCTTCCATCATCCTGCGAAGGTCTGCTTCTGGGTTGGCTTGCTGCATCGGTTGCGCGGCTTGCGCGGCTTGTTGCCTCTGCTGTTGAAAGAACGGCGCAGCGGGTGGTCCTTGAACCGGAATCTTGAGCATCTCGTCACGCTTCCGCGCGGCCTCTCGCGCCTGCACGAATCGCGGCGAGTTTGCAAACCCTGCGCCGAGTTCACCAGCTGCTCGCAGTCCGGGTTGTTGTCCCTCGAGGTCAATCATCGGCCCCCGAGGAGCGAGGTTCATCGTTCGACGACCCCCGCCGATTTTCTCGAGCGAGGTGAATGCGTCAGCGGTTTTGACTGCTTTTCCCTCCTTCTGAGCTTGCGCCTGCGCTTGCCCCTGCTTCGCCGTGAGTTCACTGGTGCTTTTAAGGGTGCTCGACTGCTCGCGAATCGCGGTGGCGTTGCGAAGTGCGGCCTCAGTCAGCTTGGCCAACTCAACGCGGAGTTTCTCATTCTGAGCTTGGAGTTTCTCGGTCGCGTTCGTCTGCTTCCCGAATCCACGTTCGAATGCAGCGAGGAGTCCCTGCCCCGGTGTTCCCTCGGCGAACGCTTCCGAGTTGCTCGGTGGAATGATTGCACCGTTCGAAAGTGACTCTTTCGTGTTGTATGTGATGCGCTTGCCCCCTGCAAAGGTCTCACGAACTTCCCCCGGGGTGAGCGGCGTCGGGTAGCCTGCGGCTTTCGCGGCCACGATCTCCTGCGCCTGTGCCGAGGTCATCCCGCTCGCTTGTGGCATGAAGCTTTGCGCGGTCTGGAATCTCTGCTGCCCTGAACTCATCCCTTGCAGAGTGCGTTGACCGAGGCCCGAGGTATTGCCCGAGGAGAAGATCGCGCCCACCAACTCTCCGAGAGCGGCTGGAATCTGTTTGATGCCCGTCAGCACGTAGTCCAGCCACGCCTTCCCAGCGTCGAGGAGTGCGGACCCGAGTGTTCCAGCGACCGAACTTGCAACCGTTCCGAGTGCATCGACAAGGGTTGCGGATAAAAGCCCACCGAGGCCCGTGAATGCGTTGCCCTCGTCGAAGATGCCAGCGATCCCCTGCAACGCGCGGACGGCGGCTTCTGTGACCTCGAGAAACGCGATTTTGCCGCTGGTCACTAGCACGTCCCAGAGAGTCCCGTTTTTAAGTGCGCCCTCGATGATTTGGAAAGCATTCACTGCGAAGTCCACGGCCTTGCCGAATCCTGCTGAGAACTGGTCGCTGAACTGCAACGCCTTCGCGGTTGCGGCGGTGAAGATGTTGCCGAGTGCGGTGCCGATCGGCGAGAACTTGCCGACCAACGTCTGCGCGAACTCGATGAGAGGTTTGAGCCCGTTTGCGGCGGCGAGTCCGAGGTTGCGCTTCACCTCCTCGACGTTGTCCGCGAGCGTTGAGAGAAGACCGTTGAGCGTCTGTCCCTGAGCGGCGGCGGCACCACTGAAGAGTCCGGTGGTGGTCATCTGCTGGAGAGCGTTGACCATGTCCTGCGCCGAAATAGACCCCGCCGTGAGTGCCTTTTGAAGTCCTGCGTCGTCGAGGTTCAGTGCCTTCTTCAACTCCTCCCCGATGGGGATTCCACGTTCGAGGAACTGGAGGAAGGTCTCCGTCTGCATTTTGCCGACCGAGAGAGTCTTGACGTACGGCTGAAGGATTTCCGCGAGCGGCTTCTTGGTGCCCGCGGCGATGTCACCGAGCACTCGAATGGTCTCTTTGAGTTGTTCCGCGGGAACGCCAGCTGCGGCGAGTCCGGCCCCTGCATTCGAGATTTCCCCGAGTTGAAAGGAAGTGGTGGCGGCGTATTTCGCCAACTCTGCGACCGCACCCTGCGCCGTCTCTGCGGATTTGTAGAAGGTCGTGAACTGAGCGACCACGGCCTCGAACTCACCAGCGACCGAGATGGATTCCTTGAAGGTGTCACCGAATCCACGAAGCGCGGCACCAACTGCTGAGACCGCACCCTGCAATCCCGCGAAGAGTGCCTGACCTGATGCGACGGCGGCGATCTGCTTTGCGAACGAACCCATCTCACCGAGTGCCGAGTTGAGGCCTTTGCGAAAGTCCGAGGTGTCAGCCCCGATGCGAATCACTGCACTGCTCATAGTTTTGAAAGTTGGCGTTCGACGTAGGTTTTCATGTCAGCGAGGACATTTGCCATCGCTCGGCTGACGATGCCTTTGCGCTCTGCGAACTGAGCAGAGTCGGGACGATTGTTGGTGATTTCGATGAAGGTGCGGAAGAGGTCGGATGATTTCGAAACCTTGGCCGAACGATGCGCACTCCCGATCTCTTGAAACTGTTTACCCTTGATTCGCCAACCCCATGCTCCCGCTCTCCCTGCGGCGTTCTCGCGTTGTTTCACCTCGGCTGACCATGCCTCCTGCGATGCGCTTCTCTGGAGTTGCGTGGTCGCTGACATCATCTTGAGCGCGGCCTTTTCACCCCTCTTTCCACCCTTTGCGACGGCCATCTTCATGCGCTCGACCTGCTGCGCGAGTTTGCTGCGCCGTTTCATCACCCGCGCCATCGTGCGCTTGCTGATCTTGAGTTGACCGTTCGCCTTCACCCGTGAGATCTCCGCGAGTGTGTCCGGTCGGGTTGCAAGTTGGAGTTTGCGTGCTTCGAACACGACCGAGCGAAACTTTTTGGCGACTGCTTGCTCAACGGTGAGTTTCGAGTTCGCCGCGTACTGCGTCAGAACGCGGTTAAACTCTCGAAAGTCCACGGTTGCACTAAGGAAGCCCATCACAAGTGTCTCCGACATCCACTGCCGACTTGATGCGGTGCCCCTGCGCCTCGAGATGCGCGGCGAAGAGTGCGTTTGCGTCCTGCATCGAAAGGGCGAGGATCTCGCGCGGCTGCCACCCATAGACGCTTGCGAAGTGGTGAACATACCGCGCGACGATTCCCGCCCGACTCAGTTTCCCGTTGCGGTGTCTCCCTCGACCGTCACCTGCGACCCCATGGCCTTCTCGATCATCTCGCGGATTTGACC
>Ga0315903_10006011_pt1 | contig 15638 bp, 10 predicted proteins | sample LakEriMetagenome_7_FD_203524 | JGI IMG/M metagenome (GOLD analysis project Ga0315903, IMG submission 203524) | Freshwater fungal communities from buoy surface, Lake Erie, Ohio, United States - Buoy 2 MA119 | ecosystem: Environmental > Aquatic > Freshwater > Lake | place: USA: Lake Erie, Ohio...
TCCGTCTCGACCAATCGCGACGGACGCACCGATGCGCCCCTGCTTGCAGGCGAGGCGCTGCGGGTCGGTCGCTATGAGCTGGTCTTCCACGTGGGCGACTACTTCCGGGCCCGCGGCATGGTGCTGGCCGACCCGGCCTTCCTCGACCAGGTGCCGGTGCGGTTCGGCATCGCCGACCCCACGGCCGGCTACCACGTGCCGCTGCTGGTGTCGCCGTGGAGCTACAGCACGTATCGCGGGAGTTGAGGGTGGCAAGCGGGCGGAGAGTGATTCATCACAGGTTGAAAACCTGTGCTACGTGGATTCATCACAGGTTGAAAACCTGTGCTACGTAGGTGCAGGTTTTCAACCTGCACCATGGCGATGTGGGCACTGATACAGCACGGGTTGACAACCTCTGCGACGAGGGCATTGCATGCGGTGGGATCTCGTCATTCGCGGCGGTACGGTGGTCGCACCAGAGGGTCCGATCCGCGCCGATGTCGCCATCGCCGACGGCCAGATTGCTGAAGTCGCACCGGAGCTCGCCGGCACCGCTGCTGAGACGATCGACGTCACCGGCTGCCACGTCCTGCCGGGCGTCGTCGATCCGCACGTCCACTTCAACGACCCCGGCCGTGCAGGCTGGGAGGGTTTTGAGACGGGCTCCACCGCGTTCGCCGCCGGCGGCGGCACGCTGTTCGTCGACATGCCCCTCAACGCCTCGCCCCCCACGCTCGACGCGGCGTCGTTCCACGCCAAGCTTGCGGCGGCCCGTGGCGCGGCCCGCACCGACTTCGCCCTCTGGGGCGGTCTCGTGCCGGGCAACGTGGACCGTTTGCCTGAACTCGCCGAGCGTGGAGTGGCGGGCTTCAAGGCCTTCATGAGCGGCAGCGGCATCGACGATTTCCAGGCAGCCGACGACGCCACGCTCTGGCAGGGCATGAAGGTGGCCGGGGAGTTGGGCCTGCCGGTGCTCGTGCATGCGGAAAACGACGCCATCACGGCGGCACTTGCCCGCGAGGCGATCGTGGCCGGCAGGACCGGCATCCGCGACTACCTCGCCTCGCGGCCGGTGATCGCCGAGGTGGAGGCGATCGGTCGCGCGGTCGCACTGGCAGCCGACGCCGGATGCCCACTGCACATCGTCCACGTGTCGAGCGGCGCGGGCGTGGCGATCGTGGCCGAGGCACGGGCTCGCGGCGTCGATGTGAGCTGCGAGACCTGCCCGCATTATCTCGTGCTCACCGATGACGACGTCGAGCGGATCGGGGCTGCGGCCAAGTGCGCTCCGCCGCTGCGGTCCGCGGCGGTGCAGGCGGAACTCTGGCAGCGAGTGCAGGCCGGCGACGTGGCCTTCGTGGCCTCCGATCATTCGCCCGCGCCGCTGTCGATGAAGCAATCGAAGAACTTTTTCGAGGTCTGGGGGGGCATCGCCGGGGTGCAGGCAACGCTCGGCCTCATGCTGGAGCAGGGCTACGGCACGCGCGGCCTGCCGTTGGCCGACGTCGTACGGCTCACGTCGCGGGGGGCGGTGGAGCGGTTTCGGCTCGGCGACCGCGGCCGGATCGAGCTGGGATTCGTTGCCGATCTGGCGGTCGTCGATCTCGCGCACGCAGCGCCGCTCGCCGCGGCCGACCTCCACGACCGTCACGGGCTCTCTCCCTACGTCGGCCGCACGCTCCGCGGCCGCGTCCGAAAGACGCTGGTCCGTGGCCGCACGGTATTTGCCGATGGCAAGGCCGTGGGGGCGGCGATCGGCGCACTCGTCCGCCCCGCGCCTTGCCCACGCGAGGTGCGAGCATGATCACTGGGCTGCATGCGATCCGGGGCCCGCTGCTCAACCCGTCGCCGACGGCGGGCGTGGACTACTTCGCCGACGGGGTGCTCGTGGGCGACGACCGCGGCCGGATCGTGGCCGTGGGCGCGTGGGACGAGGTGGCATCGCGACTGAATCTCGACGCCGCCGCGGTGCCGCAGAGCGAGGGGCTGATCCTGCCGCCGCTGCTCGACGCCCACATCCACATCCCGCAGCACCCAATCCGCGGGCGGTTTGCGGAGAACATCGGCGCCGATCCACCCGGCGGTCGGCTGCTGGCGAGCCTGGAGCAGAATGTGTTTCCGGCGGAGGGCCGCTGCGAGGGGCCAGCGCACGCGCGGCACGTGGTGGCCGACTTCGCGACCGACACGCTGGCCAATGGCGCGATCGGCGGCGCCGCCTACATGACGGTCCACCCTCGGGCCACGCGGATCGCGCTCGAACAACTGCCCGATTCGTGGAGTGTAGGGCTCGTGCTGATGAACGGCCGCTGCCCGACGTATCTCCGCACAAACGAGCCATCGCTTGCCGACGACATCACCGCCCTGGCCCATGACTTCGGCCGCCGGTTGATCGTGACCGACCGGTTCGCGGTGAGCGTCGATACCCCGCTGCGAAAGCGGGGTGTGGCCCTCGCCCGGCGGCACGGCCTACGGATGCAGACCCACCTCGACGAGCAGAGGGCCGAGAAGGCGCTCATCGAGGAGGTGCTCTATCCCGAGGCGGGCAGCTACACGGGCGTGTATGCCCGCGACGGACTGCTCGACTGCGAGCCGATCCTCGCCCACTGCATCCACATGCGGCCCGAGGAGGTGGATCTGATTGCCGCGTCGGCCTCGTCGATCGCTCACTGCCCGGTGTCGAACACGCTCCTCGGCTCGGGCGTGATGCCGCTCGACGTGGTTCGCTCCGCGGGCATCCCGCACGCGCTCTGTACCGACGTGGGTGCCTCGCCGACCACGTCGCTGTTCTGCGAGATGGCGCAGTTCCTGAAAGTTCATGCGGGCTCATCGTCGGCGGCCACGCCGGAGGAGGCCCTCCGATTGGTGACGGTGGCGCCGGCGCGGATGCTCGGGCTCGGCGACCGCGTTGGCACGTTCGCTCACGGCATGGAATGGTCGTTCATCGAGGTGGCCTACGAAGGGCCGGTGCCCACGACGGCCCGTGAGGCGATCCTGAGCGGGCTGCTCCGCATGTCGGAGGCCGATCTCGAGCCGTGGCAAAGCGGTGATGGCGCGGCCGCCGCGGCGATGCGAAAGCTCCGAGAGGAGGGACTCGACTGGGACCACGACCTCGCGGTGCTCGACGGCGACGTGCGGGCCACGGCCGTACGGCTCGAAGGCCGCGTGCGGCAGGTGACGCGGGCGGGGAAGGTGGTGTGGCCACCAGGAAGCCCAATCGCGTGAGCGATGGGGGCGGGCGCCGGTGGGGCGTGCCGTGCGCCTTACGGCGTTACGCTTCCTGAGCATGCCGTACGCCTTACGGCGTTACGCTTCCTGGGCGTGCCGTACGCCTGACGGCGTTACGCTTCCTGAGGCATCCTTCCTACCCTCACCGGTCAGCGTATACGCTACGATTCTCCCATGCGTGAGCACCTGATTCTCTGGGTCAACGGCATCCGCCGCGAGGTTCGCGGCGGCGACGCCTTCCTCACGCTCAGTGGCTGGCTTCGCGACCGGCTCGGACTCGTTGGCACGAAGATCATGTGCGCTGAGGGCGACTGCGGCGCCTGCACCGTGCTCGTCGCGGAGCCCGCCGAGTCGGGCTCGCCGCGGTGGCTGCCGATCGACTCCTGCATCCGGTTTCTGTTTCAGCTCGACGGCTGCCACGTCGTCACGGTGGAAGGCCTCGCGAAAAACGGCGACCTCGCGCCGGTGCAGCGGGCGATGGTGGAGTGCCACGGTTCGCAGTGCGGCTTCTGCACGCCGGGGTTCGTGATGGCCCTTGCCGGGGGCTGCCATGTGAAGGCCCGGGGCGAGGAACTCGACTGGCGGAAGGAGCTCACCGGGAATCTCTGCCGCTGCACAGGCTACGTGTCGATCTTCGAGGCCGCCGCGCGGGCGGAGACGGAGGCCGCGTGGATCGCAGAGCGGTTTGCCGATGACGCGTGGGCCGTCGAGGGGGCGAGGCTGCGGCGCGAGTCGCTCGACATCCGCGGCGACCTCGACGGGGTGGCGATGCGGGCCACGTGTCCGGCGACGGTTGCGGAAGCGCTTGCGGCCCGCCGGGAGCCCGAGGCCCGCGTGGTGGCGGGCGCCACCGACCTCGGCGTGCTGTGGAACAAAGGGAAGATGCGGCCCCGGCATTGGCTCGACCTGTCGCGGGCGGTGGACCTGCGGGGGATCTCGGTCGAGGAGGCGGGGCAGGCCCCACGCCTGACGGCGTTGGGCTTGGACGAGGACAGAGCAGGTACGGCATCGAGCGGTTCGGCCCCACGCCTCACGGCGTTGGGCTTAGACGAGGATAGCGCAGGAGTCGGGCCGTGTGAGGGCGAGGCCACGCTCGTCGCCGGGCCGCTCGCCACGTGGACCGACATGCTCGCGGTCTGCTCCGAGCGGTGCGGTGAGGCCGTGGCGGTGCTCGAGGCCTTCGGCGGTCCGCAGATCCGCCACGTTGGCACGCTCGGCGGCAACATCGTCAATGGCTCGCCGATCGCCGACTCGCTGCCGCTCCTGTTCGCGATGGAGGCAACGCTTGGCCTCGCCAGCGCGACGGCCACGCGGCAGGTGCCGATCGACTCCTTCTACAAGGGCTACAAGCAGCTCGATCTTGCGGCCGACGAACTGCTCGTGGAAGTGCGGATGCCGCTGCCTGCCCCGGGCGACATCCTCCGACTGGTGAAGGTGTCTCGCCGCCGCGACCTCGACATCTCGACGTTCACCTCCGCGATTCACCTCCGCTGCAGTGGAGACACGATCGCCTCGGCTCGGATCGCCTTCGGCGGCGTGGGGCCGACGGTGGTGCGGATGCGGCGCACCGAGGCGGCGCTCGCGGGCCAGCCCTTCACGGAGGAGACCTTCCTTCGAGCCGGTGACGTCGCCGTCAATGAGATCCGGCCGCTGACCGACGTCCGCGGCAGCAGCGAGTATCGCCTCCAGCTCGCCCGCAACGTGCTCCTCAAGTTTTTCCACGAGCAGCGAGTGGCCGTCGGATGAGCGGTGCGAAGTTCCATCCCGTCGCGGAGCCCGAGGCCCACGTGCCGAGTGTGGGGCGGACGATTCCACACGATTCAGGCGTCGGGCACGTCACGGGCTCCGCCGCCTACATCGCCGACCTGCCGCGGCGGAGTGACGAACTCGTCGTGGGCTTCGTGCCGAGCCCGGTGGCGAGTGGCCGAATCCGCAGCATCGACCTTGCGGCGGCCCGCGGCGTGCCCGGCGTCGTCGATCTTGTCACGGCGGCGGATCTGCCGGGGGCGAGGATCTGGGGGCCGATCATCAAGGACGAACCAATCCTTGCCGACGGCGAGGTGCTCTACGTTGGCCAGCCGGTGGTCGTGATCGCCGCCGAGACACAGGCAGTGCTCGACGAGGCCCGCCGGCTCATGCGGCTCGACATCGAGGTCACCGCGCCGATCCTCACGATCGAACGGGCAATCGAGCTCGGCCGGTTTCTCGGGCCCGCCCGGCGGATCGCACGGGGCGATGCCGCCGCGGCGATCGCGGCAGCGCCGCACCGTCTTGCCGGTGTGTTCCACAACCTTGGCCAGGAGCATCTCTATCTCGAGCCGCAGGCGGCGGTGGCGATTCCCGGCGAAGGAGGTCAGGTCGTCGTCCATTCCTCCACGCAGGGGCCGACCGAGACGCAGCATGTCGTCGCCGAGGCGCTCGGGATCGGCATGCACGAGGTGGTCTGTGTCTGCAAGCGGATGGGGGGCGGCTTCGGCGGCAAGGAAACGCAGGCCGTGCTGCCCGCCGTGATGGCCGCTCTCGTCGCCAAGCGAACCGGCCGCGCGGCCCGGATCGTGTACGTCCGCGAGGACGACATGGCCTCCACCGGCAAGCGGCATGCCTACCGCACCGCCTGGGAGGTGGGCTTCGACGACGAGGGCCGGATCCTTGGCTACGTGGTTGAGTTTCATTCCGCCGGCGGCGCGGCGGCCGACCTCTCGACGTCGATCATGGAACGCTCGATGTTTCACGTTGACAACGCCTACTGGCTGCCCGACGTCGAGATCCGCGGCCGCGTCTGCTTCACGAACATTTCGCCCGCCACGGCGTTTCGCGGATTTGGCGGGCCGCAGGGCATGGCGGTGACCGAGAATGTGATTGCGGAGATCGCCACGCACCTCCGCGGCCGCGGCAAGCCGGTCGCCGCGATCGACGTCCAGCGGCGCAACCTCTACGGCATCCACGACCGCAACGTCACGCCCTACGGCCAGGTCGTGAAGGGCAACCATGTCGCGAAGATCCTCGACACGCTCCGCATCCGCAGCGACTTCGACCGGCGGCTGGCCGAGGTGGAGGCGGCCAACGCCCGCAATCCGCTCGTGCTCCGCGGCGTGGCGATGATGCCGGTGAAGTTTGGGATCTCGTTCACGGCGAAGTTCCTCAATCAGGGCAACGCACTCGTGAACGTCTATGAGGACGGCACGGTGCAGGTGTCCACCGGCGGCACGGAGATGGGGCAGGGGCTCAACACCAAGATCCGGCAGCTCGTGGCCGACGAGTTTGGCCTGCCGCCGGAGCAGGTGGTGCTGATGCCGACCTCGACCGAGAAGAACTGCAACACCTCCCCCACCGCCGCGTCGGCCGGCACCGACTTGAACGGCGCCGCGGCGGTGAACGCCTCCCGCGCGATCAAGGCGCGGATCGCCGAGTGGGCGGCGTCGCGGTTTGCGGCTGCCACCGGCATGGCTGCGGCCGAGCACGTGGGGTTTGCGGGGGGCTGGGTGTATGACAGCCGGCGGCCGGATCAGCGGATCGCCTTCGGCGAACTCTGCCACCTCGCCCGCCGCGAACGCGTCGATCTCGGGGCCCGGGGTTTTTACGCGACGCCGATCGCGGGCTTTGATGTGATGACGGGGCAGGGCAGCCCGTTTTTCTACTACACGCAGGGTGCGGCGGCCGCGGAGGTGCGGATCGACCGCTTCACGGGCGACCTCGTGGTATCCCGGGTGGACGTGCTCATCGACATCGGCCGCTCGATCAATCCCGGTGTCGATCGCGGCCAGGTGATCGGCGGCTTCGTGCAGGGCATGGGATGGGTGACCGGCGAATGCCTCGTGTACGACGAGAAGGGCAGGCTGCTCTCCGATTCGCCGACCACCTACAAGATCCCCGCGGCTTCCGATGTGCCCGCCGACTTCCGCTGCGAGTTCTTCCCCAACGACGACAACGTCGAGAACGTGGCCCGGAGCAAGGCGGTGGGCGAACCCCCGCTCATGCACGCGATCTGCGTCTGGTCGGCCGTGAAGCACGCGATTTCCTGTGTGTCGCCCGCGGCCGCCCGCCGGCTCTGCCTGCCGGCGACGAACGAGGAAATCCTCCGGGCGCTTCACGCCGCCGCGGGGCCGGCCGACGACGGCAGCGGCTGGGGCCACAGCGCCGAGACGCGGGCCTGGGGCCCTGCCCGCTGAACCGCTTCGGAGCCGCAGATGCCCGCCCCCCACGGACTCATCGAACGGCTCGCCGAGATGGCGGCAGACGGAAAGCCGTTCGTGCTCGTGACACTCGTGGAGGCGATCGGCAGCACGCCGCAGGACGCGGGCACCAAGATGCTCGTTGACTCCTCGGGGCTCCGCTTCGGCACCGTGGGCGGCGGCAAGGTGGAGCAGCAGGCGATCGCGACAGCCCAGACGCTGCTTGCCGACCCAGCAGGCAGGCCCTGCACGCTCGTGGAGTGGAATCTCAAACGCGACGTGGGAATGACGTGCGGCGGCACCGTGAAGCTCCTCTTCGAGGCGTATCACGTGCATCCCTGGCGGGTGGTCGTGTTTGGCGCGGGGCATGTGGGCCAGGCCGTCGTTCGCTGCCTCCTGCTGCTCGACTGCCGGGTCGCGTGCATCGACTCGCGGGCGGATTGGCTCGATCGGCTCCCCGACTCGCCGCAGTTGAAGAAGGTGATGCTCGACGAGCCTCGCGACTTCGTGCCCCTGCTCACGGCCGACGACTTCGTGGCCTGCATGACCATGGGCCATCGCACCGACTTCCCGGTGCTCGAGGCGATCTTCAAGGCGGGCCTCGAGCCCGCCTACCTCGGCGTGATCGGCAGCCGCGCGAAGCGTGAGGTGCTGCGGCGCGAACTGGTTGACGCGGGCGTGCCAGCCGCCGCCATCGAGCGGCTCCGCTGCCCCATCGGTCTGCCGATCGGCGGCAACCAGCCGGGCGAGATCGCCGTGAGCGTGGCGGCCGAGATCCTCCAGGTCCGCGACGCGACCCGAGTTCCATGAAGCCCGGATCCTCCGTCGCCGGACGTGTGCTCCGTCAGGAAGCCCAATCGTGTAAGCGATGGGGGCCTGCGACCTCCACCGTAGGCTCGGGGCTGCCCCCGTAGCGCAGGTTTTCAACCTGTGCCGCCGTCCCCGTAGCACAGGTTTTCAACCTGTGTTGCTGTCCCCGTAGCACAGGTTTTCAACCTGTGTTGTTTTCGCGACTGTCCCTCCACACCGATGGCCTCACGGCTTTCGGTTTGGACGATTCCTGCCGGCAACTGGCATGATGATCACATGACCGCAGTTCCGGTATACGACCTCGACCCGTGCGATCCGGCATTCGTCCGCGACCCGTATCCTTTTTACGCCACCATGCGCGACCTCGGCCGCGTGTTCGCGTGGCGGCAGCTTGGCCATCGCTGCTGCGGTCGCTACGACGACGTCAACGCGATCCTGCGCGACCGGCGGTTTGGCCGGCAGATCCTCCACGTGGCCACCCGCGAGGAACTCGGCTGGCCCGAGCCCGCCGCGCATCTCGGGCCGTTTCACGCCTTCGAAGAGCATTCCCTGTTGGAGCTCGAGCCGCCGCGGCACACGCGGCTCCGTGGCTTCGTGAACGCGTCGTTTCTGCCGCGGCAGGTCGATCGCTTCGCCACGCCGATCGAGCGGCTGGCCCACGATCTGATCGACGGCTTCGCGGCGGCCGGCCAGTGCGATCTCGTGGCCGACTACGCCGCGCCGCTCGCCGTGGGCGTGATCGCCGACTTTCTCGGGGTGCCGCGGAGGCTCTCCCCGCAGCTGCTCGCCTGGTCGCACGACATGGTGGCGATCTACCAAGCCCGCCGCGACCGTGGGATCGAGGATCGCACCGTCGCGGCGACCGCTGAGTTCTCGGCGCTCGTGCGGGAGTTCGTGGCCGCCCGCCGCCGCGAGCCGAGCGAGGATTTCCTGTCGCAGCTGGTGACGGCGACCGATGGCACGGGCCACGGCCTGTCCGACGATGAGGTCGTGACGATGGGGATTCTGCTGCTCAACGCCGGCCACGAGGCGACGGTGCATGCCCTCGGCAACGGCGTGAACGCGATTCTCGAGCAGGTGTCGCATCCGGCGGCCGCGGTCACCGCCAACGTCGCGGGCCATGTCGAGGAGATGCTGCGATTCGATGCCCCGCTCCACATGTTCACGCGGTACGCGCTCGAGGATGTCGAGGTGGCCGGCGAGCGGTTCCGTAGAGGGGACGTCGTGGGGCTATTGCTCGGGTCGGCCAACCGTGATCCGGCGAAGTTTGCGGCCCCGGACCGCTTCGATGCCACTCGGTCGCCGAATCCGCACGTCGGTTTTGGCGTGGGCATTCACGCCTGCGTGGGCGCGCCGCTGGCCCGGCTGGAGATGCAGGTGGCGATCCGGGTGCTGTTCGAGCGGTTGCCGGGGATGCGGATCGTGGAGCCGCCACGCGTGAAAAATGCCTGGCATTTCCACGGGCTCGAGTCGCTTCATGTCGCGTGGCGAGACGCAGCCACAGGAAGCGTAACCGCGTAAGCGGTACGGCTGTGTGCATCAGGAAGCGGTACGGCGGGCTTGCGGCATGCCCCCATCGCTTACGCGATTGGGCTTCCTGAATGAGAGCCCGGGATCAGGAAGCGTAACCGCGTAAGCGGTACGGCTGCGTGCATCAGGGAGCGGTACGGCCGGCTTGCGGCATGCCCCCATCGCTTACGCGATTGGGCTTCCTGGGTGGTTTGCACGACGGCGGACGAACGCCAACGCCGCGAGACCGGCGGCGGCGAGGGGCGCCGCTGACGGCTCCGGCACGACGGCTACGCTGTTGACCGTCACGAGGCTGCTCGGCGCCAGCGACGGCGCGAGCAGTGGTAGTTCACCGAACCCGGCGCCGAGCTGCACCGTGCAGTCGTACACCGGCACCGCCCCGATTGCATCGAGTGCAGCCAGGCCCGCCACGCCGACCACGTTGCCGAACACGGCGTAGTTGCCGTCGAGGGCGGGATTGCTCTGGACGTTGAAGTAGAACTGGCTCGTGGCGCTGTTGGTTGCGGCCCCGCGGGCCATTGCGATCGTGCCGCGGACGTTGCCCACGCTGCCTGACTCCAAGACGATCGGCGCGTTGGTGGGGATGGAGAGGAGTTCGTTGCCGGAGAGGTAGTAACCGCCCCCCTGCACGATCTGGATGTCGGCGGGGTTGTAGGTGGTGCTTCGGTGGATGATCGACGACGTGTAACTGCCCGCATTGATGTAGGCGAGGAAGTTCGCGACCGTGGTCGGCATCGCGGTGTCGTAGAGTTCGACGTCGAACGAGGCGACGTTCGTGTCGAAGCGGACGAGTGTGCCGGCTGGCGCATTGCCGGCACACAGCCCGGCACACAGGATGGCAGCCACGAGCGGAAGGATCAGGCCGATTCGGCGACGCGAGACGAACATGGCACGACCTCGAGATAGGACCGCGGAAACCGCGATGCCTTCGGGGCCTGCAGGGACGGGCGCGGGATGGGGTCAGTAAGGAGTTGGCGGCAATGCCGCCGCGGAGCCTAAGAATTCCGACCACATCCCATCGCGTCGTCCGGAGAGCCGGACGGAGGCGGTCGACGGGAGCTTCACGCGGTCAGGAGCGGTTCCAGAAAAAGCGGGCGATCGGTTGTCGATCACCGTGAACTCCTTCAGTATGCCGCAATCGAGCCTGGGCTGCAACGATCCGGTGGAGAGGCGATGACCAGGGTTTTTCGCGACCGCTACGGCGCCCCGTCGAAACTCGACGACTGCACCGCCACAGGCCCGGGGGCCGGGGCTGAGTTGTTTGTCGTCGAGGGAGATTCCGCCGCGGCGGCCGTGGCCAGAGTCCGCGACCCTCGCCACCAGGCGGTGCTCCCCATGCAGGGAAAGCCGCTCAACGCTGCCCGCGCGCCGCGGGCCAAGGTCGAGAGCCATCCCTTCTTCGGCCCGCTGGCGGCGGCGCTTGGCACCGGCGTCGAGGCGGCGTGCGATCCGCGGCGGATGCAATACGACCGCGTGCTGGTGCTCACCGATCCCGACGCCGACGGCATCCACTGCGGCTTCCTCGTGCTGCTCTACTTTCACCGCTGGATGCGGCCGCTCCTCGACGCGGGGCGGATCGAGGTGGTGCGACCGCCCTGGGGCGAGGTGGTGGTGGCGGGCGAGATCGAACTGGCGTTTTCGGAGCCGGAACTTGCCGCCCTGGCTGACCGCGGCCGCGCGGTGGGCGAGATGACGGTCCGCCGCTACCGCGGCCTCGCGGCGGTGGATCCCGCCATGCTCCACGAGACGTGCGTGGCAACCGCCACCCGGCGGACGGCCAGGGTGTCGGCCGCCGAGGTGGCATCGATGATTGAGGTAGTCGAGGCGCTCGAGCCGGAGGGGCCGGGGCCGGCGGCGTAGACTTTCGCCATGACCATGCCCCCTTTGACGACGCCCCACTCTTCGAGGCCCGTGCTCATCGAGCGGCTGCTCGACCCGGCGGCGTATCCGCATCCCACGTTCGGCATCCGACTCGTCGAGACGCACATCTCGTGGGTGATCCTCACCGGGCCTTTTGCGTACAAGCTCAAGAAGCCGGTGTCGCTCGGGTTCGTTGACTACTCCTCGCTGGAACTGCGGCGGCGATCGTGCGAGGGCGAGGTCCGCGTGAGCGGCCGGTTCGCGCCGGAGCTCTACGTCGCGGCCGTACCGATCACCGGCGGCGCGGAGGCGCCGCGCATGGGGGGCGACGGTGAGCCGATCGAGTGGGCGGTGAAGCTCGTGCAGTTCCAGGAAAGCGACCGGCTCGACGCCCGGTTTCAGGGGGGGCGGCTGACGGCGGCCGACTGCCGAACGCTCGGCGAGGCGATTGCGGCGGTGGAGGACCGGCTGCCCGTCGCACGGCTCGGCGAGCCGTGGGGCACGCCCGAGTCGGTGCTTGCGGCGGCGGCGGTCAACCTTACGGCGATCCGCACGCACCTGCGCGAGGCCGCCGGCCGCGTCGATCGCGTCGAAGAGTGGCTGCGTCGCCGCCTCCGAGACGCGGCGCCGCTCCTCGCCGCTCGGCAGGCTGGGGGTCGCATCCGCGAGTGCCACGGCGACCTGCACCTCGCCAACATCGTGCTCCACGACGGCCGGATGACGCCGTTCGATGCGATCGAGTTCAGCGACAACCTGCGGTGGATCGACGTCGCCAACGACGTGGCGTTTCTGACGATGGACCTCGAGGCCCGGAGCCGATCCGACCTCGCAGCGGAGGTGGTGAGCAGCTGGGTCGAGGCGGCGGACGATCATGCGGCGGTTGCGGTCATGCCCGTCTACGAGGCCTACCGGGCGATCGTGCGGGCGTCGATCGCCGCGATCCGCGCGGGGCAGGGCGACGAGGCCTCCCGAGCCGAGGCCCTCCGCTACCTCGACCTGGCCGAACGGCTCGCCGTGCGGCCCGCGCCGGTGATGGTCGTCACCTGCGGTCTCTCCGGCAGCGGCAAGTCGACCGTCGCGGCCGCACTCGTGAGCGCCTTGCCGGCCGTGCGGGTGCGCAGCGACGTCGAGCGAAAACGGCTTGCCGGCATGCGGCCCACGGAGCGGCCGGCCACCGAGGCGGCGACGGCTCGGGTCTATTCGGAGTCGTTCACACGGCGGGTCTACGCGCGACTCGCGGAGCTGGCTGGAACCATCCTCGATGCCGGATGCAGCGTGGTGGTCGATGCGGCCTGCACGAAGCGATGGCAGCGGGATCTGCTCGCGAGGGCTGGCGGTGATCGCGGGATACCGATCATCTGGATGGCCTTCGACGTTCCGCCGGAGGAGCTCGTGGCCCGTGTGACCCGGCGGCGGTCGCGGGGCGACGACCCATCCGACGCGTCTGCCGAAGTCGTGATGCGACAGGCGGCCGACTTCGAGCCGCTGGCTGCCGATGAATTGCGGGGCGATGGCACGATCGTGCGCGTGACCGCGGCCGACGCAGCCTTTGGGCCCGAGGCCGCGGCGGAGCGGGTGATGACGGCTCGCAACGCGATGATGCAGGAGGGGCGACGATGAGCGAGCTGCCGACGGGGATCGTGACGTCGAGTTCCTACGAGGAGCACCTCACCGGCGACGGCCACCCGGAGCAGCCCGCCCGCGTGACCGCGATCGTGGAGCGGCTCGAAGCCGAGGGGCTGCTCGCACGAGCCCGGCGCATCGAGCCGCAGGCGGCCGCCGACGAGGCGATCCTCCGTTGCCACACCGCCGACTACCTACGGATCGTGGGGGAGGATGTCGCCGACGGCGAGCGACAGCTCTCGACGGGCGACACGCCGATCTCCGCGAGGTCGCTCGACATTGCCCGGCTCGCGGCCGGAGGCGTGATGGCGGCGGTGGATGCGGTGGTGAATGGAGACGTGCGAAATGCCTTCGCCGCCGTCCGGCCGCCCGGGCACCACGCGACGCCGAAGCGGGGCATGGGCTTCTGCCTGTTCAATAGCATCGCCATCGCGGCCCGGTACGCGCAGGCCACGCATGGCATCGGCCGCGTGCTGATCACCGACTGGGACGTGCATCACGGCAACGGCACGCAGGACACCTTCTATGAGGATGGCAGCGTGTTGTTCTTCGACACCCACCAGCATCCGCTCTATCCAGGCACCGGCCTGGCCACCGAGACCGGCCGCGGAGCCGGTGAGGGCCTGACGATCAACTGCCCGTTTCCGGCGGGCAGCGGCAGGAAAGAGATCGTGGGGGCGTTTCGCGAAAGGCTCCTGCCCGCGGCGGAGCGATTCAAGCCCGAACTCGTGCTCGTATCGGCCGGCTTCGATTCGCGGATCGGTGATCCGCTCGGCGCGTTCACGCTTACCGACGAGGATTTCGCCGAGCTCACCGGCATCGTGCGCGAGATCGCGGCAGAGCATGCTGGCGGCCGGCTCGTCTCGACACTGGAAGGGGGCTACTCGCTTTCGGGCCTCGCCTCCGCGGCTGCGAGCCACGTCCGAGCGCTGATGGAGTGACGGGGACTGGGCACGCGAGGGGATGCGCGCCGACAGCATCCGTCGGGCCGTGGCCTCTTGCGGCGACCATGCGGGGGTTTCGCGGATGGGCCATTGACGAGGCTGGTTGTAGACTCCCGTCGCCTTGCCGGAGCCGGCTGCAGCATCGTGGCTCGGACTGGTGATCCCCGGAGCGGTGGGATGGTCGCGGCGTCGGCGAAGGGATAGGCTCGTGGTTTCTTCACCGATCGAACCGTCTACGGAGTGAATCGCATGTCTGGATCCCGGGGTGCCACGCGGCGCGGTTTTCTGTCGGGTTCGCTCTCTGGGGCGGCCGCCATGACCGGGGGCTTCGTGCCCACGTTCGCCTGGACGACGACCGCCTTTGCCAACGCCGCCGCCAACGACCGTCCGCGGATCGGCTGCATCGGCACCGGCTCGATGGGCATGGGCGACGCTCAGGGCCACGCCCAGTTCGGTGACATCGTGGCCGTGTGCGACGTCGATAACCGCCACGCCGAGCGGTGCCGCAATGATGACAATGCGGGCAAGTGCAAGGCCGACGCCTACCGCGATTACCGCCACGTGCTCGACCGCGACGACATCGATGTCGTCAGCATCGTCACTCCCGATCACTGGCACGTGAAAATCGCCATCGAGGCTCTGCAGGCGGGCAAGCACGTGTTCTGCCAGAAGCCGCTCTCGCTGACGCTTGAGGAAAACCGGTTGGCCCGGGCCGCCGCGGAGAAGTTTCCGAAGCTCCAGTTTTTCATCGGCACGCAGCAGCGGAGCCAGAAGGATCAGTTCCTGCGGGCGGTGAACATGGTCCACAAGGGCCTACTCGGCGACATCAAGAAGGTGACGGTCGGCATCAACGGCAGTCCGACGGGCGGCCCGTTTCCCGTCGCCGAGCCGCCGAAGGAACTCGACTGGGAGATGTGGCTCGGCCAGGCGCCGAAGGTGGACTACCGCGAGAAGCGTTGCCACTACGAGTTTCGCTGGTGGTACGAATACTCCGGTGGCAAGTTCACCGACTGGGGCGCGCACCACGTCGACATCGCCCAGTGGGCGCTCAAGGAGGACGCCAAGGGCAAGGGCCCCACGAAGATCAACGGCACCGACGCCAAGCACCCCGTGCCCTTCAAGGACGGCTATCCCACGGTCGACGACTGCTACAACACGTCGGACGACTTCGCCGTGAACTGCACGTTCCCCAGCGGCGTCGAGATGGTGGTCACGAGTCGCGGCGACAACGGCATCCTCTTCGAGGGCACGAAGGGACGGATTTTCGTGAACCGCGAGAAGGTCACGGGCAAGCCCGTCGAAGAGGGCTGGGACAACGACAAGTTCACCGACGCTGACGTCATGGCTCTCTACAAGGGCAAGCCCTTCGAAGACCACAAAACCAACTTCTACCGCTGCATCCGTGAAGGCGGCCTGCCGGTGTCGGACGTGTTCAGCCACGTGGTGGCGATGAACACCTGCCACCTCTCGGCGATCGCCGCCCGGCTCGGCC
>Ga0315903_10006015_pt1 | contig 15631 bp, 34 predicted proteins | sample LakEriMetagenome_7_FD_203524 | JGI IMG/M metagenome (GOLD analysis project Ga0315903, IMG submission 203524) | Freshwater fungal communities from buoy surface, Lake Erie, Ohio, United States - Buoy 2 MA119 | ecosystem: Environmental > Aquatic > Freshwater > Lake | place: USA: Lake Erie, Ohio...
ATGGTATGTCTGTATAACGCACTAAGCGTTGCGAAGTGTGCAGATGAAGAGAGGAATTTTTATTCCTCGTCCTCATCTTCGTCTTCGTCGCCCCACTCGTCGTCCTCATCCTCTTCTTCTTCGTTGATGAATTCGACCACTAGGCGGGCGATGCGGGTGCCTTCGTATTCGACGTAGACGGGGTACTCACCGTCTCCGTAGCCCGTGGAGACGACTAGGCCGATTCCTTCGCCAAGGGGTTCGACTGCCTCTCCGTCACGATGGCCCTTTTGGTGCGGGCCGGGGGCGAATGTCTGTTCGCAGAAACGGTCCCAGACTCGGGCAATGTCAGTGCGATGCGATGCATTGTCACTGAGGGTGTAGCAAGGATCACCGATCATTACGATTCCAGCGTCCACACAAACGGTTCCGATTTGTTCCATAGCATTCTCTCCTGTTTGGTTGATAAAGACAGTATGACATACTCTGGCGAGAGTGTCAAGTTGGGATAGCGTGAACTATGTCACGCCGCCCCAGCACTAGAACGTGGCATCCCGACCGGCATTCCACCCCTGAGTAACTTGAACCAAGTCATCCATGAGGGCCTTATCACGGCCTACCAAATCTCCCCAATTGTTGATTGCCTCTTGACGGTCAATCAAATTGGTTGCTGCCACATATCCGAATTGAAAAGGGTTTTGTTTGGTTTCCATAGGAAACTCCTTTGTTTGATTGGTTATTAGTAGAACGCACAATGTTGCTAAAAGTGTGCTGTGACTCTTGTCACATTAGTAACTACGCCAAATCGCAAGGATTTTCTGTGCTTCCAGTGCACAAGTGGTGGAGTCGATCACGTTGTCCTTTTCGTCAACGATGACGAAAATCGCAGTGGCGCTTCCATTAGCGTGTGTGTAGGGGACAATTTTCTGTGAGTATTCCATGTCTTGCTCCTTTTGGTTGGTAAAAGAAGATTAGCAGGGGGGTGTGACAGTGGTTCTGCCACCCCCCCCGAGGACTAATTCCAGTCCATCATCTCGCCGGGTTCGATCACATTGTCCAATCGAACGAGACGAGCGTTGCTCTGGAATTCTGGTTTGAGCGCCTGTCGGTAAATCTCGTAGGCGTTAGAGGCGTACTCCCACTCCTTGAAGTAGGCAGCGACACCTAGCCACCGGTAAGAGACAGGGACGGTACTGCTGACGATCACCATGTATGTTGCTTCACTGGGATCGCACTGGGGGATTTGTTTGATGTCCATAGTGGACTCCTTTGGTTGGTTGCTGTTGAGAGTGAAACGCATCTTCGGGGTCAAAGTGTGCACTTATTTTTTTGTGACACTTGTCACCCTTGTGTTTGTTTCTCTTCCTTGCTGCTTATGTGAGGGAAACGCACGATCAGGATGAAAGTGTGCACTAATTTTTTTGTGACTTTTGTCACCAGTGCTTAACCCCTCGCTTCTTTCATATAAACAGTATGACATAGTAACGCACGAATGTCAAGTTTATGTGCAGTGTTATTTGTCACAGAACACATGTTCGACGTACACATGTTCGACAGAACAAACGTTCGACAAACCATCTAAAAATCGTCTAGGGTTTCCGCGCATGAACGCAAGTGTCTTCAACTCCAGATTCGACCAACACGTCGAAGCCCTAAAACGCTACGCAGCCGAAGCCGGGACGTGCGACGTACCCAACTCATACGTCTGGGACAGAGACGGGACTTCCCTTCCTCTGGGTCGCTGGGTCTCCTACATAAAGTCTCGCTACAACAAAGGACGACTCCCACAACAAAGAGTCCAAATCCTTGAAGCAGTCCCCGGCTGGTCTTGGAAGCCCCGCCGCCCCGGACCACAAGAAGAACATCAACGCAACGCTGAAATCAGAAAAATGCGTGAAGCGGGGCTTTCGCTTGATTCGATTGCCAACTCTTACGGACTCTCAAAGCAGAGAATCCACCAGATTTGTGGACGAAAGACAGGAGAAGCAGATGTCTGATGGATGCCTGAAGGGAATTGCCTACACAATCTTTGGGACAGTGTTTGTTGCAGCAACTTACGCTGTCTATGCGTGGCTACTTATGCTCCTCGTTGGGGTGTTGCATCTCCAACTGGGGATGTTCTCCAGCACAATTAGTTACGTCGATGCTCTTGGCTTGGGGATTCTGTTGTGGCTTGTTACGCGCGCGCTGATTCCCACAGTGAATCCTTGGCCAAAGACAAAGAAGAAGTCTGAGGGTAAATAGCGCAGAGGCCGTCGCGAGCGACAATGCGCTGCAAGCGACGGCCCCTGCTACTGCCTAAAGGGAAGGAGGCGGGGATTATCCCTTCAGACAGGTCTATTCATTCTAACAGAATGAGGTGATGGGGGGATTGCTCCCCCTCATCGACCCCTGAACACTGAAGTGTGCTTGATCTGACCCGTAGCCTTCACGGGAAGTCGCCCACCCTTCTTGACTCGCTCCAAAGCCTCAATGACCCCCTGAATGTCTGAAGTCATGTAGACGTTGTTCTTGACGACAACTGAAGCGCACTCTTCAGCGAGTGAATCGTGGTACTGGTCACGGGAATCGGTAACCGCTCCGTCACAGAGCCAAATAAAAGACTCGCCCTTCTTACGCTTCTTGAGTGCAAACTCCAAAGCCGGTCCATCAACTCCGTTACCACCATTGCCACCACGGATGGTTTCACAAACCTTTCCGTTTTCGGCAAGCACCCAAACGTTTGGATGATTGGTCGAACCGGGTCGATGCGAATAACCGATTACAGTGCACCCCGGCGCTGCTTCCAGAATCGCCCACAAGTCCCTTTCGCCCAAAGACATTGAGCCGGACTGGTCGATAAGGACGACACCACCAGTGCCTTTGATCGTTCGATCAAACACACGACGCTGAGGATCAGTCAGCATTCTGTTGATGCGACGAGGATTGCGACCAGTGTTGGTTGCGATTCGCTTGCGACCTAAGTGGCCACCAACGCGACGAGTGAGGGGAAGCGTTTCAAGGACCATGGAAGCGAACTGTCCTTTGGCGCTCTTGCCCTTGGCAGTCTTTCCGAGAGCCTCTTTCATCTTTTCGCTGTCGATTGCTTCAGACTCTTCGTCTGAAACGTTTCCGTCTTCGTCAACCTTCGGACGATTACCCAACTCCTGAGCAATTTTCAGAATGTTGGCAAACTTTCCAGTCCACTCGGAGAATCCTCGCGGGTATCCATCACGATCCTCGGTGTTGGCCAAGTATCGACTGGGAACCTTCTTCGCTGCGCTGATAAGAGACTTCTCAATCTCACGCAAAGCCTTTGCCCAGTCTTCGTCAACCTTCTTCACTCCCCGAAGGAAGTCAGCGCAAGCCTTTGTTCCAGCCATAGTGCCTACGCTAACGACACAACCGTCCCAGTCTCCACGTTGAGCGGACAACTCGCCGGAGCGGAACTCCGAACCGTCACGCAATTCGTCAACGTTGAATCCAGCACGCTTCACAAGGGTGTTCACTCGGAACTCTTCAGCAGCGATAACGGAACGAGGATTGATGTCTGGGAATAGAGAGACACACGCACTTCCCTGTAGGGGAGAAACGCGCGCGTGCATCAACTCATGTGCACGAATCACACGACTCGTTTCGTCATCTCCGAAGGGAACCTTCATGCGAGCATTGTCCATGTCGGTCCAAGCCTCGCCGCGTTGTGCAGCGCCTTCTTCGACGGTCCACGTTCGTGGGTCGATGTCTTTTCGATTGGTAATGAACTCCGGCATTGCCGTGTTCTTTTGTATTGCAGCACCCTTTGTCATGTTTGCCTCCTAAGTGTTGGGTGTGAAAGGTGAGGGGGAGTCCCCCTCTTAGAGTGAAGCGATTGAGTCAACCTTGATTGCGTCAAGGATGTCGTTCGCACGCTTTCCGAACAGGAGTCGTGCTGCTCGTTCGGTGTCCATCTTCTGACGGAGCGAATCGAATTGAGCGAATGTTCGGATTGAGAAGCGACGGTCCTTGTCTGCGTCTGCCAGTGATGCAGCAGCAGCGCGCAAGTCGGGAGCGAGTGCTTCCAAAGCACCGGGGTGCGGAGTGTTGATACGAATAGAGACTGGGAAGCGGTCTTTCAGAGCCTCCGGCAAGTCTTGCATACGTTCCATGTTGGTCGTCATGATGACTGAGAAGCCTTCGCGTGGTCGCATCACCTTGCCATTAGCAGGATGTTCCCATCGGGCCGAAGCCTCGGAGTCGGTCATCGCGAGGAGCAGTGAGAGAACGTCTCCTGAAGCCTTGTCGATCTCGTCAATGACAGCGCGGCCACCATTGAGTCCGTCGCCGTTCCATGCCTTGACCATCTGTCCTTCTGACCATTCCCAACGATTGTCGGCAGCAGGCATCCAGCAGCCGGTCACGTCAGCAGCGGTCATGTCTTCGGTGCAAATGAGACGGTATGCGCCACCTTGCACGTTTCCTGCGTTGAGTCCGGCGAATGTCTTGCCGGTTCCGGGGGGACCGTAGAGGATCACGCGGTCAACTCCTGCCGCGATTACGTCATTGAAGTCCTGCCAGCACTGCGGAATGTTTTCTGTTGTTGTTTCCATAGTCGCCTCCTAAGCGATTGGTTTATTTGATGAGACCATTATGACTGGTCAAGATGGACTTGTCAAGTCCATTTGTTACTTTGTGACGAAAGTCATAACACCTTCTTCGGTGACCATGACCCCCTCGGAACGAATCTGTCGCCAAACCGCTCCGTCCTCACCGCGCCATACGAATCGTGGTGCCAGTCCATCGCTACTAGCGAGGATCGGACCAAGAGCATTGAGGAACACATCCTCGGCCCCTGTCTTGTTGTCGTAGAAGGAGAACTTCAGTCCTTCCTCGTCCATGTCGAATGAGAAGCCCAACTCGCTGATGATGGCTCCAGCGTCCTTGCACGTTTCGGGGTAATTCCATTCCATCCAAGAGAACCAAATCCCGTCATGGGGACCGTCTTTCTCTTCGCGTGGGAAAGCACCGCCACGCTTCAACTCGTTGTGATTGTTCAACTCACACATGATTGCGTAAGCCTCATCCAACTTGTCGCTCGGAATGTATGCGTTTGTTTCTTCCAGTGTTACGAAGTAGCCCATGTGAGCCTCCTTTGTTTGATTGAAAAGAGTATGACAGGTTACGAATCGCTTGTCAAGTCAATTCGTAATAGTGCTCATGTCGCCCGACAGGATCATGCTGAACAAGTCGCGCACGTCTCCGATCATCTCCCCTGCATAGGGAGCCTCACGGTCATTGATGATCTCTGACAAGTCGTTCATCATGTCGATGGCGATGAGTAGAGCATCATGAACTTCGGGAGTGATGGTGATGGTGATGTTTGATTCCATGTGAATCTCCTTTGTTTGATTGAAAGAAGTATGACAGGTGGGTGTGACACTGGTTAGAGCGTCTCCCCCCACTTCTCTCCGTAACGAATAATCCAATTGGCATCCACGAGTACGTTGGCAGTCCAAAGAATGTCTTCTGTCGAATTGTTCTCATGACCCTCCATAGTGCAGAGCGTTGCTACGACAATTGCCATAGCGATCTCGTACTCAAACAGAACAGAGCATGACGAGCAGCGTGCGTAGTCCTGACACTCCTCGCAAGGAACGCCTGTCAATTGCCATTCCTCGTAACGGTCGGCAGCGTTTCGTATGTCTTCAATGATTGCGAATGTTTCCATGTTGTTCTCCTCGGTTTGTTCTTGTGTAAGTAACGCACGAACGTGATCGGAATGTGCACAACAATTTGAACTAGGTGTGACACTGGGTCACACTGTCACCCCTTGGCTGCTGGCGATTCCGTGAAACAGGATTCGGAGCGCCTTCGCTTGCTCGGCAGTGTTGACGAGCATCTCGCTCTCGCTCTTGATCTCCATGATTGCGAGAGCGTTGACGAGAATCTGCATTTGGTAACCGGTCATTGCGACTCCGGTGACGTTGATGAGGCTGTTTAGGTTCTTTTCCATGGGTTTCTCCCTTGTTTGATTGATTGAGAACAGTATGGCAGGGGGGTGTGACAGTCACTCGTCGTCTTCATCATCATCAATGAAGTAACCCTGATCGGCTGCCCACGCAGAATCCCCATCGAATACTCGCGGTCGTCCTGCTTCTTCCCAGCACTGACGGTGCCATACGGTCGCTCCGTAAAGGCTGGAGCCGTCATCTGACGATCCAATGTTTCCGTAACCGTCGTACTCGCCAGCAGTAATCCGGTCATCGGTATCAACTGCGACTGCTTGGGCCATCCATGCGGTGTCGATGGTGGTTGCATAGGCCGAACGAATCGACTTGCTGCATTCGTTGCATTCCTTGGAGAAGAATCCCATGTTGTTTCCTTTCGTTTGATTGAAACCATTATGACAGGTGGGTGTGACAGTGCCTCACCCCTTGTAATTTTCCTCGTCCAGTCGCTGGTCGAAGAACACAGTCACGACCACCTTCTTCACGGGATCGACACAGGCGCACATCTCGCCCGCAACGACTCGCAATTGCCCTTCGTACTTCTTGCTCTCGTAGACCTTCTCAGGACCACGCAGCGTGGCAAACAGAGCGTTGATGGTGAAGCCTCGCTGAGTGAGTCGCTCACGAGCGTGCTTTGTGACTCGGTATTCCTCGGGGTTGAAGTTTGTTTCCATGGCACTGTCCTTTCGGTTGATACAAACAGTATGACATACGGGTGAGACACCTGTCAAATCGTTCTCCAGCATCTCGGTGTTGCTAGTGAAACGCACGGAGTGTCACAAAGTGTGCTATGACACTTGTCACGGAAGGGTGGGAGGGGGTTTGGCTCCCCCCTCCCTGTCCTCCTTCTCCGTATGCAAGAGAAACGCACCAACCAACCAGAAATGTGCACGAGACATTCGTCACACAATCCTGTCCGTACAACGTCCGTACACGCAGCGCACACGCGTACGTCGCGTACGTCGCGTACACGCACGAGCGCGCGCGTGAAGCCCCGCAGAAAAGGGGGTGTCAGTTCGGGGGGAATTGAGGGGGGCGGGGCTTTCGGAATCAGGTGGGAAGATAAGCCGAAGGCGGGGCTTGCGGCGAAGAAGCAGAACTACGAGGAAGCCAACTCAACAGCCCACGCAGCAATACCTTCCACGTCCTTGTCGCCCCAATGCCAAGACTCCAGTACGCAAGCAAGCACTTCATCGCTGATTGGGAGAAGGATGCCCCAGTCAACAGCCTCAGGATCATGTTGCCCATAAGCATCGACTAGCCAGCCTTCAGGGGTGACGGCATAGAAATGATCGACACAGCACATACAAATGCCCTGTCCATACTGGTCACAATCTTCAGGGTCCGGCACTTGACATCCACCAGTCCCAACGCTCATGACGCTCCAACCTTCATGCGCGCGCAACAGGGCAGCAGCGTAAACAGCGCAGTAGCCCGTGCGGAACGCGTCAAGAGAGTCGAACCTTGTGGGGTCCGACTCTCCAGCGAACGCTGTAAGGACAGCGACAGAACGCTTGTAACTTATGCGCTCAGCCACGAGAGCATCTCGCATTGCTTCTTGATCGAAGCGCCGGAGCGAACATCGTCGCCCACTTCGGACATAATCATCTGAAGCATCGACTTCAGTATCTCGGCATCAGTCCCCACAGGGACGTTCGTACAATACGAAGCATCCTCAACTGGTTCCCAGTCGAATCCGTTCCAGCGATAAATGTCGAAGCGCAGAAGCGCAACATCATCGGGATCGGCAGGGTCGTAGTCTCCGTGGAGTCCTTCGCCCAAATCAGTCCATTCGACTTTGACGTTGTTAGTCACAAGTTTTTCCATCAGTATCTCCTTCGGTTGATGTAAAAGTTGGAAGGCGGGTAGCCCCGCCCCCCCTTTACACGAGCACCCAGCCCGCTGCTTCCTCAACGCTCCAGCCCTTGCCATCGTTGTCGTCCAACGGCAGACCTTCCTTACGGAGAGCGAGTAACTGTGCGAACGTGATGCCGGTCGTGCGTCCTTCGCTGTCCACGTTCGTGAGAACCGCAGGGCCGACGAGGGTTTGGTTTGCGATGGTGCTCGCTGCCGTGTTGACGTAAAAGTCCTCACGGAACAGACCTTCCTCATTGACCCAAACGTCGCAATCAAACTCACGAGAGCGAGCGCACTCAATGAGTCCGTCAACGAGGATTTGGAGAGACTTTAGGGTGTCGCTGTCAGCGTTGACGATGTATCCGTAGCCTTGCTGTGCGATGTAGACGTATTGGTCGGTCATGGTTGACCCCTTTCGTTTGGTTGATACAAACAGAATAACAGATGACTTGACGCTTGTCAAGTCTTACGCGTTGCGTCCTTGATCTAAGACCATGAGACCCAACTCGTCGCGTCGATTAGCGACCCACTCGCTTTGCTGCTCGTAGTACGGGTCGTCATCGAACTCAGGAGCGTCGATCTCCTCGTCCATGATGACCTCAATGTCGCTCTTGTGGTATGAGGCTCCCATGAAGCCCATGCCGTCCTCACTCCACTCCATGACGAACTCCAACGTGGGGAACATCTTGGCGATGGCCTTGATACCGGCAACGGGAGGGGACCATGCGGTACAGAACCTCATGTTCATCGCGTTGGGAAAGTCATCGACCTCCATGTCACCTTCGGGCCACTTGGTTCCCCAAGTGTTCACACACCATGCGTATTGCTCGTCTGACATGATGTCGATGACTCGTCCATCGTCGGTGACCATCGGTTCGGGGATCAACTCGGTCGGAGTCGGTAGGAACGTATCCAAGAGCCGAACCTCACGATCCTCGTTATCGACGGTGCGGGCGTAGAACGCGTCCAACTCGTCGCGGTCGCCGTTCACCATAAGACTGTTGTAGCAGTAATTAGGCATAAGCGTCTCCTTCGTTCGGTGTCGTAATTGTGTAACGCACGATCCTTGCGGAAGTGTGCGCTACGAAGATGAAGGGGGCCGAAGCCCCCCTACTACTTCGCTGCCTTTGCCGTGATGCGGAGGCTTGGCTTGACTGCCTTCTGACCGGTTACCGCTGCCACCGTCTTAGCGTCGATGAGACCAGCCTCAACAGCCGCGTCGAACGCTGACAAGTCGATGGCGACCTTGGTGACCTTGCGGAGCACCGTGGCAGGCACGAGAGCCTCCAACGCTTCCACGTCGATGGAGCGACGGACCTCATTGAGTCCTTCCACCGTGACGCGGGTGTCGTTGGGGAGCATGATGGTGAGGGTGTCGTTCGCCACCATGGTGTCGATGGCATCGGCCTCGGCACGGGTGAAGGCTTCGGTTGCTGCCTTCTTGGCATCCTTGGCGAGCACAGCGGCCTGTGCGACGAACTGGATGAGGGTCTGGGTCTTGGTGATGGTTTCCATAGTGTCCTCCTTGGACGTTTTGTTGATGAGATAATAGTGACAGGTTTCGGAGAACTTGTCAAGTTTAGTCAGGGTGACTTTCGTCACTCCTCACAGTCGTGGCCGTAGCCATACTCACAAGCACAGAGACATTGTTCGCACTCGGAGCAAAAGTAGTAGGGGTTCTGCTCTCCGTGGCAGTCGCTCGTTGGGTCGTGCCGTGGGATTGTGTAGTCAATGATTGTTTCCATAGTGCTCTCCTTGGTTTTGGTTTGGTTCACCGGTCAAGGTGCTCTGACTCGCTGGGTGGCCCAATCTCTGCCACGCTCCTCAAGGGACGTTTTTGCCTCCCAAGTTGTTTCTGGCTGTGTTGGCGAATCATGCGCCTTGACCGATGAGATCAGTATGACAGGGGGGTGTGACAGTCCCCCCCCTGTCACGTCACACCTCTACGGTGTGACGGACGATTCCGTCCGCTCCGAACGTGATGTCGGAACGCTTGCCGTCCACGAACATTGCGACCGTGAAGAACGTGGCAAACGCCTTGCCGTCCTCACGGGCCTGACGGAGCGCACCGGCTCCCTTGTAAGTGGTTCCGGTCATTGGGCCGGTGGTGATGAGTGCGGTCTGTTCCATAGTCCGCTCCTTTCGGTTGATACAAACAAGTATGACATAGGGGTGGGACACTTGTCAAGTCTTTCTTTCGACTTGGCTCGGTGGCACTTCCTCCGTCATGAGTAGAACGCACCAACCATGTCAAAGTGTGCTGTGAAACTTGTCACACCACACATACACCACACATACACCACGCACGCACGAGCACACACACGCACACGAGGAGCCAGAAACACGCCGCCGCCCGCAGCCCCGCAGTCGAAAAACCGCCCCCGACCCAAAAAAGAATGGCGGGGCTTCAAAAGTGAAACGCGTTTCGGCCAAAAGTGAAACGCGGCAGCCGGGGCTTCCGGGGGAGAAAAATCCGGGGGAGAAAAGGGGATGCCGGGGCTTCTGGGCCAGAAACTCAGGCAGCGATGATGGACGAGCGACCTGATGCTGCTAATCCATGAACGACTGTCGCCTCCAGAACTGGGCTGTCATCGACTGGGCGAACGAAAGTCTCGTACTTGTAGGGGTTGTAAGTGACTGGGAGCATCGGCTCGTCAGTCGGCTCGGCCCATTCGCCACGAACGAACGCGTGGACATTCTTGCGTTGTTCGGCTAGGACTCGTTTCCGTCCTGATTCGCTGACAGCGAACGTGGCATTGACAAGGGTGAACTCGTCAACGTGGGCGATAACGCGACCACGATGCTCTCCCGAACGCGCGCGCACGCTGAACACCTTCTTGTGGAGGTTCCAGTAGACCTCCACCTTGGCCCCTACGGGAACCTCTCTGCTATTCGTCATCTTGTTCCTCATACTTGCTCACCGTGATGGTTCCGGTCCCGTCATGGTGGGATAGAACACCAACAAACTTGTCGTCTTCCACGTTGTATCGAAGAATCCAGTCGGTTCGTTCGGGAGTGATTGACCAGAGGAATTCTTGGGGGTTCTTCGCGTCGAACAGTCCGCCGATGGTTCCGTACCATACGGGGAAGCCTTCGATTCGGAACGTACCGGCAACGAACCAGTCGGTAAGAACAAACTGAAAGTCTTCCATCTGATCGTCCGAGCAGTAGCCGAAGCAAACTGTCGATTCGGTCTCCTCGCCTGTTTCTTCGTCAAGGATGAAGCAAGAGCATTGCGTGCTGATCTCATACATTGTTGTTGTTTCCATGAGTGTCTCCTTTGTCGGTTAGTGCGATAACGCACGAAGGTGAGCGTTGTGTGCGCTCACTCCTCGTCATGCTCATACTCAAACGGGCATCGGCCTGACGGTACTGGTGTCCATGCCGTCGATACGGTGTCGTCCCATGATCGGCCACAAGTGCCACACGTTGCTGCTCGTCGGTCTGAGACTGCTCGTACAAGTGCCGGACCTTTTAGTTCGATTACATCAGTCATAGTGTTCTCCTTTGTTTCGGTGTGTAATGAGTGTGACAGATGGGTGTGACAGTCACTAGCGATCTTGTTGGAGCATTGCGAGACATCGCTTACACACGATGGGATGTATTCGGTCGGAAAGTGGGGTCAGGATGATCGGCGGAACGGAGCGGTCAAGGACCATTGCCCGACAGACGGCAATCTCGTCTCCATCGACCGGAGAGACAGCGTGATACTTCCCCCCTGTTATCGGCGGGAAGAACGAGACTTGACTTTTTAGTTCGATTACATCGTTCATAGTGTTCTCCTTTGTTTGGTTCATATGAACAGTATGACAGGGGAGTGTGACAGTCACTATGCCGCACACTTCTGACAGAAGTAGAACGAATGGTGACCGTCATAGTCGCTGTAGCGGTCGATCACTACGGTGTCCATCGGGAAGTCACTCCCGCACCCTTCACACTCAAAGTGAGTATCCAAGTAATCCTCATGCTCTGGGTCGATCCAAGTGGAATCGCAATTCCCGCACACACAATTCTGAGTCAGTGTTTCCATAGTGTCTCCTTTTGTTTGAGAAGGTGAAGGGTGCCGAGGGTTACCAGTAGCGACTGTCTCGGCACGCCTTCTTGTTGGCGACCTTCTTACGGTCTGCGAACGTGGTGGCTCGCAACTTGCGACCTTCCCGTAGGGCAGCGACGTAATCCTCACGTTCGACCTTGCGGGCGACTGCGAGTAGGACTCCGATTGTTGTTTCTTTCTTGTTCTTCTTCTTGGCCATTGTGGCCCCCTTTCGTTGATACAAGCATTATGACAGATGGGTGAGACAGTGACTCACCCCTTGTAATTCTTTTCGTCCAGTCGCTGATCGAAGAAGACCGTGACGATGACCTTCTTGGCGGGATCGACGCAGAGACACATCTCTCCGGCGACGACTCGCAACTGACCGGCAAACTTCTTGCTCTCGTACACCTTCTCCGGTTCGCGGAGAGCGCCGAGCAGAGCAGTCATGGTGAAGCCTCGCTGCTCCACACGCTCCCGTGCGTGCTTGGTGACTCGGTAATCTTCGGGGCGAAAGTTAGTTTCCATAGGTTGCTCCTTAGTTTCCCCGCTGGGCCGGTTGCCCCTCGGTTGATACAAACAAGTATGACATAGGTGTGAGACAGTCGTCAAGTCAAAGGTGAAGAAAGGGCCGAAGCCCTTCCCGTCACTCGCACGCCTTATCGAAGGCGAGACTGTAAGCAATGTCGTATTCGACATTGACTGGTCGGCTATTGAGACGAGCCTCAAACTTGGCCGACTCCATCAGGACCGCCCTAGCCTGATCCCATTCGGGAGCAAGGTAGTACCGGTCTCCGCAGGCGAAGGCGATACGGAGCAGAGCGCCACCAGTAACGATGGCTTGGTCGGACTGGGCCGGAGTGTTTACCGGCTTCACTACAAGTGTTGCTTCCATGTAGAAAAGTATGACATAGGTGTGAGACAGTCGTCAAGTTTATCTTCCACTTTCTTTTAGGCTGGCGACAAAGAAGAAGGCGGGTTAGAGTCGCCGCCATGAAAGACGAATCTCCCTACCGATGCCACTTTTGCGGAATCTTCATTGACCCGAACGCATCTGGCGTATTCCGACGAATCACGGGCTGGGCAGAAAACCGAAGAAGCGGGGGAACCAACAGCATCAGTCTCCCGACCCCACCAACCGGCTACGCCTGTAAACCGTGTATTGAGATCAGGCGAAGCAAACCGCACCTCGCCCCCCAGAACGAAACCCTGTTCTGACCCAGAAGCCCCGCAAGAAAGTGTTAGCGCATCCGCTAACAAACAACGGCGGGGCTTGCGGCGGACATGAAAAAACCCCCACCAACTTCTGGCAGGGGAATTCTCACAAACTTTGTGGTTTGTCAAGTGCTAACCGGAATTACGCCAGAAACTTCTTGGCGCAAACCGGACCAACACCCAACTCCACACTTGCGGGGTCTTCCAGCAAGGCGCAGCATCGGACGCAGAATCCGAATGCCTTGCCGAATACCTTCGCTTCGTCAAGCGTCATGAGGGTCTCAGCACTCGCATTGGTGAGTGGCTTACGACCGACGTACTGAAACTCGCGAGCGTGAGTGTCAAGCAACTCAGCGTAAAGCCGACCCGATGACTTGCTCTTGCGAATGCGGTACACGCTCTGACCGATGTAGTGAAGACCTTCGGGAATGTCATCGGTTTCGTCAGACTTCTCAATAACCGACTTGACTGCCTTCCTCTCAGCAAGGCTTGACTTCAGAGTGTCAATGTATTCGGAAGCACTCACCGTGCTCGGCTCGGTTTCTTCGAACGCGAGCATTGCTTCGGGAGCATTATCCGAATCCAGACTGCGGAGAAGCGAATAAATGAAAGTCAATTGCTTCTCGCTTGCTGGTTTTGTGGTTTTTGTTTTTGTAATCATGGTCACCTCCGTTTGGTTTGTCTAAACAGTATGACATAAGGGTGCGACAGTCGTCAAGTCAAACTACAAACTTTTTTGGGAGCGTCTACCAACGATCTCCCGAATCCACTCGCGAGCACAATCCCGACAAATCGGAAAACCATCCAACGTCGAAACCGGAACCGAAACGTATCCGCCGCAGCCAGCGCAATAAGCCCGACCCTCGGAGTCCCGCTCAAAGTCAGGGCCGCTTGTAAAGCGGCTTTCATGCCGGGGCTTCTGACGATCAGTCATCAGCGTAAACACCCTTCTCAATCCGTCGAAGGCGAGCCTTCATGTTCTTGATCGCCCGATGATCCGAAAGGGTAAGACCAATAGTGATCTTGGTATTCGTCTCCGGCCAAATTAGGACAATGTGTCTTTTCGACCTGATCTCTTGCCAGCCACGAGAAATGGCTTCCTCTAGCAAGACTCGGACTTCTTTGTTTCGTCCGTTAGACATGACACGCCCCCTTACGCAACTCCCACAAGAGGGCAACCTTTTGATGAAATGCTTTGACTCGCGCAGGGTCGGGCGGACCATCTGGCCAGCCCAACACCTGCTGTTCGATCCTCGTGATCTGGGAATAAGACAAACCGAACTTCTTACTTGTCTCCTCTAGTCCACGACAAACTCCATCGGTTAGCCCGCGTCGCCAGTAGACGACTTCACGGGCATACTCCATGGCGGGGTGATTATGAGTAAGCGACATTAGGGTTTTCCTCTGGCCAGTCGAATGACTGTTCAGCCCATTCGTAGTCGTCATCGAACTGATCGTCGCTATACCCAGTCCAGTCGTCTCCGTAATGCCACTTGTACGGGTTGTACCGATCTTTCAACTCGTCGGTTTCTAACTTCAGCATCACGTCCCAGACATCGTGGTAAATGCCTGCTCGGTTTTTGTCGTGCTTGGCAACTTCGCTTTTGAAATTCCCGTAGGAAACGGACATTGCTGCGTTGTATGCGATGTCTCCGGCTGTTTCTTTGTCAACGTGGACTCGGAACGGGTAGTCAGCCTTTGGCATGACTAGCATCTCGCCAAGAAACTCTGGGTCAACGTATTGCTCTAGGGCTTTGATGTCTTCGGAGCGTCTGGCTCGGATAAAGACTTTGTAATCATCGTTTCGGTCTTCCACTACGGAGTAGAAGCCTGTTGGTGTGAAAATCCACATGGGGCATCACGGTCCTTTCTGGTTATGTGTAAATAGAAATAGGCTGGAACAACTCCAGCAAGATTAGAATAGCAGGTTGGGGCTTCGGTGTCAAGTGACGATAATCCGAAGCCCCGCCCTCCCCTTTAGTCCACTCGCTTGATAAGAACCACTTCGTGCAACTGCCGTAAGTGTCCGAGCGTGTCTTCGTAGTCAAGCCTCCAGCCCAACGCCCAACTCAACTGCTCTTTCGCAATGTCTTCTGGGTCTTGATCTGGCTCAACGTCAACGGTTGTTGTAAGTCGGAAGTAATCCCCGACAAACGTAACGTCGTATGTTGTTGCTGTTTCTGATGTCACTGACATGATTCCTCCTCTCAGTACCAACAGTCGGTTCCGTTAGCCTCGGCAGCAACCCAACGGAGCCACCATGCTGCGTACTCAAGTCCGGCGCAATGACTGTCATGTTCTTCGCTATCCATGTCCCAGTCGGTTTCTTCAATGAGACCACCGATGTACGAGGACAGTCTGAAGCATTCTGCTGCGTTCTTGTATGCGCCGTCATCGTCTGATCCGTAGAACGAATAGCCTTCGGTTTCGTCGTACTCGCCGTATTTCTCAATGAGTGCGTTGCCGTACTTGCCGCGATACCAGCAGTCGGTTCCGAATATTCCGGTGACGTGTCCGTTCTGCGGACGATCTTCAGCGTTTTGCCACGGACACCCTCCGGCTTCTTGCGTTGCCTTACAGTCGA
>Ga0315903_10006018_pt1 | contig 15626 bp, 15 predicted proteins | sample LakEriMetagenome_7_FD_203524 | JGI IMG/M metagenome (GOLD analysis project Ga0315903, IMG submission 203524) | Freshwater fungal communities from buoy surface, Lake Erie, Ohio, United States - Buoy 2 MA119 | ecosystem: Environmental > Aquatic > Freshwater > Lake | place: USA: Lake Erie, Ohio...
AACAAAGCTGGCGCAACGATGTCAAAAGCAGCGAACATTGCTGACTGGATCGGTGACGCCCCGATTCGTTTGCCAGTCGCGGCAACCGGCAAAGCCATCAAGACTGTCGGCGCGAACCGTCGCGCCGTTGCTACCAATCTGCGCCGAGAGGCCAACGCGCTGGAAATCAGCGACCCGACGAACCCAGAGATTCTCGCTAAGCGCAGCCGCGCCAACAGGCTCGACGCGCGCTACGGCAAAGACATCTACCGTGAAGGCGCAGTCAAAACAGTCACCAAAAAGATGCTCAACTTTACTGTCAACCGCGCCGTCCGCCGCGCGACCAGTAACAGCACCGAGATCGTGCAGGAACTCATCAAGGTGCAGGACAACCCAGCGTTTGTCGAGGAGATGGGCGCACTCACCCCCGAGGAAAACCAGGCGATCTTCGCTGTCATCAACGGCCGCGCAGAACTCATCCGCAACGTCGCGGAACGCTTGGGCGAGACACCACAGCGCATCGCATACCTCGGCCGCCTCAACTTCCAGCCCGGATATTCGCTTACTGAGCAGGGCGCAGCGCTCGCCGTCGACTACCTCAACGGCAATCTTGATCCACGCCAAACGGAACGCATCCGCCAGGCCGCAGAAGTTGTGTCCGCACGCCTGGAGAAAATGTCAGCCCAAGCACGCGCAGGCTACGGTCGTCGCAGCCCGCTGACCCCCGCCTACGACATCCCGTTCCCCGAACCCGAACGATTCGCCCAGGCAATGGCCGCCGCAGGCCGCACCGACATCGCGATGGAAATGGCCGACCTTGCCGAACAAGGCTTCTTCGACGATCTTCAGGCCCCCGAAGTCATCGAGTACATGAGGGTGCAGGTCGAGAACGCTCCCGAGCAGGTTGCGCTCGACTCCCAGATCTACCCGCCGAAGGAACGCAACAACGTCGAGTTCTACAAGCGGCTCCGCGAAGCGTACTTGGCGTCAGCTGAGGCTACGACCGCAGGCTCGCCGCGCCCCGGGCCCGACAGGCCAGAAGGCCCACAGACTGGCGTCCCGCCGCAGCCGTTCTACGACACCAACAAAAACCCCGGCGATCTTGTGCGGATGCCGGCGCGCAACATCCAGCGCAGCATCAAGATCCTAGAGAAGTTGCGCGGCAAAACACGCCGCCTCGCCGAGCAGATCGTCGATGCCGAGATCCGTGTCCGCAAACTTGAGTTCGTTGTTATCAAGGCACAGTTCCAGATCGACCAGTTGCGTGGCTACTACACCGACGCAGACGGCAACAGCGTCGCAGCTGGCTCCCCGGACGCTGTCAACTACGTCCCGGGGATGTTGGAGAAACTCCAGGCAGAACGTGACCGTCTAGTCGCCCTCGACGAGCAGATGCGCGCCACCCAGTCCGACAGCATCGTTGTCGACAACGTGATCGTCACCCAGGATCTTGTACAGGAAAACATCGCGGTGATCGACGGCGGCATCGAAGCCGTTGGTGCCGCCCTCGACGAGCTCGAAGCGAAGATCGACGTTGCGGTCGACGAGATGAACGCCGAGGAAGCCCGCCAGGCTGACGCAGCGAACCAGATGGAGGACGCAGGCGAGAACCCGGACGAGATCCTTGAAGCCGCCGCGGCTGACGTTGAGGACATCGAGGGCGACCCGACGGCTTTCGAGGACGACGCCGTTACCGCAGCGACGAATGAACTCGCCGCCGCGCAGCAAGCAGTTACGGAAGCTCAGGTCGCAAAAGCTCAAGCCCAAGCTGAATATGAAGCAGCGCAAACTGCTGTTAGTGACGCCCAGTTTGCCGCAACCGAAGCTGGCCAAGAATTCCGTGATGCCCAACCCCAGCCAACACGCGTCGAAGTCCCCACCCAAGAGGCTGTTGTCGCCCCGACCCAAGACCAACTTCTTGCCGTTCTGAACCGACTCGCCGACGAAGGACGCCTGCCGAGCTCAATAGCTAAGAGGGTCGAGAAGGCCTTCAACTTGAAGTATGTCCCGCCGAAAAAAGGTACTTCGCGGAAGAACCTAGATAAGGCCGCGTTCAGTTCTGGCACTGGCGCGCTCGGTGATGCAGCCAGAGGACTGTGGATATCAGACGTCAATGGTCAACGGTGGTGGACAAACTCTTATGTCGCCGTCGTCATCGACCCCGAGAGCGCATTAGGCAAAAAACTGGCTGCCTCCGGGAATGAGCCTGGGGTATACAGAACTGAAACGAAAGGTAGATCGCGAGCGGATCTTGAACGCGCGCCGATGAAGAATACTGGTGGCGGGCCGAATCTTGCTTCTATCGTCAATAACAAAGACACAAAAGCAACAGCCAAGGCAAAGCCAGCGACCGCTGTTGCATCAACGATTCTCCCTAACGCGGAGCCCGGCGTAATCCTTGAGGCCCCTGACGGAACGCAGTCTGTTGTCGTCCAAGAATACCTTGACATCGTCGCTGAAGCTGGCGACACATTGCACGTCAGCGATCCGAACAAGCCGGTCGTAATCAAGCGTGATGGCGAAGTCATCGGCATCCTCATGCCGCAACGCGTGGGAGCCGACGCTGGCGTGCCAGTTGGCCCCGAACTGGTGTACCAGAAACTGCAAGCCGGTGAGTTCGGCAAGCTTGGTGCGGCCGCCGCTGAAATCGAAGCTTTGGCAACCCAAACTCCGAAACTATCGAAGCCAGGCAAGGCAAAGAAGGCCCCCGATTTAGACAAACTTTCCCAAGCAGCCGATGAAGCAGACCAGCGTTACGTCGACGCCCAGGACGCCGCCGAAGTTGCGACGCAAAAACTGCGCGAAGCTGACGGCACATTGTCCGCTGCCGAATCGCGCCTCGCTGTCGCTACAGCAGCCCTCCAAGAACTCCCAGCACCGCCCGTTCGTCTTGGCGCAATCCCGTCGACTCAAGTATTTGAGAAAAGCTACGGAAAGGGAAAGAACCAGTTTAAAATTATTGGAACTTCGCGACCGACTGATGGAGGTACGCTCCAAGCAGCTTCGTTCGTGTCGCAGCAGTTGCCAAATGGGTATACGGTCAATGGCTGGAAGATCGAAGCATTCCCCGGCGCGACGCGCATCGAAATCGAGGACGCGTTACGGCTCATCGAGCAAAACGTCAACTCAGATTTTCCGTCAGAGTTGGGCAGCAACAGCGGCAGCGTCGGACAAACAGCCATTGGCAAACGACATGGTCGTGTCATGTACAGCAGCAGTGTTGCCAATACAAGCAAGGCAAAGCTTGCCAGTGCCCAATCGGCTCGTGAAGCATTCAATGACTTCAAAGCAGCATTTGAGCGCGGCGAACTCGACGAGAAGTTCGGCCTGCAAGAACGTGCCGCGGCCGCCCCTGGCCCTGGCCTGAAGCCTGTTGCCGTACAGCCCGTTGAGTCCGTTATTGCAGGCACAGACCTGCCCGAAGCAAAAGACCCACCCGCCCCACTCGCCACGGGTCGCATGGAGTCAGCCGCATCCGAATCCAACTGGACAAAGATCGACGACAACAACTGGTCGATCAACACCGGCTTCCGTTCGTACCTTGCAACCAAGGTCGACATTGGCATCACCAAGTCAGGCAAGCCACGCAGCAAGTTCGTACTCAAGCGTTACGGCAGCGACGGCCTGCCCATCGAGTCAACCGCGATGGAGTACCCCAACTTCAAGCAAGCCCGGCAAGCCGTTGACGAAGGCCTCCAGTTTGACCGCGCCAACCCCGGCTACCAGTTCCGCCAGCCGATTTTCCGCCCAGGCCGCGAACTGACCGCAGGGAGCTCAGCAACGCTCACCCCGCCGCCCGACGTTCTCCCCGGGAAACTCACTTTCGGCCCCGCCATCCCCGAAAGCGTGCTTGCTGAACGAGCCCTCGACGCAGCACAGCAGCGGCTCTCCACTTTGGAAAGCCGGTCGCAGAAAGCCACAGCGCGACTCGACAAGATCCGTGTCGACCAGGCTGCACGCCGCGCGCGCCTCAGCCTCTTCACAGCCGCCGAAGTGCGCGCAGAAGCCCGCCTCGGTAAAGAGATCGTCACCCAGCCCGACGTCGCCGTATCTGGCGCGGGCCCAGCTGGGCGTCTGTTCATCGGCCAGCAGCAAGGTGCACCGTCCGTCGCGCGCCCACTCGCCGAAGGGGGCGTGCCTGTCGCCCCCGGCCAGGGGATGCCGGCACTCCTGCGCCCAGACACCCAGACCGTGCGCTACACCGACCCGGCGTTGCAGCAGATCAACGAGGCCGAAGCCGCGCGAGATATATCGGTCGAAGATCGCACCCGCAACATCGACATTGTCGTCAAGTCCATCGACGCAGCGAACCTACGTCGACGCCAAAACCTGCCGCCAGGGCTCCCACTCCAGACGACCCTCGATATGCCGCGGCCAGAAGGCCAGTTGTTTATCGGTAGCCAGTATGTGCCTGCCGGCATGAAGCAGCCGCGCGCTCCCGGCGCACAAGTCGAAGTCCAGCCTGGCCTCCTCGGCGATGTGCCCGACACCAGCGAAATGTGGCGTTCGGGCATGAGCGAAGAAATCTACGACGTCGTCGAGCTCGCGAACAGGCTGTCCCGCACCCAGCAGAACCTCGACCTGACGGCGGCGTTCAAGCTTCTCATCCAGTCGGAACTCGTCATCGACCCAGAGGAACTGCTCGGGCCTGAAACGATCCGCCGTTTCCGTGAGGAAGCCAACCTGCGCGCCTACAGCTACGAAGGTGGAACCCCGTCTGTCGAGGGTGGCATCGCCGCGTACGCCGAAGGTGTCCCGAACCGTGAAACCAAAGCGCGTCTTGCCGAAGCACAGATCTTCGGGCGGCTTCTCATTGACGAGATGGCCAAGCAAGGCTTTGTCCCTGTGCCGATTACCGGTTCGATTGGCCGTGGCATCGGCGCAGCAGACATCAACCAGACGACGAAGTTCCTGCCGCTGTACGCCAAGGAACGCCTGATGGCCAAGACCCGTGTCATCGAGCCCAACATCCTCGACGGCTACCTCCGCACCGCCGCGGGTTTCACCGGAGCTTTCAAGAACCTCACGCTGCCATTCTCGATCGCCTGGCAGATCGGCGACCTTGTTGGCATCTTCGTGTCGGCAGCAGTTGTTGGGGTCAACCCAGGCCAGTTGTCGAACTACATGATCGAGTCGCTCCGCGCGAACTACGGTGGCCCCGACGCAACCCGCGGCCAGATCCTCCGCAACGTATTCCGTGACGCCGCAGACCGTGATGTGACGCCGCTCGGCGAAGCCCTGTCGGCCTCGGGCTTGCAGGACGTGGGCCTCCGCATCGGTGAACAGCGTCGCCTCCGCGGCTTCCGCGAAGAAGCAGAACCGATGACCCGGCCGCAGAAGTTGTTGCGCGAGTACACCCCAAACATCCGCGGCGACTTCAACGTCGGCGACATCATCCCGACGTGGCGCAAAGGAATGTACCGGGTCAACGAGGCCATCAACCGCACAGGCCGTCACGCATTCTTCCTCGCCCAGTTCCAGAAGGTCGTCGACGAGTTCAACGCAGGGAACGGCACGAACTACACCGCCGAACAGATCCTTGAAACTGGGCTGCACCGCCAGCCCGGCCCGCTGCGCGAAGCGTTCGACAACGTGGTCGACTCCGCAAACGACGTGATGGGCGACTGGATGGACTTGACGCCCGCCGAGCGCAAGTACGTTCTGCCGAACGCCACGTTCTACGCATGGATCAAGCACGTTCACAAACTGTTCCTCAAGGTTGCTAAGGATCACCCGGCATCGCTCAAGTGGACTGCCTACCTCGGCAACTTTGCATACGACCCAGAGACTGACTCCTTCGAGCTCTACACCGACAAGATCCCGTTGCCCGGCGGTTTCCTCGCCGGAAGCAACTGGATGAATATGTTCGCCGATGTGGTCGGTGGCCCATTCGGTGACCTCCTCGTTAAGGGCGACCCATCGGGCTTGCTGTCGCCGCTCTCGCCGCTCCCCCGAATCCTCGGGGCAGCCTTCCTTGGGCAGAACTTGTCGCGGCTCCGCCCCGTCTCGCGCCCCTACGGCACAGGCCAAGTGTCTCCGACCGGGGCTGCACAGTCGCCGCCGTTGATCCGCCGCCCCGACGAACTTCTCGGGTTCTCCCTGCAACAGTTCCCCATCGCGACCCGCGTCATGGACTTGTTGCCCTCAGGCACGATCCCCGGCACAAACATCCAGACCGGCCCCTACCAACGGTACGACACTGGCCAAGCACGACTGCGCCCCGGCACGCCAGTCAAAGCCCCGAAGGTTGGCGGCCGTGCCGTCGCCGCGGGCCGCCTCCTCGGCTTGCCGTTCCTCCCGACCTCCAGCGAAGAACAGCTCAAGGACATCGAGCGCAAAGCCCAGCAACGCCTCCAGGCCTTTGAGACAGCGAAACGCCGTGCCGAAGCACTATCAGACTGAACGCTTCGCCATCGAGCTCTCGCTCATGGGACGCCGGCCAGTCAGCCTCAACCAGGAACGAGCCAAGCACTACCGTGCCCGGATCGAGGACACTAAGTGGTGGCGCGAAGGATTCTGTTGGGCGGCCATCGAGGCCGGGATGCCGCGCCTAGAGGCAGCCGAGATCGTGGTGCAGCCGATCCTCAACAACCGGAAATGGCAGGACACCGCCGCGTGCTTCCCATCAGCGAAAGCCGCCATCGACGGGCTGGTCGACGCGGGCGTGCTCGAGGACGACACCCCCGACATCCTGCCCACGATCACGTTTAAGAGGCCTGTATTGGGTGCACAGCCTGGACTAAAGTTGACAGTAATCGCACTACAGCAAAGGGTAAGTGGTGAAGAAACCATTCTGGGAATCGAAGAACCCGAAGCAGAAATCGCAGCGTCTCACGCCAACACAAAAGCTGGCGGCGAAGAAGCGCGCCGCCGCGGCAGGTCGCCCGTACCCAAATCTCGTCGATAACGCAGCCGTAGCGAGGAAGTCGTGACCCCGGCGCAGCGTCTAGCCAAGAAGAAGGCTATGGCGAAGCATGAGGAGAAGGAGTCCTCCTACGTCGAGCGCGAGGAGACTCGCAAAGAGAACGAGGGCTGGTCGGAGGAACGAGCCGAACGCCGCGCGCACCGGCTGAGGAAGCGGTAATGGCTACCCCGGCCTGGCAGCGCAAGGAGGGGCAGAACCCTGAAGGCGGGCTCAACGCCAAGGGCCGTGCGTCGTACAACCGTGCGACTGGCGGCAAGCTCAAGCCTCCGGTATCGAAGTCTCAGGCCGCGGCTTCTCCGACTGCTGCCGCTCGACGCAAATCTTTCTGCGCCCGCATGGAAGGCGCGAAACGTAAGCTCGCCAGCGAAAAGACGCGCCGCGACCCGGACAGCAGGATCAACAAGGCCCTACGAAAGTGGGATTGCTGATGCCTCCGAAGCCGTTGGCTGAAGATCTGGCCCGCAAGAAGGCGAAGAAAGACAAGGGCTCTGGCTGGGGCTGGTTCGGTAATGCTGTCGGAGATGTCATCGACATGGCCAAGAACCCGCTCGACACCGGGAAAGCTCTCGCGCGCGAGGCCAAGAGCACTTTTGTCGACCCCGTATGGAACCTGCCTAAGGCCTTTGACCCAACGAACAAGATGTCGGGCATCGACCGCATAAACACTGCTGCTAGTGGCGCGCTGGCGGTGGCCGATGCCTTGACTCCAGCGATCCCCGAGGGAGCTATCGCTAACCGAGCGACGCGCAAAATAGCGGGGGCCGTTGACGACATCGGTTTGAACGCCCCAGCGATCCGGCCCGTGATAAGCCCGTCGGGGCTTGAGTTCCCCCGAAACGCGGCCACGACGCGATACGAGAGTGCGATGAAAGATTTGGCGCGGGTCTACGGAAACCGTAGTGCCGTCCCAAGTATCCAGGTGCAGGGCAGCCAGATCCCAAAGATTTTGGCGGCCGGGCAATACGCTCCAGGGTTAGACCCCACAGCTGGTTATATCGGGCTAGCTAACAGGTTGGCCGCAGAAAAAGGTGTTGACGCGGGTTCCGGCTATGCCGCGATCCGAAACGAGCTGGAACAAAATTTGGGCGGCCCCGTATATGGGCACATTAGAAACCCCCTCGACGTGCAGACTGCCAGCCAATATCGGACGCCCCGAGCATTTATGAACGCAGAAGAAGCCATGTCAAAACAAGCCATAGACGATTACTGGCGCGACTTCGCGGCTCAAGGTATTTTTGATTTCACCCCCAAGCCAGGCGCAACAGTCACACCAGGTGACAGCTACATGATGTTCCGCAGGCTTGATGATATTGGCCGCAAAAGTGATTTCCCTAAAATAGTCCAGCCCTATGACCCATCTTTGCCGCCGATTGTCCACAACGCCCCAACCCCAGAGGTTTACCAACAACCGTTGCGCGATATAGGCGAGTATTTCGCGGAAAAAGCCGGCGCGGCGCGGCTGCCGTATGCCGAAATTCAAGCGCCGCCAGTTGACGTCGCCGATATGCAAAGGCTCACCGTTATACGCGACGCGAATCAAATGACCCCCACATACGCCCCAGCCACAGAGCAGATGGGGATGCGCCTCCGTCGCCAGAATGCTATGCAAACATTGGCAGCTAACAGGGCGCTGGCCGCCGAGGCCCGTGCAGCTGGGTTGGACGTTGTCACGGGGCAAACAAAACGTGGGTCGGCAATGCTGACAGAGCGGAATCTCGAACAACTGCGCGGGAAGCCTGGTTTTATGGATTTCTTGATGGAGGAGTTTTTTATTCCAGATCGACAAGCCCTCGACTTGGTGAACGAGGGCCGGTACCGGGCTCAGCTACGCACGATGGCGCAGGAAATGGCGCGTCAGCGTCGCAGCCAGTTAGCGACCCGCGCAGCGGTTGCTCCAGAAATAGGGGCCAACGATTTGTTTTTGGCGCGGGGAAAGGATATCGCCTAACCCTCAAGGTTGCATTGAGAGTTGCAACCGACTAAGGTAGTCGGAACATATCCGTAGACGATTGGGAGCCGTTGATGGAAACAACGAGAGAGTTTCAATACGGCGATGCCGTGAAGGTCAAAGGCCTGCATGGAGAGTTCGCCATCCACCACAAAAACCCCGATGGGTCGTACTGCATTTACGGCGGCACATTCAGCCACCGGCAGTTCAGGGACATTTACCCGGATCGGTTGACGCCGATCAAACGGAAGGAACGCCCATGAAGAAGATCGCTATCGCCGCGCTCGCGGCCATCACCTTGTCCGCCCAGCCAGCCCAGGCCACCGAGTGGAACTGCCCCCAGTGGAGGCAACTCGCCCTCGACGTGGGCTTCAGCAAACGTGACTGGGTGACCCTCGACAAGATCCTGTACCGCGAAAGCCGATGCCGGCCAGAAGCCCGAGGCCTCAACAAAAAACCTGACGGCACTGTCTGGAGCACCGACCTCGGCCTCAGCCAAATTAATAATTACTCTTGGGTTACCTACCTGCGGAACCTTGGCATCATCAAGATGTCCGATGACCTGTTACACCCGCGGACTAACCTGCGCGCCGCAAAAGCCTTATATGACTATTCCAAGTCAAAAGGTTATTCGCCGTGGTACCAGTGGCGAATCGGTAGTAGTTTCTACCGAGGATAATGTGGTACACTCAAACAACTGGATGGAGGAACAATGTCAGAAATAGAACACGTCACACCCGAAATCGAGATGGGCAGCGTCGCTGTCATCTTGGAAGCGTTCGATCAGGTGCTCATGCGCGCCGACGAGCACCGCAGCGAGCTCGCCATGTCGGGCGACTGGGAAAGCCTGCTGCACGGCCTCGTCGCCTTTAAGAAGTTCAAGGGCAACCTGGACATCCTGATCCGAGCCATCGAGGACGACGTGGCAGCCAACCTGCCCGAAAAGAAAATGGCCGTCCAAGGTGTCGGCCTCGTCGAGCGCAAGTCAGCCACGACCCGCCGCTGGGACAGCGAAGGCCTGCTCCAATACATGGTGCGCGACGTGCTCGACCCCGAGCGCACAGGCGAAGTCAACTACGACCGGATGTGGGATCTGATCGAAGCCCTCAAGAAGGCCCTGCCATTCACCGCCTCCCTTGGCTGGCGCGTGACCGCCCTCAAAGAACTCGGGATGCCCGTTGACAACTTCTGCGAAGTCAACTACGGCCGCCAGACGATCACGATTGCGAAGTGACATGAGCGAACTGGAACTCTACGAATCAACCTGGAAGTTGGCGACCCGAGTCAACAACACCCCGTTCGTCCCCAAAGCCATGCAAGGCAAGCCCGAGCACGTCCTGGCCTGCGTCCTGTACGGCAACGAGCTCGGCCTCGGGCCCATGCAGTCGCTCAACTCGATCCACATCATCGAGGGCCGCGCCGCGGCAAGCCCCGAACTCATGCGCGCACTCGTCGCCAAAGATGGACACCGCATCGACATCACCGAGAACACCAACGAAGCGTGCACCATGAAAGGTAGCCGGCAAGACACCGGGGCCGAAGCCACAGTGCGCTGGACGATGGACGACGCCAAGGCCGCAGGCCTGACACACAAAGACAACTGGAAAAAGTATCCGCGAGCCATGCTGGCCGCGCGCGCGACGAGCGAACTCTGTCGCCTGCTTTTCCCAGACGTGATCGCTGGGCTCTCTTACACACCGGAGGAGGTGGAAAGCATCTCCAGCGCGCCGACTGTGACCCCGGCGCGCGTGGAAGCCACCATCGAACCCGAAGTGCAGGAGAGCCCGGCACTGGTTGACGACATCGTCGATGCTGTTATCATTGAAGATGCCGCTGAACCCCATCCAGCGCAGGTGGTCGGGGCCGAGTCAACCGCAGGGGGCGACTCGGGCCCCGACCCCGTACAAATGGTGATGGATGCCTTCCCCGGTACAACGCTCGTCGAAACCGACGATGACGTTGTCGAAGCCGAGATCGTCGACACCAGCAGCCACGACGAACGACGCCAAGAGATGAAAAAGTGGGGGAACTGGAACCGTATCCGTGCCGTTGCCATGCCCATCGCCCGAGGTGAAGGGATGCCTGTACCTCAGAACATCGAGGAGTTCGTCAGCAACGATGCCCTTTACAGCATGGTCGCCGCTCAACTAAGCAGGCAGCGATGAGCGAGATGCCCTACGGCTACGAAATGATGCAAGACCCGGACATCGTCCACGGCTTCATGCAGGACGTGAACCGGATGATGGAACAGAACTTTGAGCTTTTGGAGTTTATTCAGGATTTGCAAAACGAACTGAGCGACGTGCGAGAAGCCGCGTTCCAGATCGCAGTCACCGCGGCGCACGGCAACAAGCGCCGCGCTCGACGCCTGTACCGCAAGAACATCGGACGGAGGGCATCATGGCGTTCCATATAGCCGACGTCCCGCGCCCGATGTACGCCTACGTCGACAGCCGCTACCTCTACGACTTCGCCGCAGACGTGATCCCGGAATGGCGGTCGTGCATGATCTACGGCCTTTCCGCACTGCCAGGCCGTGCCTGGGGGCTGTCGGTGTTGCTCGACGACGGTGCGATCTACCAGCACCTGCCGGTGCACGCGTTCAGCCTACGCAGTGACTACACCGCCGACTGGGAGCAGCACTACCATGACCTGACCGAGCTCCAAGTGTGGTCGTGCTACGGGAACACCTTCGCCACTCACGAATACGGTGCGTTGTCGGAGATGTCTGCCCGTGTGTACCTCGGCAACGGCAAGTGGGAGATGGGTCGCTACTGGTTCACCGCCGCGCCGTGGGATGACTGCTTTTCCACAACGCCCGACCAGCATAAGCACTTCAACTTCATGTGGCTCGAGTGTGGCGCACTGGCCAGCCTGCCGGGCAACCGGCTGCTGTTCAACGACCCGAGCTTCACGACGAATATGCCAGCGTGGGGAAGCCGCCCTGCCTACCAGGTGAACACTCGCTACTGGTTCCCAGAGGATCGCGAGGGGATCTTCGACGGGACGATCACCGAGGTGAGTGGCTGACCGCCACCCTGATGGAGGAGAGCGGCGGCCAGCCGCACCAAGCGTAGTAAAGAGAAAGACCCGAGTCAGCGTGGCACTGCGCGACTCGGGTCTTTGACGCTTGGGAGCGAGCGGAGACTATCACCCTTCGGTGTGTGACGCAAGTGTGTGAGCCAGCTTCCGGCCGTAGAGTTTCGAGCCTTCCGGTGTGAGTCGCGTCGCGAACTCGTAGCCGAGATGCCCAAAGGCCTTGCCCAAGCGGCGTTTCTTGTGGTGGCTTGCGTTCCGTGTGGGATAGGTGTGGTACACGGCCCACAGCCCTGGGTTGGCGTCGAGGAACTTTAGAAAGTCTCCGATGTGTGGGACGGTGTGTGGGACGCGCGGTGTGTGGGGGCGTTCGAGGGCAAAGCTCACGCGCTGAATGGTAGTCGGCACGGGTTGGGCCTGCCAGTAATGGGGCTGCGCGTCGAGTTCGATAACTTCGCTCTAAATGTTTGCGCGGTATTGTCGAAGGTGCTACCCTGTCGCCACCACCTCCACCGGGGGAAGGTTCATGAAAGAGGGTCACACCTTGGGCTATTACGTATCTATCACTGACGCGCTGTGGCGTATCCCACCGGAGAACATCGAGGCCGCATACCGCGCCGCCTGCGCTCTCAATGACCGCGACGATCTGAAGAGTGGCGGCCACTATGTCAAGGGCTACCCGAACGGGCGCGCACCACGGCCCGAAGGCTACGACTACCACCCGGGCGCGTGGTTCTCTTGGGTCGACGCCGCCTATCCCGACAAGTGCACCGACCTCGTCGAGCTGCTCACTCACTGGCATTTCACGGCGCGAGTATCCGAACCCGGCTTTTACGCTGGCTCCGTATGGATCGAAGGCTACGAAACGAAAACGGGCGACGAGGAATACCTACTGGCCGCCCTGGCCCCGTTCACCGATGACGACGCCTTCCTAGAATGGAGAGGCGAGGACGGCGAACTATGGCGGCACGAAGTGCGCGACGGTGTGCTCCACGTCCTCGAAGCGTCGATCACATGGACACACGCCACCCCGGCCGCGCTGAAGTATTACCGGGGGCACGGGGTCGAAGTATGAAGGCCGCAACGATTCGCAAGAACTACCGCCCTACGGCGTCACTCAGTGACCGCCCGATACGGCTACGCCAAGAGACTGAGGGCGGCGCGCTACAACTTCACGCCGACGCCAAAACGGGGCCGCTCGCGTACTGGGGGAATGACCGCCGCCCGGTGTCGGTGATCCCTAACGCGTTCGCGCTCCCTTCGGGCCCGGTGGCCATCGGCGGAACGTGCCCGCAACTGTCGCCCAATGCGTGCACTGCGTGCTACGCGGGCCGCATGGAGTCGGGGCCCTTCGCTGACTTCTCGCGCGTACTGTCGCGGAACCTTGCCACGCTCCACGCCCTGCACAAGGTGGGCCGGGGCGCGGTGGTCGATGCGCTCGCCGCGCTTGTCGATCGGTCAGCGGCGTTACAAGTGGCCGCCGGTGTCGCGCGGCCTTCGTTCCGTTGGCTTTCTTCGGGTGACTTGTTCGCGCCGTGGTTCGCCGCCGCAGTGCGCGAAGTGCAAAAGGCCCGGCCGGGCGTCGATTTCTGGGGCTATACGCGCTCGACGAAGTACCTTCGGTATCTGATCGGTGACGGGCTCCCCACCAATGCGCGGTGGTTCGTGTCCGTCGATGCCGACAACGTGCGGAGCCATGCCAAGGCCGCGGCACGTTGGGGCCTGCCGGTGGCGTACCTTGCGGCCGACGCCGTCGAGCTCGACGCGCTCCGGCGTGTCGTGGATCCGGTGCGCGGCGTGCGTGCCGTAGCACTGACGTGCCCGGCCGGTGGGGTGTGGTCGACTGACGGGGCCGGGCCTTCGTATGTCTCCGGCTTCGACGGGACACGCGGCTCAATGGCTCGCGGCTCCGTTGTCGGGGCGTGTGCGGCGTGCGCTGGGTGTTTGCCGCGCCTGTCGGTGCGTGACGTTGCCTTCCTCCGGCACGGTGGCACTGGCTCGCCGCGACTGTGGGAGCGCGTCGAGGTGCGCAGGAAGGGGGCGAAGGCCTAGCCGCTCGATACAGTCACGCCGCCGCCGCGCACCGTTCGGGGAGATCGGGAGCGCGTCGAGCATGAGCGCCCGGGGAAGTGTCCACCACTTGCCCGGGCTCTTTCTGTAGTGTCGAAGTCTCAACTACTGAAAGGGTCACACCATGCCAACATTTACCGCCGCACCATTCCCGGAAGGGTGCACACTGCCGCCCGAACAATGCGCGACAGTCACGCAGATGCAAGCCGGGGCCGCGCACTACGAAGCGACACGCGACGAAGCCGCGCCAACTTCGGCCGCTCTTGCCGTGGTACTTGTGCTGGGTGCTTTGTTTCTACTACTGTCGAATGTGTCGGGCCGGAAAGGCCGCGCCCGTCGCACTGAAAGGGTCACACCATGAACCACAACCACACCACCGCCGCGCGCGTCGCGCTCGACGTTCTCGTCAGCCACGTCGAAGGCCTCGACGATGGAGGCGAGGCGCGTCTTTACGTCATCCCGGCCAAAGGTCAGCCGGTGCAAGTGTCGGCCGGGCCCGACTTGTACGAGGTGCTGGGAGACTTCCGCGACGGACACACCGACGCGCCTGCCGACTTCGTCGCGCTGGGGCTCCTTACTTTTGGATGGGCCGCACCGATCGAAGAGGGAGAGGCGGAGCCCAAGGGCTGGCCAAGTGAGCACCCGGCGCGCCGCCGCGTGCGACTTGTCGCCGTTGTCGATGGTGCCGGCCGCGTGGAATCCGATCTGCACTTCTTCGACACCGGCGAGACAGTCACCGACGCCGGGGCAGCGCGTGGCCCACTCGCGGATATGCTCGTCGAGGCGATGACACTGCGCGCACTTGCTGACGCCTAGCACCTACTCCCTCGACAATCGAGCCCGGGCCCAATGCGGCCCGGGCTCTTTCTTTTCTGCTACTCTTCACCACGTCGAGCACGTCGCCCGACACTCACTAGGAAAGGTCACACCATGAGCCAAGTATTCACACTCACCCACTACAAAGGAGGACAGGGCGCGAGCGTCGCGGCCGCCGTTCTCGCGCACACTCTCCGGAACCACGCCCGGGTACTGCTCGTTTCCGACACTCACGACGCTTTAGGCGCGCTGGGCATCGCGTCACCGCTCGACGATTTCACGCCGGACATTTCGCTCGATAGTCGACTGCAGCCGCTCGACTTTCTCCGGGTCGGTGACACCGACACAAGCGAGCCCATCGCGTCGCAATACACGAGGGCGCTGTTGGCCGCCGAAGTGCCGACGCTCGCGGTGGTCGATCTTCCCCCGGCGCTGCTCCCGGCGCTCGATGACTTCCACCGCCACACTCAGAAGGTGCGCGACGTAACCCGGGTGGTGGTGTGTCGCGGTGATTATCTCTCTCTTCGCTCGACGTCGGCCGCGGTCACTGGCCTACCGGGAGGGCATGGGGCCGCGGTGCTCACCTTCGACGAGCCCGACCGCGCACTCACTGCCCGGGATGTCGAAGTGGTGCTACGCGTCGAGGGCCGCGCAATGGTGGCCCCATGGTCTCCGGCCTTCGCCCGGGTCATCGACGCCGGGATGTTGCCCTACCGCCTCGACATGATGCCGGAGGCGCTCCGGTATCTCGACGCGCTCGCGCCGCTGATCCGATCCGCCCGGGAGTGGCTCCACGCTCTCACCGTCTGACACTTCCTTCACTCCTTCGACGTCGAGCCCGGGCACATTCGC
>Ga0315903_10006020_pt1 | contig 15624 bp, 16 predicted proteins | sample LakEriMetagenome_7_FD_203524 | JGI IMG/M metagenome (GOLD analysis project Ga0315903, IMG submission 203524) | Freshwater fungal communities from buoy surface, Lake Erie, Ohio, United States - Buoy 2 MA119 | ecosystem: Environmental > Aquatic > Freshwater > Lake | place: USA: Lake Erie, Ohio...
CAGGGCGCGGACATGGTGATGGTCAAGCCCGCCCTCGCCTATCTCGACGTCATCTCGCGCGTGCGCGACATCGTCGACGTTCCCGTCGCGGCGTACCACGTGAGCGGCGAGTACGCGATGATCAAGGCCGCCGCGGAGAAGGGGTGGATCGACCACGATGCTGTCGCGCTCGAGCACCTCGTCTCCATCAAGCGCGCCGGGGCCGACGTCATCCTCACTTATCTGGCCCGTTGGTTCGCCGAGTCGGCGCAGGGGTGAACCCAAACGTGGGCATCCCCTTTTGCGACGCCGTGCGCTGTCCGGCCGCGGGATGCGACCCCGTCGTGTGCACCGGGGTCGGCATCGCCTCGAACGACGAGGTGTTCGCCCGGTCGTCACGGGTGATCCCCGGCGGGGTGAACTCCTCGATCCGCGCCTTCGCCTCCGTGGGGGGCAGGCCGTACTCGGTGGCCCGCGCCGCGGGCGCCCGGGTGTGGGACGTGGAGGGACGCGACTACATCGACCTCGTGCAGAGCTACGGCGCGGTCATCCTCGGCCACGCCCATCCGGCCGTCACCGCCGCCGTGCGCACCGCCGCGGGGGAGGGCACCTCGTACGGCGCACCGACGCCGCGCGAGATGAAACTCGCCGAGGCCATCGCCGAACGGGTGCCGTCGTGCGAGCGGGTGCGGTTCATGAACTCGGGGACCGAGGCCACGAGCACGGCCGTGCGCCTCGCGCGCGGTGCCACCGGTCGCAAGCGCATCGTCACCTTCCACGGCAACTTCCACGGCGCCACCGATGCCCTGCTCGCCGCCGGCGGCAGCGGCATCGCCACGCTCGGTCTGCCCGGCACCGCCGGCGTGCCGGACGAGGCGGTGGCGAACACGTGGGTGCTGCCCTACAACCAGGTTCCCGTGCTCGACGCCGACGTCGCAGCCGTCATCGTGGAACCGGTGGCCGCCAACATGGGCGTGGTGGCGCCGGCGCCGGGTTTCCTCGAGGGTCTGCGCGCCGAGTGCGACCGGGTAGGTGCCCTCCTCGTGTTCGACGAGGTCATCACGGGATTCCGTCTCGGACTCGGCGGCGCCCAGGCCCGCTACGACGTGCGTCCCGACCTCACTTGCTTCGGCAAGGTCATCGGCGGGGGCCTGCCCATCGGGGCGCTCGGCGGACGTCGCGACGTCATGGAGAACCTCACCCCCCTCGGCACGGTGTTCCACGCCGGCACGCTCGCGGGCAATCCCCTCGCCACCGCCGCCGGCCTCGCCGCGCTCGGTGAACTGACCCCGGACGTCTACATGGAGCTCTCGGCACGCGCCCGCGCTCTCTCGGCGCTGCTCCGCGATGCGTGTGCATCGGCGGGGGTCGCGGCCCAGTTCCCCGTGACGGGAACGCTCGTGGGGATGTATCTCGGGTCGTCCGATCCGACGCGGCTGCCACGCGACTTCGCCGGCGCCAAGACAACCGACGAGGCCATGTATGCGCGCATCTTCCACGCGCTCCTCGGTGCCGGTGTTGCCCTGCCGCCCGGGGCCTACGAGGCCCTGTTCGTCGGGCTGGGCCACGACGACGCGATCATGGAAGAGACGGCGGGTCGCGTGGCCGCGGGCCTCGCGACTCTGACGGGATGAGCACGCTGTCGCCCACCTCGCGCCGGGCCCTCGTTGCCTCGGCCGTGACGGTCGTCCTCGGTGGTGCGGTGTCTGCGGCGTTCCTGCTCGCCGGTGATCCCGCCGGCACGGATTCCGTCCTGCGACGGGTCGACCTGGTGGCGAGTGTGGATGCCGTCAACGTGGACGGGGATTTCTCCATGGAGGGGCCGACCACGCGGGGTGCGATGCGTCTCGACCTCGACGACCTGCGCACGCTCGTGGTGCCCGAGGGCACCCTCGTGGACGACCATTCCCTGGTGCCCGCCTGCACCACCTTCGGCACGGCGAACTCGTGCGTGCTGCTCGCCGACATGCTCGGCGATGCGGTGGTGTGGTTCGCCCTCGTTCCCGCCGACACGGTGCGGGCTCGCGAGCGACTCACCCTGCCGGGTCTCGTCGACATGCGCGAGAACGGCAGCTTCGGGGTGCTGGCGAACGGGTGGATGCTGCACCTCGACACCCCGGTGGTGCGCGAGTGCGGCGACATCGACACGGCGAACCTGCGCGACTTCATCACGAGGTTCCCCGACGCGGCCGCGACCGTCAGCGTCGACCTCGTCACCGACCGGGTGACGAGGGTCGACTGCGCGGACTAGGCCGTCAGGCGCGTCGCCGACGCGGCAGGGCGAGCATCATCGCCCCACCGGCGAGAGCCACGACACCCGCGAGGATTCCGTGGTGGCCTCAGCGGGCGGTGGTGGCGCGCGCCTTCGTGCCGACGACGTTCGTCATGAAGTCGGCATCGAGGGTGTCGAACGACGTGGTTCCGGCGCGCAGGGCGGCGTAGATCTCCGACTCCGGAGCACACCACTTCTCCCATTCCTCCTGCCATTCGCCGGCGATGTCGGCGTCGGAGAAGTCGTAACGGATGTGGCACACGACGCCGAGGATCTCGTACTCGGTGAGTGCACCGCCTGCGGTGGGGCCCTGGGCGGGCATGGCGTTGCCGTTGTAGGCGAGCGGCACGCGTCCGCCGCCCTCACGGTCGGGGTCGCCGTAGATGCCGATGCCCGCCGACTGGAACGCCTGACTGCCGGTGTAGACGAAATTGAGCATGTCCTCGATGTGGGGGAACGTCTTGAGCGACTCGCCTTCCCACAGGACCTGACCCGCGCCACCGGCGCCTTCTGCACCGTGGCACCCGGCGCATCCCGAATATGCAGCGATGCCCGTGGCGATGGGACCGGTGACCTCTTCTTCGGCGGGAGTGAGCGCCAACAGATAGATGAAGGCCCACACGGGGAGGGTGGCGAGCCCTGCCATGGCCCAGAACGGGATCTTGTGGCGCGACTTGGCGGCCACCACGACGGGGGAGTCGGGTTCGGCGACCTTCTCGCGAGGGGCCGACTTCGCGACGGCGGGCTTCGCCGACTCGGCAATGGCGGGCACGTTCGATGCGGGAGCATCGGAGGAGTCCGATGCGCCGCCGGATCGACGGGCCTTCGAGCGATTCAACAGGTGTTCGGGGATCTCGGTCATGCCATCTACCTCTGGGCCAACAATAGGCAAGGCGCATGCGCGCGGAGCAATCAATCGGCGACGTCGTGCGGCACAAGGTCACAATCCGACCGTCGGTGGTGGTGTCGCCTGTGACCGTCGACCGCGGTCCCGTCGGAGGGCGGAACGGGGCGAAATGGGCTCGATGTCGCGGACCGTGGCTAGTCTGCTCTGCAGGCCGCGCGTGCGGTCGCCAACAGATCACGAAGTCCCCACGGACCGGAGACAGAAGACCCACACCATGCTCGCGATCGACATCCTCAGGTGGCCCGGCTTCAACCAGGCGTTCATCTTCTCCTTCGTCGTGTCCACGGCGATGGCCCTCGCGGTGATTCCTTACGGGCGGCGACGTCCCGTTGACCGCAAGCCCACGTGGGGCGAGGCGATGGTCGGAACCGTGTACGTCTTCTTCACGATGTTCCTCGCGTTCGGTGTCGTTCCCCACCAGTTCATCGTGCATGCCGACAACGAACTGGGATGGCGCAAGGACAAGTTCGTCAACGGTCCTTTCGACATCTTCGTCTCGCAGGCGAACGGCGGGAGCTTCCCGTTCTCGATCACCTACGAGGCCGTGCGCGACGTCTCCGTCATCGGCATCCACGTGGTGTACGTCGGCCTCATGATCTGGCTCTTCGCCTGGTGGCAGAAGAGGGGCGAGATTGCCGCGGCCAAGCCGGCCGTGCAGTCCGTTTACGGTCGTCCTCTGGTGAAGAAGGGCTAAAGCCGTGGCACGCACCGACGCCAATCCCCCGATGCCGGAGTGGTCGACCGACTACCAGTTGGTCGAGGTGGACGCCGACTATCTCGGGCGCGCGGTCAAGCCGAAGCAGTTCATTCACATCGACCAGTCCGAGTGCATCATGTGCGAGGGCTGCGTGGACATCTGCCCGTGGAAGTGCATCCACATGGTCACGCCCGACGCGGTGTCGGAGGCGACCAACACCGAGATGCCCGGAGCCGATCCGCGTGACAACGTCATCTTCATCATCGACGATGACGTGTGCACGCGGTGCGCCCTGTGCGTCGATCGGTGTCCCACCGGCGTGATCATCCTCGGCAAGGCGGGAGAACCGTCACCCGAGGGCGACAGCCACACACGCAACAACAATCACGGCTACGGCTACGGAATGCGACTCTGAGGGAGAACATGGCAAAGGTCCTCGACAACCCCCGCCCGACGCTGAAGGAGCGACTGGCCAAGCTCGGCGAGTCCATCCAGGGCAGCCAGGCCTGGAACTCGATCTTCCGTCCGGGTTCGATCTTCCGTAAGGGCTACACGGACAGCCCGCGCAACCGGTCCTACGTCATCATGAACTCGGTGCTGTACCACCTGCACCCGGTGAAGGTGAAGCGCCATGCCGTCAAGGTGAGCTACACGCTGTGCCTCGGCGGACTGAGCTTCTTCCTCTTCATCCTGCTGACGGTGACGGGCATCTTCCTCATGTTCTTCTACCGACCGACGGCGGCCAACGCCTGGCAGGACATCCAGACCCTGCAGACGTCGGTCACGTTCGGTCTGCTCGTGCGCAACATGCACCGCTGGGGCGCCCACCTCATGGTGCTCTCGGTGTTCCTGCACATGGCGCGCGTCTTCTACCACGGCGCGTACAAGCCGCCCCGCGAGTTCAACTGGGTGATCGGCGTCGTGCTGCTCACTCTCACGCTGCTGCTCTCGTTCACCGGGTACCTGTTGCCCTGGGACCAGTTGGCCCTGTGGGCCGTCGCGGTGGGAACGAACATGATGGGGTACACGCCGGTCTTCGGCAACGAGGTGCGCTTCGTCCTGCTCGGCGGTGTCGAGATCGGGTCCGAGACGCTCCTGCGCTGGTACGTGCTCCACGTGCTCATGCTCCCCTTCGTCATCGTGATCTTCATGGCCATCCACTTCTGGCGCGTCCGCAAGGACGGCGGGATTTCCGGACCCTTGTGAGAACGGGAGGACAATGACATGACCGAGATCCCCGAACACCTCCTGAAGCGGGCCCAGGCCGCCCGCGACAAGGCGGCCGGTGCCGACGCCTCGGCGTCCTCCGGTGGCGACCGCATCCCCGACGACGTCCTCGACCGCTCCAAGCCCGCGGGTGCGGTGCTGGTGGCCGACAGGGGTGGCGCCGTGGCACCCGCCGGTGGCGTGCCCGTGGGCGCAGGTCCCGACGGCCACACGCACAGGCTCCTCACCGTCGTCAAGTCAGGCTCGATCCAGGAGGCCAAGTCGGTCCCCATCGACAAGGTGCACACCTGGCCGCACCTCCTCGCCGTCGAGTTCGTGGCGGCTCTCGCGTGCCTGGCCGCGCTCTTCGTCTTCTCTTGGGTGGTGAACGCTCCGTTGCTGCGCGCCGCGGACTTCAACGCCACCCCGAACCCTTCGAAGGCGCCGTGGTACTTCCTCGGTCTGCAGGAACTGCTCACGATGTTCCACCCGATGATCGCCGGCGTGACCCTGCCGGGCGTGGGTCTCCTCGCCCTCGTGCTCGCTCCGTACCTCGATCGCAACGCGTCGAATCGGCCCGAGGACCGCAAGTTCATGACGTCGATGATGACCATGTTCCTCATGTTCTGGGCCGTGCTCGTCATCATCGGCTCCTTCTTCCGGGGGCCGGGCTTCAACTTCATCTTCCCGTGGCAGGACGGGATCTTCTTCGAGCTCTGAGCGGGCTCGGAGACCGGCGGACATCTCAACGATCAGGACACAAGGACCCAAGGAACGACACCCATGAACACCGGAACAATCATCGCCATCGTGGTCGTTGCCGCCGTCGTGCTCGGCGCGGTGACCGTCCTCACCACGCGTCGCAAGGGCGACGTGCGTGGCGTGGGCGCCCTCTCCCGCGAGACCCGCTCCCGCGACAAGCGCACCGCGGTCTCCGCCACTGCCGCTGCTCCTGCATCGGTGCCCTCGACCGCGCCCGTGAAGGCCGCCCCCGCCGAGTTGGCCCCGTGGACACCGCCGGACGCTGAGGCCCTCGGTGTGTCCCGCCGCATGTTCTTCAACCGCTCCGCGGTGACCCTCATGAGCGCGAGCCTCGGTGCCTTCGGCGCCTCGGTGCTCGCGTTCCTTTGGAAGGGAGCCTCGGGCGGGTTCGGCTCCAAGATCGCTGCGGGTCGCGTGACCGACGTCCTCGCCAACATCCGGTCGAACGACGGCTTCTACTACATGGCCGAGGCTCGCGCCTGGTTGACCGAGTACCCCGCCGCATCGCTGTCGAAGGCCGAGGCCGTCTACGGCGGGCAGGCCGCGGTGTACGCCGGCATGGAAGCCGGCGTCGTCGCCCTGTACCAGAAGTGCCCGCACCTCGGTTGCCGAGTGCCCGAGTGCAAGTCGTCGCAGTGGTTCGAGTGCCAGTGCCACGGCTCGCAGTACAACCGCGTCGGTGAGAAGAAGGCCGGGCCGGCTCCGCGCGGCATGGACCGCTTCGGTGTGTCGGTCACCAACGGCGTCCTCACCATTGACACGGGTGCGGTGTTCGCCGGTCCCGCGGTCGGCATCAACACGACCGGCCAGGAGGCCGAGGGCCCGCACTGCATCGGTGCCGGGGGAGGCCACTGACCATGATCGCCGCAACGAGCACCTCCATCGCCTGGCTCGTCCTCGTCGCCTCCCTCATCGGGTGGGCGGTGTACGCCATCGCCAACGTCCGCCAGGGACGTGCCGAGGTCGGTTCCGAAATCAAGCTGGCCGCCAACCGCAAGCCCTACTACGACGACGAGGACCTCGAGGGCCCGCGTCTCGAGCGCGTCCAGGTGCTCGGCCTCGTGTTCCTCGCGATGCTCACGGTGGCCCTGCCGCTGTACTGGATCCTGGAGCCGACTCGTCAGTCCGAGGCCGCGTTCGGGTTCGAGAAGCGCTTCGTTCGGTGGGGATCGACCGTGTTCGCCGCGACCGCCGACGGTGGATTCAACTGCGCCGGCTGCCACGGTGGCATGACGGCTGGAGGCGGCGTGGCTCCGTGGGCCGTCACCGACCCGCTCACCGGCGAGGTGAAGTCGGTCAATTGGAAGGCGCCGGCACTCAGCACCGTCCTGTACAGGTTCAGCGAGGAAGAAGTCCGCTTCATCCTCAACTACGGCCGTCCCTTCTCGCCGATGTCGGCGTGGGGAACCATCGGTGGCGGACCGCTCAATGACCAGGCCGTCCAGACCCTCATCGACTACATGAAGTCGATCCAGATTCCCATGTCGGGTTGCGAGGTTCCGCGCTCCGCGTACAACCCGACGTGCGATACGGGCACGCTGCCGGCCGAGCAGAACGACCGGATCATGGCCGAGGCCGAGCGTCTCGTGGCGGCCGGCACGTACGGCTCGATCGGGGAGGCCCTGTTCAACCTCGACCTCGACGGTGGGGCCTACTCGTGCGCTCGCTGCCACACCAAGGGTTGGTCGTTCGGCGAACCCGAGATCACCGGTGGCGGCGCGTTCGGACCCAACCTGCGCGGTGGGTCGAGCATCCGCCAGTTCCCTCAGCAGTCCGACATGATCGCCTTCCTCAAGAAGGGATCCGAGTACGGCAAGCGATACGGCGAGCAGGGACAGGGGAGCGGCCGCATGCCCGGCTTCGGACAGATCTACACCGACGAGCAGATCAAGCTCATCGTCGAGTACGTGAGGAGCCTCTGATGCTGTCGACCGTCCTGGCCGTCTCGTGGCAGCCCGAACTGCGTGGCATCCTCGTCGTCGTCGTCATGGTGCTGGCCTTGATCGGCTCGACCTATCTCATCCTCGGCACGAACCTCGGTGCCCGGCTCGGCTTCCTCGTCACGGCCACCGCCCTCGCCGGCTGGATGATGTGCATGGCTGTCGTGTGGGCGATCTACGGCATCGGCCTCATGGGTCCGTTGCCCTCCTGGGAACCCGCCCAACCGATCACCATCGTGCGTGACGCGGGCCTGCTCGACGCCGCGGGTGTGCTCGAGTTCTCGCCGTCGGTGGACGACCAGATGACGCCGGCAGCCGCCGCCGAGAAGGTCGCGGAACTGCTGAAGGCCGAGGGCTGGATCGCCCTCGACGAGTCCGATCCGCGTCGTGGTCAGGCCGTGGCCGCTTCCGACGCGATCATCCAGATCGATGCCGAGGAGTTCGGAGCGGGTGAGTACGCGACGCTCAACGTCTACGACCGCGGCGGCGAACGGTGGCCCAAGATCGGGGAGTCCATCGACTTCGTCGCCTTCCGTCACGAGCCGCGCTATGCCCTCGTGGAGATCGCACCGCTGCTGCCCCAGCGTGACGAACCCGGCCGGGCCCCGGCCCGACCGGTCATCGACGAGAACGCCCCGCATCGCTATGTCCTCATGATCCGCGACCTCGGTGCACACCGTCGTCCGGCCGTCCTCATCGCGATCGGTTCCGCCCTGGTCTTCTTCGTCCTCGCCCGGGTTCTCCACCGCCGCGAGACGATCCTCCGGGAGAACCTCGCCCTGACCGCACCCAAGGGGTGATCCCGTCGTGGGCCAGTACCTTCCGATCGTCGCTCTGACGGTTCTCGCGGTCCTGTTCGCCCTGCTCAGCCTCGCCGCGTCGCGCCTGCTCGCGCCGCGACGGCCGAACGCGGCCAAGGAGGCTCCCTACGAGTGCGGCATCGTGCCGGGCCGCGAGCCGCCGGAGAGGTTCCCCGTGAGCTTCTACGTCATCGCGATGTTGTTCATCATGTTCGACATCGAAATCGTGTTCGCCTATCCCTACGCCGTCGACCGGGAGTTCCTCGGCTCCGGGGCCTTCTTCTCAATGGTGGCCTTCAGCGTGGTCTTCTTCGTCGCGTTCGTGTACATGGTCGCCCGCGGTGCCCTCGACTGGGGTCCGATCAGGCGAGCCGTCGGTCCCGTGGCGGACGGCGTGCCGACCGCACCGGGCGTGAAGGTGGTGGGCACCGAGGGTCGCCGCGAGGCGGAGGCCGCCTGATGAGTGCCGTGCGCGGAGTGCTCGATGACGGACTCGCCGGGGTCCAGCACAACTTCCTCACGGCGCGCATCGAGGACCTCGTCAAGTGGTCGCGTTCGCGCTCCAGTTGGGGTGCCACGTTCGGCCTGGCCTGCTGCGCCATCGAGATGATGGGCACCGGCGCCGCGCATTATGACCTGGCGCGGTTCGGCATGGAGGTCTTCCGGGCGTCGCCGCGACAGGCCGACATCATGATCGTCGCCGGCAGGGTCAGCCAGAAGATGGCACCCGTGCTGCGTCAGGTCTACGACCAGATGATGGAACCCAAATGGGTCATCTCGATGGGTGTGTGCGCCTCCAGCGGCGGCATGTTCAACAACTATGCGATCGTGCAGGGCGTGGACCAGGTGGTGCCCGTGGACGTCTATGCGCCCGGCTGCCCGCCCACGCCGGAAACGCTCATCCACTCCATCGAGACGCTCCACCAGCTCATCGAGGACGGCGAGATCATGCGTCGTCGCGCCCGCAACAACGGCGGCGCCGCCGTGCACGTGGCCGAGCCCCCGGCGGGCGACGTGGCCGTGAAGCTCGGGAGCAAGTGACCGTGTCCGACCACGGGATGCTGCACGGGTGCGCCCTCGTCGAGTTGCGGGGCCAGCGCGTGCTGCACGTTCCCCGGGAACGGTGGAACGCGACGGTGGCGGCCCTCCTCGAGGAGGGCTTCGACATGGCCGTCGACCTCACCGGGGTCGACTACCTCGGTGCCCCGCCGCGCGAACTGCCGGAGGGAATCGTCGCCGAACGTTTCGAGGTGGTGCTCGGTCTCCTGTCGTTGTCGCGCAAGGAGCGCATCCGCCTGCGCACCCAGGTGCCCGAATCCGATCCGGTTGTCGAATCGCTCTTCGGCCTGCACCCCGGGACGGAGGCGCACGAGCGCGAGACCTGGGACATGTTCGGCATCCGTTTCGCGGGTCATCCCGACCCCACGCGCATCCTCATGCCCGAGGACTGGGATGGGCATCCCCTGCGCAAGGACTATTCGCAGGGCCGCATCCCCGTGCAGTTCAAGGGGGCGAACGCGTGACCGGCGTGCATCATCCCGACGTCGTCGCCGCCGGTACGAACGAGGGCGCCCAGGAACTCCTCGACCGCGGGACGATCGGGGCGTCGCGACTGCTGCGCGAGACCGGCGCCGTGCTGCGGATGAGCGAGGGCGAGGTCGCCGCGCTCGCCCAGGTGCGCGACGAGGCACCCGACGACGAGACGATGATCATCAACATGGGGCCCTCGCACCCCAGCACCCACGGCGTGCTGCGCCTCATGCTCGAGCTGCGCGGCGAGGAGGTGCTGCGCTGCAAGCCCATCATCGGTTACCTGCACACGGGCATGGAGAAGACGGGCGAGGACCTCACCTGGATGCAGGGCGGAACGAACGTCACCCGCATGGACTACGCCTCCCCGCTGAACAACGAGCTGGTGTTCTCCCTGGCGGTCGAGAAGCTGCTCGGCATCGACGGGGACATCCCCGAGCGGGCCACGTGGATGCGCATGCTCCTGTCGGAGTTGAACCGGATGAGCAGCCACCTCCTGTTCCTCGCCACGAACGGCATGGATGTCGGAGCGGTCTCGATGATGCTCTACGGATGGCGCGAGCGCGAGGAGGTGCTGCGTTTCTTCCAGAAGGTGACCGGCCTGCGCATGAACCACAACTTCATCCGTCCCGGCGGAACCGCAGCCGACCTTCCGCCGGGGTGGCGCGACGACGTGCTCTCCATTCTCGACATGCTTCCCGAGCGCCTCGATGAATACGAGGTGCTGATGAACGGGCAGCCCATCTTCCGGGAGAGGTTCCAGGGCGTCGGAATCATCACGGCCGGCGAGGCGGTCGCGCTCGGTTGCACCGGTCCGATCCTGCGGTCGACCGGCACCGCGTGGGACCTGCGTCGTGACATGCCCTATCTGCACTACGACGAGGTCGAGTTCGACGTGGTGGTGGGCCGGTACGGCGACGCCTACGACCGCTACGCCATCCGCCTGGCCGAGATCCGCGAGTCGATGCGCATCGTGCGACAGATCCTCGACAGAATGCCCAAGGGGGACTGGCGCATCCAGGACAAGAAGGTCACTCCGCCCCCGCGCGCCCGCATCGACGAGTCGATGGAGGCACTGATCCACCACTTCAAGATCTTCACCGAGGGATTCAAGGTGCCCGAGGGCGAGGTGTACGTGGCGATCGAGAGCCCGCGCGGCGAGATCGGCTGTTACATCGTGAGCGACGGGTCGGCCAAGCCGCTCCGCATGCACGTGCGCGCCCCTTCGTTCGTCAACATCCAGGCGATGCCCCACATGATGCGGGGCGGTCTCGTGGCCGACGCCGTGGCCATCATCTCGTCCGTCGATCCCGTGCTCGGGGAGGTGGACCGCTGATGGCCCGCTTCACCGAGGACAACCTCAGGCTCGCCCACGGCATCGTCGCCCGCTATCCGCGCGCGCGGTCCGCGATGATCCCGTTGCTGCACCTCGCCCAGGAGCAGGACGGTTGGGTCACCCGCGAGGCCATGGTGCACATCGGCGAGCTCGTCGGTGCGACCCCCGCCGAAGTGTGGGGTACCGCGTCGTTCTACGAGATGTTCAAGTTCGAACCCGTCGGCCGCTACGTGATCAACATCTGCGGGACCATGTCGTGCGCCCTCATGGGCGCCGAGGAACTCATGCATCACGCGGAGGAGCGACTCGGCATCCACATGGGCGACACCACCGCCGACGGGATGTTCACCCTCGAGAGGGCAGAGTGCCAGGCCGCGTGCACCGAGGCGCCCTGTCTGCAGGTGAATTACCGGCACCGCTACCGGGTGACGGCCGCCGACTTCGACGCCCTCGTGGACGAGTTGCGCGACGGTCGCGCCGACGACGTGCCCGTGCACGGAACGCTCGCCCGGGTGCGTCAGCACATCCCGGCCGAGCGCGAGGTCGGAGCGGTGCCGCCCGAGGCGCCGGGGCAGGCGCCCGCATGGATCGACGGAAGGCCGGCACTGTGAGCGGGCCGGGCGGAACCTGGAAGCACGCGGCCGGCTTCGTGGACGGGGACCGTCCCCGCATCGTCACGTCCCGCTTCGGCCTCGGTGACGCGCACCTTCTCGAGCGCAGCCTCACCACCGGCGGATACGCGGGACTGCGCGCGGCGCTCGCGCGCCCCGCCTCCGAGGTGCACGACGAGGTGCGGTCCGCCACCGTCCTCGGTCGCGGCGGCGCCGGTTTCCCGGCCGGCACCAAGTGGGGCCTCATGCCGACCGACTCCTGGCCGCGGTACCTCGTGGTGAACGGGGACGAGAGTGAGCCCGGCACCTACAAGGACCGGCTCCTCATGGAGCTCGACCCGCACCAGCTCATCGAGGGCTGCCTCATCGCCTGCTACGCCGCCGGCCTCACGCGCTGCTTCCTCTACGTGCGCGGCGAGATGCCCCTGGCCCAGGAGCGACTCGCCGCCGCCCTCAACGAGGCCTACGCGGCCGGGTTCGTCGGGCGCAACATCATGGGGTCGCGCTTCTCGGTGGACATCGTCCTGCACTGGGGCGCGGGTGCCTACGTGGTGGGCGAGGAGACCGCGCTCATCGAGAGCCTCGAGGGCAATCGCGGCATGCCGCGACTCAAGCCGCCGTACTTCCCGGCCGCCGTCGGTCTCTACGGCCGGCCCACGATCGTCAACAACGTCGAGACGCTCTCGAACCTCCCCTGGATCATGGTCAACGGAGCCGCGGCCTACACCGCCATCGGCACCGCGACATCGCCGGGAACCCGCATGGTGGCGGTGTCGGGGCACGTGCGCCGCCCCGGCGTGTACGAGATCGTCAACGGAACGACCACCTTCCGCGACCTCATCTACGGCGAGGACTTCTGCGGCGGCATCCGGGACGGCAACGATCTCAAGGCCTTCGTCCCCGGCGGAGGCTCGGCACCGTGGTTCACCCCCGAGCAGCTGGATCTCCCCTTCGAAGCCTCGCAGGTGGGGCCGGCCGGCTCGATGCTCGGGTCGGGTGCCGTGATGGTCATGGACCACACCACCGACATCCCGCGCGCGGCTCTCACACTCACGCGCTTCTACGCCCACGAGTCATGCGGGAAGTGCACGCCGTGTCGCGAGGGCGGGACCTGGCTGGAGCGCATCCTCACCCGCGTCGTCGACGGACGGGGCACCCTCGAGGACCTCGACCAGATGTTCGAGGTCGGTGAGTCCATCTGCCCGGGCGCATTCCCCCATGCGGCGGACAGCTCGCGCGGTATCGAGGCCGTGCCCTTCCCGTACCGGATGAACACGATCTGCTTCGTCGGGCCGTCGGCGTACGCACCGGTGCATTCCGCGCTGACGCTCTTCCGCCCCGAGTTCGAGGCGCTCGTGCAGAAGCGCACCCGCATCCCCGTGACGGCGGTGGAGAGGTGAGCACCGTGGACGAACCGGTGACGACGGACGGCCCGCCGCCCGATCCAGACGCGGTGAGCATCACGATCAACGGTCGCACCGTCGCGGCCCGTCGCGGCGAGTGGATCATCGCCGCGGCCGACCGGGCGGACGAGTACATCCCGCGGTTCTGCTACCACCCGCGGATGAGCTCGGTGGGCATGTGCCGCCAGTGCCTCGTCGAGGTGGAGGGTCCGCGCGGGCCGATGATGGTCGTGAGCTGCATGACCCCGGTGGCCGAGGGACAGGTCGTGCGAACCGACACTCCGCAGGTGAAGCGTGCCCAGGAGGGCATGATCGAGCTGCTGCTGGCGAACCACCCGCTCGACTGCCCGGTGTGCGACAAGGGGGGCGAGTGCCCGCTCCAGGACCAGGCCTTCAGCCACGGTGCCGGCGAGAGCCGCTTCGTCGAGGAGAAGCGCCACTACGAGAAGCCCATCCCCATCAGCGATCTCGTGCAGCTCGACCGCGAGCGTTGCATCCTGTGCGACCGGTGCACGCGGTTCGCCGACGAGGTCGCCGGTGACGCCCTCATCCACTTCGTGCAGCGCGGCAACAACACCCAGGTGCTGACCTTCCCCGGGGAGCCCTTCGCCTCGCACTTCTCCGGCAACACGGTGCAGATCTGCCCCGTCGGCGCACTGACCGCCGCCCCGTACCGCTTCAAGGCGCGTCCGTGGGACATCGAGCAGCAGGAGAGCACCTGCACCACCTGCTCGGTCGGCTGTCGCACCGTCGTGCAGTCGAGTCGTGACGAGGTGGTGCGCGTCCTCGGGGTGGACAGCGAACCCGTCAATCACGGATGGCTCTGCGACCGCGGAAGGTTCGATTTCCAGGCGGTCGGCGCGGAGGGCCGGGTGGAGCAACCCCTCATCGCCCGCGACGGCGAACTGGTGGAGACGACGTGGGCCGCGGCACTCGAGGCGACGGCGCGGACCCTGCGCATGGCATCCCCGGGGAGCATCGCCGTGATCGGCGGTGCCCGTGGCACCAACGAGGACGCCTTCCTGTGGGCCCGGCTCGCAGACGCGCTCGGTGTGACGATGCGCGACGCTCAACTCGACGACGGATTGCCGGCGTCGGTCCTGGGACTGCCCGCCGCGACCATCGCCGACGCCTGCGGCGCATCGACGGTCGTCATGCTCGCCCCGGACGTCAAGGAGGAACTGCCCGTCCTCCACCTGCGCCTGCGCGACGCCGCACTGCGCGCCGGCGTGCGCATCATCGAGGTCACGAGTCATGACACTGGCCTCACACCGCTCGCCTGGCGTTCGGTGACGTGCGAGCCGGGCGGTCAGCGAATCGCCGTGGAGGGACTGCTCCGCGATCCCGAGGTCGCCGCGCACCTCGCGTCGGGACCGGTCGTGGTCGTCGCGGGTCGTCCCAACCTGGCCGAGAGCGCCGGGAGCGTCATGTCCGCGATCGATGCCGTTCTCGACGCGGTGCCCTCGGCCACGGTGCTGCCGGTGCTGCGCCGCGGCAACGTCCGGGGCGCTCTGTCCATGGGACTCGCCCCCCGCGGCGGAGTCGACGCCGCCGCCATCCTCGCCGAAGCCGCCCTCGGTCGCGTCGAGTGTCTCGTGCTGCTCGGCGCCGATCCCCTCGCCGACGTCCCCGATGCCGACCTCGCCCGCCGCGGATTGGCCGGTGCGCGGTACGTCGTCGCCGTCGACACTTTCCTCACCGCGAGCTCCTCGCGCGCCGACGTGGTGCTCCCGGCCGCCGGTTGGGCGGAGAAGGACGGCACCACGACGAACCTCGAGGGGCGGGTCACCGGTGTGACGCGACGCGTCGTCGCGCGGGGCACCTCGCGCCCGGACTGGATGATCGCCGCCGAACTCCTCGCGCTCCTCGGTCACGATGCGGGCGTCACCTCGCTCGCGGACGTGCAGAGCCTCATGACGGAGTCGGTGCCCGGCTGGGCCGGTCTTCTGTCGGCAGCCGCACCGGGGTCCGACGGAGGCATCCTGACGGTCGCTCCCGACGCGGCTCGCGAGCCGGTGGTCGACGTTCCGCCGCGCAATGCGTACGAGTTCCGCGTGGTGATGTCGCGTCGACTGTGGGATCGCGCCGTGCGCACCGCGCACAGCCCCGCACTCGCGGGACTCGCGGGTGAGCCGGGCATGTGGATCCACCCCACCGATCTCGAGCGGATCGGGGCACCCG
>Ga0315903_10006022_pt1 | contig 15622 bp, 11 predicted proteins | sample LakEriMetagenome_7_FD_203524 | JGI IMG/M metagenome (GOLD analysis project Ga0315903, IMG submission 203524) | Freshwater fungal communities from buoy surface, Lake Erie, Ohio, United States - Buoy 2 MA119 | ecosystem: Environmental > Aquatic > Freshwater > Lake | place: USA: Lake Erie, Ohio...
CGAATAGTATTGCTGGTGGTTCATACATGACGCGATATTCGTATTACAATAGCACACAACCACTCTATATTCAGAGCACAAAAATACGATCAAAACAAGGAATCGTTGTATCAGGTAAAAAAGCATACATTGATTTATTGGTTACCGCTTCCGATAGTGATTCTGAATTTATAGAATGGATCACGAATTTAGAGAAAAGGTCGGTTGATCTACTTTATGAAAAACGCCATTTATGGTTCACGCAAGAACTCGATCGTACTGATATTGAAAACTCGTTTACATCACCAATACGAGCATATAAAACCGGTAATTTTCTGGTTCGTGTAAATTTAGAACCGACACGAAACTTTACTCATATTCAACCGTTTTCATGTAAAATATTTGACGAACATAAAAAACCAGTATCCGTTGAACACATTAAGGATGATCATACCATCATTTCGATTATAGAATTTCAAGGAATTAAGTTCACTTCTCGTAATTTTCAGATGGAATTGATACTGCGACAGGTCTTAGTTATTCCGGATGTTCCTCTTTTTGAAACATGTGTTATTTCGGAGCCGAAACAACTATCACCGCAAGCTTCAAATACGGTTGTCCCTGTTAATGGTTCAAAACAATCGGGACCGGGACCAGATTCAAATACAAAGAATCATTTAGGATATAACGATTTAGAAACATCACAACCAGAACCAGAAGTAGAACAAGAACAAGAACCAGAAGTAGAACCAGAAGTAGAACAAGAAGTAGAACCAGAACAAGAACGAGAACGAGAAATAAAGCATTTTGGATTTACGGAAGTAGAAATTGACTTTGACAATATTCCTGATACGATCGATACAAATGAGCCGAATTTTTCAACTGCCACCACCACCACCAATCCGGAAAGTAGCGCCTCAAATTCAAAAGAAGGAACAACAATGATTGCTTCGATAAAACTGAAAAAACATAAAGACGTCCTTTATGAAATGTATAAGGTTGCAAAAAAGAAGGCACAGGAAGCTAAAAAGGTTGCCATACGCACATATTTAGAAGCAAAAGAAATAAAGGCCGCATATTTATTAGATAATTCGGATCTTTCCGATAGCGATGACGACGTATAATACTGACTTACATTATTTTATCATTTATTTTATATACAATTAAATTATAAGAATGAGTTTTTTGTCTGATTTAGAGAAAACACTTCGTACCAATCACATTCTTGTGATTTTTGGCGCGATTGTTCTTGTATACGCAGTTTATACCTATTCCGACCAAAAGTTCGTCGCCCCTTATGAACGACTTGAAAGCGATGCCAACGCACGTCAAAAGGCTGTTCTTCCTGCAAGTTCTCCTGCGCAGGTCCAACAAGATGGAATGGCTACCGCAGCTGCAGCAGCTCCTTCCGGTGCGTCGCAACTTCCCGTTGCAAATCCAGCAGACCTTCTTCCCCGCGACACCAATAATCAGTGGGGTAGTTTGAATCCTTCTGGAAGTGGCGACCTTCAGGGACAGAACCTTCTTTCCGCAACCTTCTTGACCGGAATTGATACGATTGGAAATACGATGAAGAATGCCAATCTTCAGTTGCGTTCTGAACCTCCTAACCCCCAGTTGAATGTCGGCCCTTGGAACCAGAGTACATTTGCACCCGACCTCATGCGCACTCCTCTTGAGTTAGGAAGTGTACAGCAGCAGTAATATAATCATTTAGACGAAATATTATAGATTGAATGTCATTTTATCAATCTATAATATAAACACGGTATCAAAATAACTGATGATTCGTGGTATGTCGTCGTCGAGTCTTTTGAAGTTATTTGTCATAACAGTCGTCGTAGTCGCTGCATTCATTCTTGTCCGAGAGATAATTTTCCCTGCATTTATAAATTATCAGCACGGTCTACTAGGTAGTTCTGATTTTACGATACGCGATAGTCGAATACAGGGACTTGGGTTATACACGCTACAACGCCGCGCAAAAGGCGATAAATTATTCATCGCAATTGGTTGGAATGAACTCGTGACTCCGATTGGAAGTAAGATCAACCACTGTCCTGGAAATGCGGATGCATCAAAATCGATATTACCAAACACATATCTCTCATCATCCCCAGATAAAACTACAGGAGATTGGTGGATCATTGCGTCGAGAGATATCGCCGCAGGAGAAGAACTTACCGTTGATTATACACATACGCCGGACTTTATTGATAAACCTGACCCAAATTGGAGGTGTCCTTTATAATTACTGTATATATATATAAAGATTTAGTATGAATGCCGCGTGTCAGTATAAGGACCTATTTGGTCGCCCGAGAGAAGGCGCACACGCATACCGTTTATTCGATGTAGCGGTAGTTGATGTCGTGGCAACGATTGTTGTTGCGTTTATTATCGCACGTGTATTCGGATTTGTGTTTTGGAAATCTCTCGTCACTTTATTTTTATTGGGTATTATTTCGCATCGGGTGTTTTGTGTTGAAACTACCGTTGATAAATTGATATTTAGCGATAAAAAATAAGTATTATATATATATATAATTGAATATTTCCAATGTCGCGGCCAGGAGGTGCAGCTGCAGTTCCAGCAAGGCGGTATAATACTACAGACGGTGAAAAACAGAGAATTGTAATATTTGTTCAAGCACACGGAGTGTGTCCTCAAGAGGGTGGAGCAAATACACGTTCTCAAACTGAGATACCAGAGGGTATGAATCTCAGGGTATTTTCTATTCCTGGAGCAAACCTAGAATTTAATCCAGGATTAATGGGGAGTATTGGTACTGGTTCCTTGCCGGAACATCCTGAGTTTGAGGGCAAGTCAATAGATATGTGTTTTCCTAGTATACTAACAAGGATCCTGCGAAACCGGAGGGGGTTGCCTTTCGACACGATCTGGGAGGAACTGAAACGCGAAATTATAAGGGTCTATGAAGTTTCTGGGTTAGGTGATGAGTTAAGAAAGGTCGGTATCCCGTTTACAGATCTACTAAATGTTGCTGAAGCTCGATGGTTTCAATTCCATAAAAATCAAGGAGAAAATACGTCAGACGTGGGAACCCGTCTACACCCACCATACACAGTAGCTGAACTATATGGAGTTTTTTTTGCTAGTAGTAATATACCAGCTATTGTGGCGGAAGACCTACTTTTAACAAGTATTAAAGATAGTAACCTGATTCTTGACCCGATAAACCGCACTAAAAAGGGTCCGGTTGAACCGGACCATCTATTTGTAGAGCCTAAATATATGAATATCAGAAATATGGCATCACGTGCTGGCGGTGTACCGATAGGTGCGCCAGGATTTATCGAGCTCATCAATAAGCAAAATTGTCCTCCAGAGTTGAAAGACAGGGCAAGATTGAATGTAGATCACATGTGGAAGAAAAAAAATGCAACCCTTGCCCATATTCTAGATATCCTGAAAGTATTTCAATATGATCCAGCCACTGGAGAATTACTAGAAGAGGGAATAGACGTATTCCTAGTGGACCCAACGTGTAGAGGTCCCGATACTGATTTTGTCTGTCAACGTCAGCTAGATGAGGATGAGGATGTGGATGACTCGCAGAATTTTGATTCACAAGCATCTGTAACTGGAGGACCAGCACCAGCACCAGCACCAGCACCAGCACCAGCACCAGCACCAGCACCAGCACCAGCACCAGCACCAGCACCAGCACCAGCACCAGCACCAGCACCAGCACCAGCAAGGGCTCGAACACACAGACGATCACACGCGCGCGGACGCCCGGACCCCAGACGTGCACGTTCGCGTTCAGCTTCATCATCTTCATCCTCATCCTCAACATCCCCGCGACGCGGACGCGGACGCGGAAGTTCCCCAACACAAAATAGACACAGGTCGCCAAGCCGAGGACGAGGCCAAGGGTCAGCGCAAGGTGGAGTCCCACACTCATCCAACCCCCAATCAGGAGGGAACAAACAACATTTATCAATATCGAACTCTAGTGGTGGGTATCGTCACACGAAACGAAAATCAAAACATAACCGGACGACGAAACATCGTGTAAAACGCGTAAATCTGAATAAACGAACCGCTACAAATCGACGACGTTAAAGTGTCCGTTATTTTGCTATATACTGCATTATCATCAACGAATTATTGACCATTATCCTCAAATAATTGTCAAAACTTAAACTCTTTTACTATATAAAGGCACATTCAAAAATGTTCAAAACAAGTGTTTTTGGATATATCATTATTATTTTTATTATTGTTGTTTGTCTTAAGATATATCAAGAATCCGACGCGTTCCAGTTGAAATGTATTGTTTCCAAGGTGGACGGAAATAAATATTGTGTCCGCGAACGTGCAAAACTGGAACTCGCGGCGGATCTTCTTGCGACAGTTACCCAGAAAATGAAAACGGTGGTTAAGCATATGGAAGATACTTTCCCCGAACGCGAAAACGTAAAGCGTTTAGTAAAAAATTTTCGCCCAGAAAAAGTGAGTGAAACGCTTCCTACGAGCGAATATACCGCGTATAGTGAGAATAAAGGCGAAAAACTCGCATTTTGTGTCAATACAACAAAGAAAGGAAATAAACTTATTGATGAAAATACGCTTACCTTTGTTGCACTGCACGAGTTGAGCCATATTATGTCGGAGAGTGTTGGACATAAAGATGAATTCTGGAATAATTTTAGATTTTTGATTGATGAAGCACAGAAAATTAAAGTGTATACACCAGAAGACTATAAACTTCGACCGAAAGAGTATTGTGGAATGACGATTAACGATAATCCGCATTTTGATAACTAGCGCGTTCCGCCGCGCACCACGGGGGGCGATGTGGGAGGAGGCGGGGGCGATGTGGGAGGAGGCGGGGCGATGTGGGAGGGGGCAGGTGGTTGGGCGGGTGGTTAGACTTCGAGTATCCTCTCTAATGACAAAAATATTGTATTTGGGGACCGCCTCTCTTGTATCGCTTTCATATCTGATGGACGCGTTATACTTGCTACAAACTCCCGGTCCACGTCGGTTATACAATATAGATGATTACTTTGCGCACCTTCAGTAAAAAAGGATACATACCGCGGAATATCGTCAGCGCTTGTCCAGCACCAAATTGCCCGATTTGTTGCGTCATTCCGAAGCTTTTGCCATTCTTCTACGGATTCATATTGATACATCAACGGAAATGCAGTGTCGTGTTCATAACTCTCGTCGACAAATGTAATATAAATATTATTGATTGAAAAAGGCAATAATGTAGTGATCGGGGAGAGGAGTTGTTCATAGATGGACGCCCCACCAATAAACCAAATGGTGTCGTAATTCTTGGCGTACGAATGCATCTCCGAGAGATTTCGGAGAATGGTCGCCCCAGTTGGTGAGGGTGCATCACTGGTTGTTCCGTGTAATGCGGATAGAATAAAATTATCACGAAATGGAAGAGGGCGAAACTTTTCTGGAATACTCTCCCACGTCTTTCGCCCCATAACCACCGCGTTATTATAAGGAAATATAGATGATCGAGTCATTTCGGAAAAGAAACGCAGGTCTCTATCGAGTTTAGGCCATGGAAGCGTCCCTTGAAACCCGATACCGCCTCCGCGACAAAGCGCAACAATCATTTTGACCTCGGGAGTATGAGTCGTCGCCATTGTTTCAGTTAAAATATAGAATGAAAACACTTTATTATATATTTATTAGTTATACTAGACGATCTTACCCCCTAGTATTCTTCCCCTGATATAATAGTATAATAGTATAATAGTATAATCGTATATAGATATTATCGATAATATTGATACGATGGAAATCCCAATCTATAAGATATGCCATATCAGGTCGCCCGATGACATTGCTGAGTCTCCTGAAGGTTCTGCAAATGCATCGTCGCTATCGCCTGAATACAATGTACTATATGTATTTTACGGAAATGTAGAGTTCAGAACAGATCAGGGTGAAATCGTAAATATTAATGAGAAGTTTTTGCAAGAGCGAGAAAACCCATTTTTCCAAAAGATATTTAGTGATTACGAGCTGAACTCGATTCATCAAAATGATATGAAGGTGGTCTTTCTTCCCGAGAGAATTTATCCGGACGATTCGATAGAAACAATCAAGAAAAAGTTCCTCTATTTGACGCGAGAGACGGTTGGTCTTTCGTATTCCGAATTGTATTTCTTCTGCAAACAGTGCAAAACAATAACCACGCAAATTGCATACGATAACATAACCTCAAATGGAAAATTAGAGATGACGCCGGTTCGAGTTCAGAATTATTTGTTGAATATCGACAATCAGCCAACCGTGAGTCCAAATTGTAAAGTCGCGCCGGATGCACCCACGACCGCATCTGAATATGCGAAACTAGGCCCTCCTGGAGGGGGAACCAGTGGGAACTATACGTATAGTAATATTGCAAATCTAAAATTAGAAGAGAAACCCCGTATTATTAATGTAGCAATGGGACAAGAGTTAAATATTGCGTCGACCTATGAATATCCATACGCAGTGAATCCGTTTGACGCGATGAACGCAGACCCTTTTTTAGAAATCCATGCAGGTGAGATTGTAAATACGACGAATAAGGTTGTCCTGGTGGACTATGATGTATTTCTTCATAACACAATTTATTTGGTTTCAGCGGAAGATGCGTTGGTTTATGCGAAGGAAATGTCCGTCGATGCAGTCGCTGCCGGTTCCGCTGCCGGTTCCGCTGCCGCTGCCTCCCCTGCCACGAAACAAATCTATGAATCTTATATTGTCCAGGTATATTTCCCATATCTCTCGGTATATCGCAGCGACGACGCGCAACGCACTGGAGGCGAGGCATCAGAAGAATCGGATCTCTCGACAATACATTCACACAACACACTCCTTCTTCATAAGTTGAAGTTGTTCTCGTCGGATACGAAGATACTCAACGAGAGATTTTTGCGTCAGACGGCAAATATAAAACTACTCTATGACATTTATGATAAAAAGACATCTGAACAGAATTACATTGACGATGGTATACGAGGCGTTGAGTTTATGATTTATCCAGAGACGCCATACAATCAATCTCTCGACACTATATTTAAGATGATTCATTGCTCCGAACATATTCCATATATCAAATACAATCCTGGGAAGAAACGTGACAATATTTACAAACTATACATTTCGAGTGTAAGTCGTAGCGGACGGAAAATCCCATACCTACCAAAAAGCGACATTTTCCGTCTAATAAAAACAACGGCGCGAAAAAAGAGTGTTGCAGTATACATTCAGTATACATACTCTAATCCGGAGATACCCAACCATAAAGCAACTCATTTATCTATTCCGATTCGGTGCGAGTTTTATCCAGAAGGGTCTATTTATGTCAAACTCTTTACACGGTTTTCATTTACGACTGCCGAAATTGAGAGTATCATAAAGGCCACTGTGAATCCTGTATTACGCGTTATTAAGGAACACGTGGAACAGAGTGGGTTTCATATGAGTTTATTTCATAAATTACACCATCCACAAATCGAGTTGATTAATCTGGAATATTTTGCACAAATCGCGATTACACGAAATATCGATATAAAGCAGATGATCCGTTGTATTTCAAGTGTATTTAATGAGATAGAAGGAAATTTGAAGAAGGGGATTGTCTTGCGGTATAAGCGGGTCAGCAACTACAATGAAATGTCGAGTCAGGACGCGTATGTTATCGAGATGATGAATACACGCCAGACCGACCGCGACATTATTGATGGACTTCGGGATAATTATATGTTATCAGAGAGTGATGCGCGTGGCAAACTGGCATCTATATTATCATCGCTACAAACCCAACAATTTTCTAGGATTAGAGGCGGAAATATTCGGATTAAGAACAACCCAGGGTTCCTTACGAAAATAACGAAAGGGGCATTTAATAATATTATTACGATTGAAATTGCAAACATCAATAATGTTCTTTTTTTACCGGCACTTCACATTTATTTAGACTCGATTATTCGCATCTATCAGAATCCGGGAAGTACTGAAATACCGTATGATAAAATTATGGAATTGTGTGCGAATGCATCGGCGAAGGCTGCAGCCGAAGTAGTATTGAGTTCCGCCACCAGACAAGAATCAGTAGTTGGTCTGGCGCCGCCGCTGACGGACGAAGGTGCAACAAGTATTTTTGCGCGTAATGCGCAACCGGAGGCAGTATTGGATGATATCCATCCATCAGATAGAGAAGAATCAATCGAGGTTATGCAGGAAATTGTGCCAGTTATTAAGAAACCCGCATCTACTGTATCCGGGACATCTGCCGCCGCTGCCGCGCAAGTTGTATTTGGATTTGAAGCTGAATCTCAAAAAGAAGAGGAGATTGATTTATTTGATTTACTGCAGGGGGGTGATGACGATGACGAAGATGACGCTGGGGATAGTGCGCCGACTAGCGAACAAGGGGGTGGAGGTGGGAAAGGTAGCGGAGGAGGCGGAGGCGGTGCTGCCGCGGCGACCGTAGCCGTAGCTGTAGAAAAAAAAAGAGGACCCGCCGCCGCCGTAGCAGCAGCCAGTTCTTCTGATGTAGAAGAAGATGTTTCAGATATAACCGGTATGGAGTTGGCCAATCCGAATCCTTTTTCAAAACGTATACAAGAGCGCGACCCGATTATTCATTTAAACGAGGATGTTGGTAAGTTTAATGCATACTCGCGCAGTTGTCCCTGGAACGTGAGACGTCAGCCGGTTATATTAACGAGTGAAGAAAAGGCGCGAATTGACCGTGAACATCCAAATTCTTATTCGCACAGTATAACCTACGGGTCGGATGCGAGTAAACCGTATCATTACATTTGTCCAAGATATTGGAGTTTGAAACATAATACGAGCCTTACAGAAGAAGAGGTAAAATCCGGAAAATATGGTACAGTTATTCCGCAAAAGGCGAAGAAGATACCGCCTGGTGCGAATATATTCGAATTTACGGACGATAAATATCACGTAGATGAAAAGGGGAATTATAAACAGCATTATCCTGGGTTTTTGAAGAAGGATGCGCATCCGAAGGGGTTATGTGTTCCGTGTTGTTTTGCACAGTGGGATAAACCATCGCAAACTGCGCGTCGTGATGAATGTCAATCAAAACAGTTTGAGGCGATAAGAACGGAAATGACGTCGTCAGTTTCGCAACCAGAAGTGGTAGGTTCAGGTAATCTCTCGGAACAACCTTCTGCGCCTCCGGGAGGTTCGGCCGATACGGCAGCAACAGCAACTCCACGTGCGCAGCCGACGACGGTTGTCGTTGTTTCTGAACCCGCCAAAATAAATGAAATGAAGGACGACCGAATTTTAAGTTCTGATAAATTCCCTCTAGAGGAGAATCGGTGGGGATATTTGCCAGTTCAAGTTCAAAAGTTTTTATTTTCGGATAGTCGGAATTGTCAAGTAAGTATAAAAAATACGGCAATCAAAAAAGATACCCCATGTCTTTTACGGCGTGGGGTCGAGACGAATGACCGTCAATCCTTTGTGTCTGCGATTGCGTATTATTTCAAAGAAAGTACAGGTACGGTTACAACAACTGTATTTTCGCGCGGCGAGAGTGCTGCGGTGGCATCCAAACCGTATGAATCCATAGTAGCAACAATTGAATCTGAACAATTCGTTTCGCCGATGATGGGTTCAAAGACAACTATGAAGGAACGAATCTCAAAGAAGATAGCTGAAGGTATACAGAAGCGGGTCGACAATCTTAAAAGACTGAGTACCGAATCCGGTTCCAGCCCCGGCGTCGAAACTCAAGCGGCTGCCTCTGGTGCTGCGAATGTTGCACTGGGAGGAAATGTTGAAGAAGAATATCATTCTTCTGACGATGAAACACCAGTAGCAATGACGCCGAGGGCGAGTGGTGCGGCTGCTGCCTCCACTGCCGGAACAGTGGTATCTAGTTATGCTGTACCTAAGATTCGAGAGATGAGAAATATTATCATACAATCTCTCGACATTGATACTTTCATAACCTTACAAAATGGAACACTGACGGATGTATTCTATAATCCCAATAAGGAAATCATAGATGCAGACAAATATAAAAAGGCAAATATCTCTCGCACACTCCCGCGGGAAGCATTTCTGCGGATATGTAATGCGTTTGAAAATTTCATTGCGTATTTGGATGATGATGCGTCTATTATTGATCATACGTATCTTTGGGACATTGTTTCACGCCCAAATAACAAACTCTTCAAAAAGGGGAATAATATTATCCTTATTCATATTCCGGATGACGACATAACAAATAATGTCCAGGTTATCTGTCCAACCAACGCGTATTCGGGCGAGGTGTTTGATGTGAATCGAAAAACGATTATTATTATGAAGCGTGACACATACTACGAACCGATCTATCTCTTTGAAAGCAAATCGAACGGAAAGTACAATGTTCTTGGGCGTTTTGCGGTAAAAAGCAAAACGCTAATGCCAAAAATCCGGCATGTTATTGAAAATATTCGCGATCTGTATTTTTCCTATTGCCGCCTTAATGCGAGTCAGCCGCGCGAATACAAATACAAAATGAATCAACCTGCTACGCTGATTGCGAAGATTGTTAAAGATGCCGGGTTCGAAATCAATGCGCAAGTCCTCAATTTTACGGGTAAGGTTATTGGTCTACAAATACAACAGACTATAACAACGACGAAAGTAAACCCGAGTTCTGTTATAAAAAAATCAAGCACACGCACTAGGTGGTCTGGATTTATTCCAACTGCAGTATCGGCGCCTCTAGTTAATAATCCATTGCTGCCGACTCCTCCGACGATAATAATGGACGACGACTCACTGTGGACAATGAGTTATCGTGAAACGGTGGATTTTCTGGAAATGGTTGCAACGCATGTGAAGAAAATAACGAAAAAGGATATTTACTGTCGCCCCAAGGTGAAGGTTGTAGAAGACGGGTATGTAGTAGGTGTTCTAACGGAGACCAATCAGTTTATTCAAGTAAATGTGAAGAAGGACCCGCAAACGAATGAGGACGACGGGATACCGACTATAACAGAGAATAATCATCTTAATCATCTTGACGCAGATAAGGAGATTGCGTCGCACACGGAGCAACCGGTAGATAAGACGCGAGTGAGATATGTGCGAAATATTCGCCTAGAAACTAATTTCTACAACGTATTCCGTAATACTGCGAGAAATATTATGAATCGTCCTGAAAACAAGGCGGTCAAAGACGATATTGAAAAGTTGATAGCATCACCGTTTACAGTTTATCAGAATAAGCTCTCGCAAATTATAGCGCATATGAAACGGATAATGGTGAAATACATTGCATTTATAAAGTATAATAAAGACACATTGAAATTGGTGGGTGAAATATCTGGTTGTATAACGAGCGACGATGAGACGTGTGGAAAGAAAAGTTATTGTTTGAGAGAATCAGGTGGACTATGTAAACTTTTGCTTCCCCGGCGTAATTTAATGTATCCAGATATTGACAATGAAATCGCATATTTCGGGAAACTGTCAGATGAGATGATACGATATGAGCGCGTAAAACTGTTTATGTTTGAACCCACGAAATATCTCTCATTTCAAGACAGAAAATATGATTTGCAGGATGACGAGATCATTTTACTGGAGACATTTATTACACAGGAATATTTTGAAAATATGGAACCTGCAGACACAAATCCGTATGTATTTCAGACGAGTTTTTATACAGTGGCGCCGAGTAGCGCGGGGAATCGGGGTATTCAAGCGTATGACCCGGTGTATCGCAAAGAATATGTAGACCGATATTTAGAATTAGAGTCGTCGTCGTCGGGTGCGGCGGCGATGAGGCGTAATTCTGAAGAAAAGCCGCAGGCTGCTGCCTCAGTAGTCCAGCAGCAGCCATCGCTTCCGCCATCTGGTAGCGCACCCGCCGAATCGGCAATGCAACTGAATGAAGTGAATCATGTGCTTGATTTTTGTCATCAGGCGTCGAAGCGCAAAATAACGGACAAAATGCGACAGTTGTTTTTTCCAAAGATGAACACATTTGAGATTCTATTTTCGAATGAAAGTAATGAATGCTCGTTTGATGTAATATTAACAATATTGCGAATTATTGCGCAAAACGCGTCAAAGTGTCCGAGTGGTCATAGCTGTATTCGTCAAAAACCGAATCCATTTGCGTCGTTTCAATCAACTGGAACGGCCGCCGGCGAGGCTGGTAGTAGCGCACCTGAATCGGACTTATGTGCGAAATGTAATAATGCGATTGGGCGTGAACATTATGAGTTTGCATGTCGTGAATGTAATTATTTTATGTGTGAAAATTGCCGGCATCAGCATGTAGATGAATTGGGTGAAATGACAATATTGAAAATTAAAAACATACTGGTGGAAGAATATGAGAAACTCTCGAACATGGGTCTTGAAAAGAAACTAATTATGATACTCAACGGTTATGGAATGAAGAAGTATGCAAATCTTGTTAATGAGGGACGCGCGACGATAACACAGATTATTCAAAGTGAAAATTACTTTTTGACGAATATTGATATATGGATTCTGGCTTTGTATTTCAAGATACCGATTGTGTTTATCTCGCAAGGGTTATTGAGTGAGAATAGTAAGAGCGTTATGGTATTATACGGAGACGAGTTAACTGAAAGTTTCTTTTTTGTTCATCCGTTTACCATAACGCAGGATGTTCCGTCGAGGTTTGGATTAATTGAAATAAAGCGGGATGCGGGATATTCATTATTGAAGATACCACTCGAATTTATCTCGCCGGATCTACAAGAAAGTATTCGTGGCGGCGATGAAGAGACAGTTTCTCTTGAAGAGTATATACGCACCTTTAAGTTGGGTAATATAAAATATAAAAAGCGTTTTGTTCCAATGAAAGAACCCGGTGGTTCAGAAGAACCCGGAGGTTCAGAAGAACCGGCAGTACAAGCGGGTCTACTTGATAATCCGAGTGGTGGTAATCTCGACGAGATGCCACCAAACGCATCGTTGTTTCAATAACTAAAAATAAACTAAAAGATATATAGGAAAAATGAACCAGATTCAAATACCGTCCGGATACGTAACAGCAGATGTTATATCTCGTAGTCAAATAAACAATGTTACAACACCGCAAACAATAGTAAATGATGTCTTTGATATACCTGATTTTATACCTATACCAACTGCAAGTAACACATTAGTACCTGCTCCTGCCCCTGCCCAACCAGCTATAATACATTCATCGATGCCATTAGCTGTAGCACCGTCAACACACAATGCATCAAATACCACACCCATCAATTTTATAAAGGCAATCAATCATTCAGCGATGACAGATGTTATGAATCAGACGATCGCGCGTAATATACAACAGGTAACACCGTCAGTAGGAACAAAAAAAACAGATATGTCGATTCCGAACCCGAACCCGAACCCGAACCCGAACCCGAACCCGAACCCGAACCCGAACCCGAACCCGCACCACCCACAGATTCATCTACAATCAATAAACAAACCAACACAACAACAGATACAAGTACCACCATCACCGGCACCGCTGTCACCAACATCTCAGCCATCACCGGCGCCGGTTTGTAGTAATAAAACCGCCCATCGTATCATCAAACCAACAAATACTAAAATCATTATAGAAGAGGAAGATAAGGATACTGCAATTGATTACGATGATGAAGACACTGAAATCAAAAGAACCAAACTATCTCTTTTCCATTTTGCAAAAGATATCACATTTAATTTGATATTCACGATCCCCTTTCTACGAACCAAACTGAACAATATTCTTCGAGAGCCTACTTTAGCAATTAATCAAATCGAGCGTGTTTTTGACGAATTCAAAGATCGGTTGAATCGAGTGCAATTGGATAGTCTTAAGAAGTATGTTTGTGAAGATGGAATACGTGATAAGTTGAATTTCATACTTGAATCTGGGTTTAATAAAATCTTATCTGATGGAAAAATCGACATCAATGATGCACCTCAATTCAATCAACTTGTATATTTCATTATTAAGTCATTTAACAATATCAATCAAGGTAAAGTGTTTCGTTTTTATGTATCCAGCGAACATGTTATGCTTCTTCTTCATTTCATATTGAAATCAGTGTTTACTCTTACATTAAAGGGGGAAGAGGAACAAATGGCGATTGGTCTTTTAGACACAAGTTTTAAATTGGTTCAAATTGAGGTACTTCCACTGATTTCGAAACGTTGGTATCATCGATTCAGGATTTGTCACTCGGTTCAGGAAATCGAGGAATTGATCGAATAATGGAATGGAATGGAATCGAATGGAATGGAATGGAATGGAATGGAATGGAATCGAATGGAATCGAATGGAATCGAATGGAATGGAATCGAATGGAATGGAATCGAATGGAATGGAATCGAATGGAATGGAATCGAATGGAATGGAATGGAATCGAATCGAATCATTTAGGAAAAATGCGTAAACGGCGCGGTTTTTCGCGAAAAGAACTTAAAGATATTTTCTTTGTATAGTATGTGAAGGGACGTTCTCCTCTTTCACCTCCTTTAGACATAGGAGTAAGATTGTGATGTAATGTTTACAGAGTTTTACATTGTTCACAAATCATTTTTCGTCACAAAAATATTGACTTGTTATTTATCAGGTAGGATAAATAACTCATGGTCCGCGTTGCGATGATTATCTAATTCTATTGATTTGTGGGTTGTATAATCCTGCAAAAGTTATATCTTTGTTACCGGTGTAGCTCAGCGGCAGAGCGTCTAAAACGTCGTTTGTTACCTTTTTTACTCGTTTCGAAAGAAACAGGTCCGATCTACGAATGATTATCGCCTTATAAGCGGAATGTCGTAGGATCGAAACCTACCGCCGGTATTGTCAAGCTGGACGCTATAAACGCAGCATCATCATTTCATTCTAAGACATTCATTCATTTTACCGACATGGCGCAGGGGCAGCGCGCGGGGCTCATAACCCCGAGGTCACTCGATCGAAACGGGTTGTCGGTAATTGTCAAGCTGGACGATATAAACGCAGCAGCATCATTTCATTCTAAGACATTCATTCATTTCACCGGTGCGGTGTAGCGGAAGCACACAGCCGCGTTCATTAGCGCTGAGAACGTAGGATCGAAACCTACTGCCGGTATTTTTCATCACATCGCACCGGTGCTTTTAGGCACTTGAGCAACATCACAAACCTCCTTAGCTCAGAGGCAGAGCGCGGGGCTCATAACTCCGAGGTCGATCGGATCAAAACCATCAGGAGGTAATAACCTATATTATTGGGTTTTCATTATTCACTTTATAGAAGTGAAACTGCCTTCGCAAAGGCGCAATCATTTTAAACCACTTCCACGGCGGACGTTTTATCGTCTGACATCTACTTTACTAACGACTTATCATCGTTGGTCCGAAAGTCAGATGGTTATCTTCTTTACTCATTAAAAGAACGGTGTAGGATCGATACCTACAGGTGGTAATTGTCAAGCTGGACGCTATAAACGCAGCACACGACGAACGACGCGCATGTGTCGTATTATTTTACCGGCGTGGCGCAGAGGAAGCGCGCGGGGCTCATAACTCCGAGGACACAGGATCGAAACCTGTCGCCGGTATATTTTAGAAATCATATAAACAGTTAGTGTTTATATTATTTAACTGTCATAA
>Ga0315903_10006023_pt1 | contig 15617 bp, 12 predicted proteins | sample LakEriMetagenome_7_FD_203524 | JGI IMG/M metagenome (GOLD analysis project Ga0315903, IMG submission 203524) | Freshwater fungal communities from buoy surface, Lake Erie, Ohio, United States - Buoy 2 MA119 | ecosystem: Environmental > Aquatic > Freshwater > Lake | place: USA: Lake Erie, Ohio...
AGCAATTGCGTGGCACTTAGTTGAAGTCTTACAACCAAAGATTCCAATTAAGCGAATGGTCTTTAATGAAATTACAAAAGAAGCGATTCAAGCAGCTGTAGAAAACACACGCGATCTTGATTATCACTTGATTGATGCACAAGAAACACGTCGCGTACTCGATCGTCTATACGGTTACAGACTCTCTCCGGTTCTCTGGAAGAAAGTTATGCCGCGCATTTCGGCGGGCCGCGTGCAATCTGTTGCTACGCGTCTGATCGTTGAAAAAGAACGCGAACGTATGGCATTTATTTCATCTTCTTGGTGGGATCTCAATGCACAAACAGATTTAGGTTTTACTGCGCGTTTACTCTCTGTTGATGGTAAGAAGGTGGCCGCAACTGCTGACTTTGGTGCAGATGGTGCAGTAAAAGAAAAATCTCTCGCAAATATTTTGTTATTGGATGAAACCGGTGCGCGCTCACTCGTTGAGTCCCTTAAGGGAACACCACTGACTGTTAAGTCAATGGAAGAGTCTCCACGTACCGAAAAACCAAAGGCACCATTTACAACATCGACTCTTCAGCAAGATGCAGGTTCTCGTCTTGGTTGGGGCGCACAAATCACAATGCGCGTTGCACAACGTCTGTATGAAAATGGTTACATCACGTACATGCGTACTGACTCAATTAATTTATCCGAACAAGCAATCAAAGCTGCACGCGCATCTGCAAAAGCTCTATACGGCGCAGATCACGTTGCTGATGCACCACGTGTGTATCAAGGAAAATCAAAGAACGCACAAGAAGCACACGAAGCAATTCGCCCAGCAGGAGATACCTTCAAAACTCCTGGCGAATTAGCACCAGAACTTTCACGCGATGAATTCGCCCTCTATGACCTTATTTGGAAGCGCACGGTTGCATCGCAAATGGCTGATGCCAAGAAAATGCAGATGCGCGTTGATTTTGATGCAACCACAAATGACAAAAAGGAAACGATTTTCCGCGCTAACGGAAGCGTCATTACTTTCCCAGGATTTCTTGCTGCTTATGACGATATCACTGAAGAAAAGACAGATGAAGAGTCAGAAGATAAGCGCTTACCTGCAATGACAGTCGGACAAGCGGTAAAGGTGAACGAATACAACTGCGAAGGCCATGACACAAAGCCACCAGCTCGTTACACCGAACCAACACTTGTTAAGAAACTAGAAGAACTCGGCATCGGTCGTCCTTCAACGTTTGCATCAATTATTCAAACGATTCAAGATCGCGGATATGTATACAAGCGCGGTCGCGCACTTGTTCCAACGTTCTTAGCGTTCTCTGTTACAGGGTTACTAGAAACTCACTTCACCAAGTTAGTTGATTACGAATTCACAGCGAGCATGGAAGAAGATCTCGACAAAATTGCAGCGGGTGAAGCAGGACGCGTTGATTGGTTACGCGACTTTTTCTATGGCCATGATGGACAACCAGGCTTAAACGAATTATCTGCAGACCTCGGTGCAATTGATGCGCGCGAAGTAAACACAATGCGTCTTGCGCCGGACATCGAAATCCGTGTTGGTCGCTACGGTGCGTACTTACAACAAGGCGAAGGCGAAACTCGCAAGCTTGCAAACATTCCAGAGACGATGGCGCCAGATGAATTAACACTGGATGCTGCAATCGAAATTCTTGCAAAGCCATCAGGAGAACGCGAACTAGGAATCGATCCTGCAACTAACTTGCCAATCATTGCTAAATCCGGACGCTTTGGTCCTTACATCACAGAAGTTTTCCCAGTTGAAGTTGTTCCAGAGGGTGCGAAGAAAAAGCGCAAGAAGGCAGATGCTCCAAAGCCAAAGACTGCGTCCCTTCTCTCAACAATGACACTCGACACTGTTACGTACGAAGATGCAATCAAATTACTTTCCTTGCCACGCACACTCGGCACAAATAGTGCAGGGGAAGAAATCACTGTGCAAAACGGACGCTACGGTCCTTACTTAAAGGCTGGCGCTGATTCGCGCACACTCACATCAGAAGATCAGCTCTTCTCTATCTCTTTGGATGAAGCACTCGAAATTTATTCAAAGCCAAAAGAGCGCCGTCGCGGTGTTGCGAAGCCACCACTTAAAGAACTCGGTAAAGATCCGGGCACAGAAAAAGATGTCATTGTTAAAGATGGTCGCTTCGGCATGTATGTCACCGACGGTGAAACAAATGCAACGCTACGTCGAGGTGACACACTAGAAGCGCTGACCCTTGATCGCGCACTCGAATTACTTGCAGGACGCCGTGCATGGGAAGCTGAAAACGGTCCATCTCCAAAGAAGTCACGAAAGAAGGCTGCCCCTAAAAGCCCTAAGGCTAAAGCACCATCTCTGACTAAGAACACAGTCAAGGCAACTGGCAAGAAGAAAGCAGTTAAAAAGAAAGATTAGTTTTTAGTGCCTGGAGCCAAAACTTTTAAACCCAGTTGTTCTGCATTTTTAGCCATTAGTTTGTCGTATGTAATTAAACCGCGTGTAGCTGTGCTTAGGAATATTACTGTTGCAACATGAATTGCATCAAGAGAACGCAGAGTAACTTCGTGCGAGAAATTTTCAGCAATAGTAAGAATGCTTGGAACAGGCTCGACAATATTTATTTTGGCTAACTCGCTTTGAGCAAGTTGTACCCGTGAAGGGTCGATTCGCTGAACTGTTCGCAAAACTTCAACCCGAGAGATGCTTGAAGTGATGGCAGGTTCTGTAATGTACTTAATGAGGGCGGCGCTCTCATCCTCTTTAAAGATAATTTTTAGAATGGCAGAGCTATCTAGGTAGTAGCTCAATATCTAGCCTCAGCCCGCATATCGAGCAATACCTGCGAGGCACTCTTTGTGCCCTTGAGTTTTGCTGGACTCTTAGTTGGTCGCCACTCAGGGTTACTTGCAGGTGTAATAAATCCTGCTTCAACAAACTCTTCATATAAGGATCTTGCGATAGGCACAAGGCGAGCAACTGGAATGCCGTGTTCAGTTATTTCTACAACGGACCCTTCCTTTACCTGATCCAAAATTTGCGAAGCGGATTGACGTAATTCACGAACTCCGAATGAGAGAGGCTCAAGATCTTTGCCATTCAGGTTCTTTTTAGCGCCCATGCTGAAAGCGTAGCACAATATTATTAATGTGCTACCTCAGTGGATCTGCTAAAAAGCCGCTTTTAAGCCTGTCTGAGCCTTAGATAGGATTGCCCCCATGTCCTCTCTTCCAAGACCTGCCGCTCCTGCGCAGGATGAAACACGTGGAGTCTTAGCGATTCCTGCGTTTCGAAAACTCTGGAACTCCATGTTGTTTTCATCCCTTGGTGATTGGCTCGGTCTACTTGCAACAACTGCGCTCGCACAACAACTTTCCGGTGATGATTATGCAAAAGCTAACTTTGCAATCGCAGGTGTCTTTATTGCGCGCTTGCTGCCATCTGTTTTTTTAGGACCACTTGCAGGTGTACTTGCTGATCGCTTTGATCGCCGCAAGCTCATGGTTGTCTGCGACATCTTGCGCACAGGTCTGTATATCTCTATTCCGATCTTTCACAATTACTTCTGGTTATACACCGCAACGATTCTTGTTGAATGCGTAACTCTCTTCTGGTCACCGGCAAAAGAAGCGTCAGTTCCAAATCTTGTTCCGCGCAGTAAGTTAGAGAGTGCCAATCAAGTTTCACTCTTAGCTGCATATGGCACAGCGCCAATTGCAGCGATTATCTTCACAATTCTCGCTCTGTTGAGTAATGCCTTTAACGCACTCTTGCCTTCATTTGCAACAAACGCCGTTGATATTGCGCTTTATCTCAATGCCGCAAGCTTTGCTTACGCTGCGATCACTATTTGGGGATTACATGAGATTCCTAAGATAAAGACATCAAAGAAAGATTCAGAAGCCGGTATTGCAAAGTCACTCTGGCAAGGTTGGAAAGTCGTCTCTGGCACAAAGATTATTCGCGGACTCGTTGTTGGCATGGTCGGTGCATTCGTTGCAGCAGGCGCAGTCATTGGTCTTGCACGAACATTCGTGGGCGATCTCGGCGGCGGCGAAGCTGCTTACGGTGTTCTCTTCGGCGCTGTCTTTACAGGTCTTGCAGTCGGTATTGCAGCCGGTCCAAAAGTATTCGCGCAATTCTCACGACGCCGTTTATTCGGTGCGTCTTTAACAATTGCAGGAATCTTCCTTGTGTTACTCGCTGCAATTCCAAACCTAGTACTTGCAGTAATCATCGTTATTTTCCTCGGTGCATTCGCCGGAATCTGTTGGGTTACGGGCTTCACGATGCTCGGTATGGAAGTACAAGATGAAGTTCGTGGACGCACATTTGCATTCGTTCAATCACTCATCAAAGTCACTCTGGTCGCTGTTTTAGCAATCTCACCGCTTATTGCTGCTGCCTTTGGCGAGCACACTCTCAAGTTTAGAAACGTAGAGCTGAATTACAACGGCGCTGCAATCACAATTCTTATTGCCGGCGTTATTGCAGCAATTATCGGTTCTGTTTCTTATCACCAGATGAAAGATCGCCCGAACGTCTCTCTTTGGTCAGATATTTCAAATGCGCTTAAGGGCGAACTCGGTTCAATCACCGGCGCACCTGCAAAAGGAATCTTTATTGCATTCGAAGGCGGAGAAGGCACAGGAAAATCAACTCAATCAAAGATGTTAAAGAAGTGGCTAGAACAAGAGGGTGAAAGCGTTGTTCTCTCACGCGAACCTGGTGGCACAGATTTAGGACAAGGCTTACGAAAGATTTTGCTCGGTCACGAAACAGGTGTCATCTCTCCACGTGCAGAAGCACTTTTATACGCTGCAGACCGTGCACACCACGTCTTCTCACTTATTCGCCCAGCACTTGATCGCGGTGATGTTGTTGTCACTGATCGTTACTTTGATTCTTCCATTGCATACCAAGGCGCTGGTCGAGTCCTCGAACCAAATGAAGTTGCACGTATTTCTCGTTGGGCAACTGAATCATTATTTCCAACGCTGACAATTATTATTGATCTACCTGCAGAAATTGGTCTGGGCAGACTCAAGAGCCGTGATCGCCTAGAAGCAGAACCCCTCGCTTTTCACGAGCGCGTACGCAACGAGTTCTTGCAAATCGCTTCGATGGATCCAGAGCGCTATTTAATTGTTGATGGAAAACAATCAATAGATGAAATACACGAACAAATTATTTCTCGAGTTGGTGAAATACCAGCACTTAAGCGCAATTCAGAGAAGCAGACAAAGACAAAGCGCCGAGCATCGAGAAAAGCATGAGCGTCTTTGACACATTAGTTGGGCAGGAGCACCTCATTGCACAATTACAAGGTGCAATCATGTCTGCAAAGAACGGCGAAGAAACTCAAGAGATGACACATGCGTGGGTCTTTACTGGCCCACCTGGCAGTGGTCGCTCCAGTGCTGCTGTTGCATTCGCTCAAGCACTTGTATGCCCCGATCTTGGTTGTGGCACATGCAATGCGTGTTTATCGGCCGCAAATGGTGGGCATCCAGATGTTGAAATCATTCGCACAGAAGGCTTATCAATCAAGATCGATGAAGTACGCGAGCTCCTTGCACGAGTTGCATGGGCGCCTTCTATGGGCGGCTGGCGCGTGGTTGTTATGGAAGATGCTGATCGGTTAACCGAATCAGCAGCTAATGCGCTTTTGAAAGCAATCGAAGAACCAGGCAATCGCACTGTCTGGTTGCTCTGCGCACCCACTCTTCACGATGTATTGCCCACTATTCGTTCTCGCTGTCGCCATATGCAGTTGGTTACACCAAGTACAAAAGATGTTGCTGCTGTTTTGCAATCACGCGATGGAATTTCACCGCAGATGGCTGATTTTGCAGCGCGCGTTAGTCAAGGACACATTGGTCGCGCTAAGTACATTGCCACCAACGAACACGTGCGCAGCAATCGCAAAGAGATTCTCAAATCTGTTACACAACTCAATAACGTTGCTGACGCATTCAAAGCTGCGCAACGCCTTGTTGATATTGCAACTGAGGACGCCAAAGCTGCTGCCGAAATACGCGATGAAAAAGAACAAGACGAACTCGCACAGGCATATGGCAAGGGCGCCACTGGACGCGGAATGGCAAGTGGTGGATCAAAGGCGCTAAAAGAGTTAGAGAAAGAACAAAAGACTCGTACAACGCGCATGGTCAGAGATTCACTGGACGCCGCACTGCTCGATATTGCCACGTTGTATCGCGACATCATGATGGTTCAATCAGGACACATTGATGCGCTGATCAATCTGGAGATGGCGCAAGAGATAAATATGATTGCAAGTGTTGTGCCGCCGCACAAGACAATTCAGCGACTCGATGCGGTCATGAAAGCGCGCAAAGCACTTGGATTTAACGCAGCACCGCTGCTCACAATAGAAGCGTTAATGTGCGAACTCGTTTAATTGCAGCACTCGCTGTTGCTGCGCTGCTACTCAGCGGCTGCGTTCAAGAAGTAAAGCCAAAAAAACTAGAAACTCTGCAGGATTTTAAAGAGCAACGGATTAAGTGGCGCACTTGTTATGACACTCTCAAATGCGCTGATGTATTAGTTCCGGTTGATTACACAAACATAAAGCTCGGCACCTTTAGAATCTCAATGCTTAAGCACGAAGCTACAAACAAAGAAGACCGCATTGGCTCGTTATTCGTAAACCCAGGTGGCCCTGGGGCATCTGGCGTTGAATACGCCTACAGCGCCGAATACATAGTCAGCCCACAAGTTTTAGCCCTCTATGACATCGTCGGCTTTGATCCCCGCGGTGTTGGGCGCAGTGCGCCAATTCGCTGTCTCACTGATGATGAAACGGACGCGAATTATGCATCGGATGCAAAGCCAGATAACCCACAAGAGTTCGAAGCAATGGTTAAAGAAACACAAGAGTACGTTGAAAAGTGTGAGAAAAATACAAAGCACTTAACTGCTTACGGCACAGAAAATACTGCGCGAGATATGGATCTTATTCGTGCCGTACTGGGTGATAAGAAATTAAATTACCTAGGCAAGTCATACGGCACATATCTTGGGACAATCTATGCGCAATTATTTCCTGACACAGTTGGGAGAATTGTTCTAGACGGTGCAATAGATCCAGAAGCAACACCACTTCAACAATCACTCATTCAAGCTATTGGTTTTGATCAGGCACTAAATGCCTTCATTAAGGATTGTTTGCAATCAGATACGTGCCCACTGCCAAAAGATGCAACAGAAAAATACTTCACAGAATTGTTTGACTCGGTAGCAAAGAAACCACTAACTACAAAAACCAAGAGAGTAGCCACCGAATCACTCGTTGTGCTTGGTACAGCGTCAGCGCTCTATGACAACGAATCTGGTTGGCCGATGTTGCGCGTTGCTCTCAAGCAAGCACAAAATGGCAACGGTTACATGTTTCTCTCACTTGCTGATGCTTACACAGGCAGACAACCAAACGGCACATATCCAACCAATGAAGGTGACTCTGGGTTTGTTATTGATTGTTTAGATTGGAATGACACAAGGACTAACGAACAAATTGAGCAAGATACACAAACTTTTAAGGAACAAGCACCTGTATTTGGTCCATATCTCGCATACTCAGGAATCTCATGCAAGTACTTCAATGGGATTAAGCAGCCGATAAAGATCAAACAGATAAAGACAACACCAATAATTGTTATTGGCACACTCCGCGATCCTGCGACTCCTTATTCATGGGCAGTTGCACTACACAAGCTGATTACAAATTCACGACTGATTACTTTGGATGGCGATGGCCACACCGGTCACGGCCGTGGATCTGCGTGCGTTGATAATATTGTGGACAGATTTTTTCTTAGTGGAACTTTGTCAACAAATTGGTTGGTTTGTGAATTTAGCACCCAGATTTAGGTGTAGCATTTGAGAAATGAGAAAATATATTCGCTTTTTTGTTGTAGCTGGTGCCAAATTGCTACTACAAATAAAAGTATTCAGAGATATTTATGAAGAATGGCTAGAAAACATACAGTCAGCGCACCGGCAAGACATAAAAAACATACAGTCAGCGCACCGGCAAGACATAAAAAACATACAGTCAGCGCACCGGCAAGACATAAAAAACATACAGTCAGCGTATTCATTGAGTTATCCTCCAGAAATTGAATCAATTTATAAAAATTCTGGAAATAAAATTTCGATAGTGTACAAAAAGAACTCAGATCTCCTTGCTGGGCTTTTTGAACGACATGGAAGCGATAAAGGTTACATTCAACTAAACAATCTTCCTTATCCATGGATCCCCCATAATTATTCGGATTTTTACTCGCGGCTGTTTGGATACCGCCGAGAATCCATTACGAAAGTTTTTGAATGTGGGATTGGCACAAATGACATCAGTTTTCCTTCAAACATGACCTCAAACGGCAAACCAGGAGCATCTTTGAGAGCCTGGAGAGATTATTTCCCTAACGCATTTGTTTACGGGGCCGATATAGACAGAAATGTATTGTTTGAAGAAGAAAGGATTAAAACATTCTATGTAGATCAATTGAACCCACAATCTATTGAGAGTTGCTGGGACGAAGTTGGTGAAAATGAATTTGATGTAATTCTTGATGACGGGCTTCATACTTTCGAAGCGGGTGTGACTCTTTTTGTAAACTCAATTGAACGATTGAGCGCGACAGGTACCTATATAATTGAAGATGTAAGTCTTCCGGACCTCCTTAGGTATGAAGCTTATTTTCAAAATACAACTTATAAAGTTGAATATGTGTCGTTGAATGACCGAAACCGCAGTCAACTTGGTGATAACTCTCTTGTGGTTATCGAGAAGCACTAAATATGTTGTTTTTCTGAAAATCTAGGGGCAAAAGGATTGTTTTGGTCATAAGCACCCCTTTTCATAGGGTTAGATTTACCCATGCGCTTAGACCATGTCTCATATGTAACTTCCCATGATCAACTAGCCGACACCGTTCAACGCCTTGGTGCTCGCCTTGGCAGCACATTTGTTGATGGCGGTATTCATCCACGTTTTGGCACACGCAACTTCACACTTCCATTACAAAATGGTCACTACCTAGAAGTTGTCTGTCCACTAGATCATCCATCATCTGATTCAACTCCCTTTGGCAAAGCTGTTTCACAACGCGCTGCAGAAGGTGGCGGATGGCTTACATGGGTTGTTGCTGTCGATGACGTTTCTAAGATTGAAAAGCGTTTAGGACGTGCGGCAGTTGACGGTCACCGCACAAAGCCAGATGGAAAAGATTTAGCATGGAAACAAATTGGTGTTCTTGGAACTCTAGAAGATAAACAACTTCCATTCTTTATTGAATGGCTTTCACTTGATCACCCATCAACAGATGGAAAAGCAATTGCAAAAATTGTTAAAGTTGAAATATCTGGCGATGAATCACGCATTGAAGAGTGGCTTGGTTCAGAACTCCGTGCAGCAATTGGGTCGGATGTCGAAGTTGAGTGGGTTGCGGCATCTGCAAGTGAAGGTGAATCAGGAATTGTTGCCGTGCACGTTATGACACCTAGCGGTGTTGTGCGGTTGGATTAGCAACAAAGTTTTATCATTAGTCATTTCCAAATCCAAAGAATGAGGGAAATACAGTTAAATGGGCATTGACTTTCATGTGTTCAACTTTTTAGCTTCTACTAAGAATCAAGAATTCAAAAAAACCCTCACTATTGGCAGACAATCAATACATCTAAGCAGCAAAGACATTTCAATTTTGGCAAAGAAGCATAAAGCTTTATGGAATATACGGGACAATCTGATCGTAGAAGAGTTCATTGATTTCGTGCTGGTAAAGCATTTTGGGGCAACATCAGTTAAATCTCTCGACTATTCAGATTATGAAAAGGCATCGATAACTCACGACTTGAATCAACCAGTGGACAAGAGCCTTCATGGAAAATTCGACACAATCATTGATAGTGGTAGTCTCGAACACATTTTTGACATCAAAAAAGCGTTTGAAAATTGTATGAATTTATGTAAAGTTGGAGGACAGATATTCCACATATCGCCTGCGGATAATTTCTCAGGTCACGGATTTTGGCAAATTTCACCGGAATTGTTTTTTTCACTCTATAGCGCTAAAAATGGGTTTCAAATAGAAGAGATTTACATCGCTTCATTATCAAATAAAAGTAAAGTTTTCAAAATTTTGAGGCCTAAAGCAGGACATAGAATTACATTGTATTCAACGTCGCCATGTTACATCCTAGTGAAAGCTAGAAAAATAAATGACGTAAATATTCTAAGTGTACAGCAGAGTGATTACGAACACATTTGGGAAAATCCGATTCCTCAACAGAATTTAAAGGGATTTACAGTCGATTTCAACTTTAAAATTCCAATTAAAAAGATAAAGAGAAATATAAAGTTGTTTGTCAACCCAAAAAATAACTTTGAGATTTTAAATGCCAAAAATGAATACGTCAAAGTTGTTCGTTTTTGAACATAAAGCGTTTATAAGTCTAACGTTTTGTTGTGATATATTTTAAAGATGAAGGTATTAATTGTAGCCCCCGAAGTTGGTGGCGTACCTGGGGTTGGTGGCGTAGGCACCTTCGTTTATCATTTGTCACATGTACTCAGTTGTGAAAATGAAGTTTCAATAATTTGCACAGATTCAAAAATACAAGAAGATTTAGTCGCAGAATATGGGCTAAGCAAAATATCAGTTGTCGAAACTCCACAATCCTTGCACAGCGCCGAACGGTCACGCCAGAGTTACCATATTGCCGAATTCTTGAAATTTTCAGATTTTGATCACGTTATATTCTCGGATTGGGCTGGTGCGGGCTACTTTTTGTCCTTGAGCAGAAGAAGCCTGCAACGAAGTTCACCTATTGTTACGGTTGTCGCACATGGCTGCACAACATGGGCATATTCGGGACTAAAACAGTTTTTGAGTGAAACTGATCCGATAGAACACATTTCCAAAGTTAGCATTGAAAGGATAACTATGGAAATGGCGGATTATTTAGTTTCACCATCAAGGTATATGAATGATTGGGTTAGTACTTATGTAACTTCGAAAACAGCAAGTTCAAAAACTGTCCTGAAACAACCATTCTATTTGTCTGAAAACTTAGGTGCCAACGCTAGCTACACCCCTGAATCAATCGCATTCTTTGGACGGCTTGAAGAACGTAAAGGTCTAGGCATGTTTGTGGACTCTATTTTGCAGTTACATGCAACCACAAATTTTAGCCCGGAAATATTAATTTTAGGAAAGCCTGGTTGGATGAAAACTGGTGAATTCGGAGACCAATACGTGAAACGTAGATTTTCGGATGATAAAAATAGTATTAAATTTTCAATTTCAACGAACCTTAGCTCTGAAGAAGCTATGCAAAAAATTGTTGAGAAGAAATCATTAGTGGTAATCCCAAGTCAATTAGACAACGCTCCATACACAATTGTTGAATCCATCGTAAAGAAATTTCAAGTTGTTTCAGTAAATACAGGAGGCATTCCCGAATATCTACCGCAAGAAAACATTTCACAAAACAATTCAGATTCATTATGTAAACTGATGGTAAAATTCTTAGGTGAACAACAATTGAATAGTAATTCAATCTATAGTCCAGTTGATGCTAATGAAGCATGGAAGTCTTTTGTACGAGACCCCAAGAATTTTTGTAAGGAATAAAAATGACTGAAGTTCTTAGTATTCACCTTACCACTGACAATTGCGAAATAGAAAATTGCGACTTTGATCAACATCAAGATGTGCAAAAAAAAATATTACCGAAAAGTAATTGGTATGTGCTAATGGCCGGAAACTCCAGTTTGCAGATGGGAGAAATTGCAAAAATTAAACTGATTCTTAGAGAACAAATGTCACCAAATAACATGTTTGTGTCTAGTTTCTTTGATAATAGCGGTGAGATAAAAACAGTTACACCTCTCATATTAGAGCTAGGCTGGCTAAGGCCAGAGTTCGCGACAGGACCGCTTGTAGTGTTTCACCAAAAATATTTAGAACATTTTCAAAATTTGGTGAATTTGTCAGACGAGAGTATTTTTTGGAAACCAGTGATCGGCTCTTCAATTTTAGGGGATTCTTCTGTATTTCCTCTTGATCCCCAGGTTGCATTGCCAACTATTAATTTCTCGCGAGAAACCGATCCGTTAAGTTACCATGATTTGCATAGAGATGTTCTGTCTCTATTCTCCAATATCACTATACCTCCAAATTTTTACGGCGAGGTGCTAATGGGTTTAGCAAGTGGTGCATTACGTGAAAATTCAAAATCTAAAGCTTTTTTTAAACTTGAACGAATTGCAACCCGGATTGTGTTTCCACCAAGTTCCTATCGGAGAACAATACTTTTGTATATTTTACGCAAATTAAAAATATTGTCTTAGCCTCTAAGAAACAGTCTAATTCTTGTTCTAATTCTAATTCTTCTTTTTAATTTAATTAGAAAATTAACTGATGATCTGACCGGTATAAATTTCTCTAGCCTTACACTTTTCCAGGAAGCGCTGTAAAGGTGTCGACCGATGGAACCGACCGGATAGCCTTCTTTATCCAATAATTCAGGCCTTACTTTCCTCATCCATTCTTTATCGTAATCAGGTTGCATAACAAAAAAGCTCGGCGGAATAATGCGCGTCTTAGGATGCACGTGCCAATCACCAAAAGTCAGTACTTTTGTAAAAAAAATTGGGCCGGTTATTTCCAAAATTGAACGATTCTTGTTTATCATTTCCAATGATCTATTTCTGTTCCAAATTTCTGCATTCAAAGCCATCAAGAATTCATTCTTTCCACTCGCTCCAATAATCGAGTTGGTGTACCACATGGACTCAGCAGCCACCGTGAGTGAGGAATCGCCGAAGATTTCACCTATATCTCGTTTCATAATGAAATCTGAATCTACGTACCATCCTCCCCTCTCATCTAATATTAGATATCGCAATAAATCTGATTTCATGGCAAAACTAGTAGATGCGTTCCAGAGTTCAGTGTCGGTCAGGACGCCATCGAAATACGGAGACGTAATTTTTGATGCGTCATTGTCAGTCCATAATCTATACTCAGACACACTCAAGGAAGCCTTCAATTTTTCTTGAAGTTTAGTTGTTACAGTATCAAATGAGCCCAACCAGATTTGATTTATTACCCTTGGAATCATAGGCGTCAGTGTACAGTTGGTGAGTGGTTCATTTAAAGAAGTTCAAAAAAAACGCTAAAGATCTATTCGATTCAGCAAGACACATCGACCTACCTCCAGAAATACCACAAACCGCATTGGCGAAGGCGAAGTTATTTTCGAATAGAGCAAGCAGCTTAGAATTGCTTGTTGAATGCAAAAACTTTCTTGAAATTGGCGTTTTAGCAGGCGATTTTTCGAAGCAGTTGTTAGAGATTGCCGGACTTGAGAAATTAACTTTAGTTGACTTTTTTGAAAGCGACGACTGGCCTTGGATTAAACCTGCTAGGTTTACCGTAGCGAGTCACTTGGACTTTATCGTTAATGAGTTTCAAGGTAAACCTCAAGTCGAAATCCTTAAAGGCGACTCACATAATATTCTAAAAACACTCCCATCCAGTAGCTATGATTTTATATATATTGATGCAAATCATTCCTATGAAGGAGTACAAGCAGACTGTATTGCAGCGCTCCCTTTACTTAGAAAAAATGGAATCATCTGCTTTAATGATTATATTATGCATGATTATCGGACTAATAGGGATTACGGAATTGTTAAAGTAGTTAACGAGTTACTGGTAAACAATTCTCAGTTTAGTGTGATAGGACTAGCACTAAATAACCATTTGTTCAGCGATATATATTTGCAATACTGTCCAGATTAAATTACCACAAGTCGCGATGCTACCTAGGACGTCTACGGCGCTGACTTGAATTTGGTCGTGGACGCTTTCCGCCACTTCGTGAAGGTCCACGAGATTCAGTAACTGGCGCAACGTAAGGGATTCCGCTTGGTTCTTGGGCGCCGGTAATTGTCATTAATTCCGCGTCATTTGGTTTTACACCAACGAATTTAGGTGTGACACCGGCGCGGGAAGTTAATCCCTTAACTGATGTTTGTTGTTTCGTTGTAGCAAGAATAACTACTCCACCAGCTTCGCCAGCACGTGCTGTGCGGCCGGAGCGGTGTAGATAATCCTTGTGATCTGTTGGTGCATCTACGTGCACAACGAGTGAGATGCCATCGACGTGAATACCGCGGGCGGCGACGTCAGTTGCAACGAGTGCAGCGTTTTCTTGCTCTTTAAATAGCTTGAGTGTGCGAGTACGAACTGCTTGTGACTTTCCACCGTGCAGTGCGCCGACTGGTACACCAGCTTTTGCGAGGTTGTCTGCAAGACGATCTGCGCCGCGTTGAGTTTTAACAAAGAGAATTGTTTTTCCGTTGCGTGCTGCAATTTGTGCGGTGATTAAATCTTTGTCACCTGGGTGCATGACAAGAACGTGGTGTTCCATGGTTGAAACGGAAGCACGGTCATTTTGTAGTGAGTGCGTCTTTGGGTTCTTTAGGTATGACTTCACGAGTGAGTCAACACCGCGATCAAGAGTTGCTGAGAAGAGCAGACGCTGTCCGCCCATTTTTCCTTGATCAAGAATTTCTTTTACTACTGGCAAGAAGCCCATGTCAGCCATTTGATCTGCTTCATCAAGGACTGTGATCTCGAGGTTATCGAGTTGTACTTCTCCGCGATTAAGTAGATCGATGAGGCGTCCAGGTGTTGCAACAAGAATGGCAGTTGCTTTGCGCATCGCAGTGATCTGCTTGGCATACGGCATACCGCCTGCGATAACAACTGATTCGTGACCGATAGCGCGAGCAAGTGGTGTGAGAACTTCATCAATTTGTTGTGCAAGTTCGCGAGTTGGTGTGAGTACTAAAGCTAGTGGTTTATGGGGCTTTGCTTGCTTGTTTTGAAGGTTGTTAAGAAGTGCTAAACCAAATGCAAGAGTTTTACCTGATCCTGTTTGTCCGCGACCCAAGATGTCGTGACCTTTGAGTGCATCAGGAAGTGTTGCGATTTGGATAGGAAATGGTGATGTTTTGCCTTGTGCGTTAAGAGCGTTAACTAATGGCGCAGAAATTCCTAATTGAGTCCAGGTGGCATCCGTGTCAGTGAGCGTTGCGCTGGTTGATGGTTCGGTGATGTAGTTATCGTTCACGCCAAAATCAACAGCTTCGCGGGTGTGTGTACGTGCGTGAGCAGTCGATGCTTTCTTGCCACTGTATGTCTTATTTACTGTGCGTGAGTCAGTTGTGGTGCGTGGTTTGAAAGTTCTTTCACTTCTGTTATTTGCACGTGTTGTGTCTGGGCGTTCTGTCTCTGGTTTACGTGGCTTTTGACCAGGGATCCATTTGGTGCGCTTTTGTGGCACAAAATTAGGACGACCATCATTGGCAGGATCTGCCTTCGCCGCTTCGCGGCGAGTTGTTGGGCGTGTGTCTGTCTTCTTAAAAGTTGTTTTCTTGTATTCACCAGAGCGATATTCAGTTTTCTTAAATGTGCGCTCTGTATTTTCTGGGCGTGCTGGACGCTCAGCGCGTTCTGTGCGCTTTGCCACGAATTCATCGGCACGTGAAGTTGTCTTTGCCTTTGGTGCAATCTTTTCTTGGTAGCGC
>Ga0315903_10006026_pt1 | contig 15615 bp, 13 predicted proteins | sample LakEriMetagenome_7_FD_203524 | JGI IMG/M metagenome (GOLD analysis project Ga0315903, IMG submission 203524) | Freshwater fungal communities from buoy surface, Lake Erie, Ohio, United States - Buoy 2 MA119 | ecosystem: Environmental > Aquatic > Freshwater > Lake | place: USA: Lake Erie, Ohio...
GGAGTTGGTTCATGAAACGGTTCGCAAAGTTGACCTGTGCACTCATGCTGGTGGCCGTGGCGGTTGCAGTTTTCCCTGCCGCAGCTGATGCGGGTCCCCTGCTTGATTGGTTGCGGCGCACCTGTGGCTGCAAACAGCAAAGCTGTGGCGTCCCGGCAGCGCCGGCTGCTTATGCTGGCATGCCGGTAGCGGCAGCCAATCCCAATTGCGGCTTGCAGCCCGGGCAGTGTCAGGTGACCTGCAACCAAACCTGCTCTCGGGTTGTGGTCAACTACGTTCCGTACACCGCTTACCGAACCTCGTGGGAACAGGTGCCGGTGACCCAGTACAAGCCGGTGACTAACAGCGATCCCTGTACTGGCTGTTCGGTGACGTGCATGAAGCCCAGTACGAGCTACGTCTGGCAAGCCAAACAAGTTCCTTACACGACCTACCGAGCCTGCTATCGGACGGAAAATTACACGGTTCCCGTGACCTATGTCACGAACGACTGTGCAACTGGAAATTGTGCGACCGGTGCGTGCCCGACGGGAACGTGCGGACAGTTGGCGCCGCAAATGACTACTCCCACAGCCTTCACCAGCCCGACAACCTTGCCGGCTTCGTCTGCCGGGTGCTCGACCTGCGGCGTTCCGGGAGCGGCGATGACTGGGGTTGGCCAGGTCGACCCGAATTACTACGCGGGTTCGCCGACCTATGCACCCGCTCCAACTACCTACAATGCTCTGCCGAGCACCACAACATCGTTGCCGGCGACCTCGATGCCGGGCGGGTCAACGCCGACTCCAGCCGATGTGGTCCCAGCCATTCAAGGCGTCAATCCACAGTCGATGCAGCGTCCGGTGATTGAGCAACTGCAAGCTTCGCCGGCCGGTTCCACTTACGCCCCGCCCTCTCAGGTTCCGAACATCAACTTGCAGACAAACACATCGTCAACGGTGACGACTGCTGCGGTTGGGCGCGAGCCGACGCGGCAGGCGTGGGCTTACACGCCGGTTCGCCTGGCAAGTTTTGAGCAGCCAGCCGAGGTCGAACAGCAAGTCATCCAGGGGAAGTGGCAAGTCCCTGCACAGCCGTCAACGGCGAGCGAGCTGAATTCGGCCTGGAAGACCGTGAACTGGTAAATGCCTGACTGGCCACGCCGGGTTCGGGCGTGGACCGGGCTGATTGAATAATAAAAAGAAAACGCAGGTCGTCGATGCTTCGGCGACCTGCGTTTTTTATTTGCTGACTTTGAGCCGTCGATAGAGCGGCCTGTCGAATCCGGAACGAGGGTGACGGGAGGCGAAATAACCGGCCCTCGTTTAAAAGTTACCCCGAAGTCGAGCGATTTAAACTTATTGTTCGATCTGCAAGCGATTGTCGATTCGGTAAACGCCCGGTTCGAGTCGCAGTTGCCGTTCCACTTTGCTGGCCGCTTCCGGGGTAGGAACACGCCCAGTGAGGACTGCGGTGCCATTCTGGAGTTCGACCCGGATGTCGTTGCCCAGCGCCGTCACGTTGGGGATCCGTTCGAGTCGAGTGGAGAATCGTTGAGCGACCTCCTCGGCGGGGACGCGGTTGACTTGTACCTGATTGACGAGTCGATTGCGAACATTGCGGCGAATGCCGGCGTTCGAGCCTGCTCCAAAGCCTCCCACGCCACCGAGTCCGGCGTTTCTTCCCATCGCTCCGCCAGTCGCGCGTAGTCCTTGGGCGCCGCCGATCCCGCCACCGCCCGTTCTTCCGGCTCCCGCTCCCGCGCCTTGGGTGTTGACGCCGCCGCCGAAGGAAGCACCCTCCACGGGTTGCCCGCCCGACAGCTGAGTCGATGCGCCGATGAAGCCTTGATTAATGATTTGCTGCGCCGTGGGACCAATGAAGCCTTGGTTTCTCTCGTCCACGGCGGTCGGTGTCGTCGGTGTGATGTTGAGTTGGTTGTTGAGGTTCAACGGTTGGCTGTTGTTCGTGGCATTATTGTTTCCGCCGCCGGCAGTGCCGCCGTTCGATTGGTTACCGGTTCCGGTTGAGTTGAACGAATTGCCACCAGTGGAGTTGGTACCGAAGGTGCTTCCGCCACCGGTGAAACCGCCTCCGCCTGTCGTACCGCCACCGGTGAAACCACCGCCGCCCGTGCTCCCTCCACCACCCGGAAAACCGCCCCCGCCTCCGGTTCCACCGCCTCCGGCTCCGCCGCCGCCTTGGGCGTGAAGGTTGGCCGAGGTCCCGCAAAGGATCGCCATGAAAAACAGGAGGGCAAAAAAGCGAGTCGATTTCATGGGGAGATATCTCGCGTGAAGCTTGCGTTGAGGACCAGGCTAGGGGGCTCGGGTCCAGTGGACTCGGACGGGTAAAGCTGGCCTATAGGGCTCGCCGGTGGCCGGGGAAATCCGACCGCAGGCGAGAGGGCAGGGCACATTCGCTGGCAGGAACCCCGGTATCTTAAACCGCGACAGGAGGGGAAAGTTACGACGGAGGGATGGAACTCGCGATTCATCAGCGGAGCGACCAACTAAATGGGATGCTCGGCCAAGGACCGCGAGCGCTACTCGATTCTGGGGAGAGTGCAGGCCGGGGGCTCACCCGCAACCCCTTCCATCATATCGACCGTTAAACTTTGAGAAAAACAGGCGTTCCGCGGCCAGCTGGTGCCGGAGCGGGATCTTCTTGCTCCCAAATGTCAAAACGTGCGGTTTATGGGCTTTTTTTCGCTGGAGTCCGAAACTTGCCGGCCCTTGCCCGGGTTCTTGATTAGGCACTCCCTTTTGCGTCGGCCGGTCGATGGGCTGGACAGCTGGCGGGCGTTTTCCCGCGAGTAACGGCTGTTCGAGCAGGGGGGAGTGGAGGATAACTGAGTGAGGGTTGGCAGCGGGACTTGAATCGCTCCAGCCTCTGCGATGGGGACCGTCGAGCCAAAGCCGCCGAAGTGTCGCCCGATTCCCCAACTCGATGACTGGATGGCTGACAAGCTGGATGGCACGAGGTGGGCTGAGTGTCTCGGGGGCAGAGTGTTTGGGGGCAGAGTGTTTGAGGGCTGTGGCCGGCAGTGCGGCCTCTTGTTTGGTGTCCATCGTTGCAAGCCAAAATGCAATACGGAGTTGAATTGTGATGAGAAGTCGGATCGCAGGTCGGATTGAGTATCGGAGCGCCGTTTCCACTCAGTGTTTGTCGCAGTCCTCTTCAGCGAGGGGGACTCGGTCCTCGGCTCCAATCCGCGGCGCCGGGATTTTGCTCGCTCTGTTTGGGTTGTTGTTGCCAGCCAGCCTGGCGACCGGTCAGCAGGCTCGACCAGCGGCTGAGGAGCTGTTTCCCGAGACGACTGTCTTGTTTCTTCAGATCCAGAACGTTCGCGAACTGGCTGAAGACTTCATGAGCACCAACATGGGCAACCTGATGAAGCAGGAGAAAATTGCACCGTTGGCTGAAGAATTGTGGGGGCAGGCCAAAGAGGCTTATGCCGAAGTTCAAGACGAGGTTGGTGTCTCGCTGGAAGACATGCAGAGTTTGCCGACAGGAGAGATCAGTTTCGCGGCCATCGCTCCCCGCCGGGCGGATATCCAGTTCGCGATGTTGATGGATATCGATCCGGAGTCAGATTCTTTCAAGAACATGGAACGTGTCGGTCGCGAGCGCGGTGAGTTGGAGGGAGCGACGTTCGAAGACGAAGAGACAGCTGATGTCAAGTTCACGACGGTGGCTCGCCCCGATGGCGAGGGCCAGTTTGTTTACTTCATCAAGGACGGCACGTTTGTCATCACCACCGACAAGGCGTTGTCGCAGCAGATCGTCGATCGCTGGGTCGGGCGGGAAGTCGAGAAAATTCGCCCGCTGAAAGACAATCGCAAGTTCGTGACGATCATGAATCGCTGCCGGGGCACCAAGGAGGTACCACCCGAGGCCCGGATGTACATGGACCCGATTGAGTTCTTCCGCGCATCGACTCGCGGGGATGTCGGCACTCAGGCGGCGCTGAACTTTCTCCCGATCCTCGGATTGGACGGATTGCTTGGAGTCGGTGGCTCGGTGATTTTCGACGAGCAGGGTTTTGAAAGCGTCACGCACCTGCACCTGATGCTGGCCAATCCCCGAGCCGGCATCCTGGAAATGTTGGCGCTCAAGCCCGGCAAGTACCAGCCGCAGCTGTGGGTTTCCGACCAGGCGGTGTCCTATGTTTCCACCAGCTGGGACGTGAACAAGGTCTATGCCGAACTGGGGAAAATGGTTGACCTCTTTACGAGTGAAGGCGAGTTTGAGCGCCAGGTCGAAACCAATGTCAATGAGCGTCTGGAACTGAATCTGAAAGACGATATTCTGGCCGCGATGGACGGGCGTTTTACGGTCACATCCTGGGTCGAGCCCCCGGCGCGTCTCAATAGCCAGGTGAATGCGATTGGGCTGGGCTTGTCCGATCCCGAGAAGGCTGAAGAGATTATTCGACAACTGATTCAGAGGGCGATCGATGCCCGGGGTGATCAGGAGGATGCCGAACCACCGGTGATCGAAGAAAAGTACAAGGGGATCACAATCTGGACGGCACCGGTCCCTGAAGACCGTCGCGAGCGCATCCGGCAGCGACGCGAAGAGGGGGAAATGCAGTTCGAAATCCGAATTCCTGAACCGGGGTTTGCCATCATCGACGGGTCGCTCGTCGCCGCCGACAGCGTTTCGTTTATCAAGTTTGCAATCGATACATACAAGGGGGAGAATCCGCCGCTGGTGGACGACCCCTCCTTCAAGCAGGTGTCCCGGCAGATGACCAATCTGCTTGGGACCGACATGCCGGCCGCCATTTTCTACAGCCAGCCTGGCCCGATGATGGAGTCGATGCTCAATCTGGCCAAGGGCGACGATGTGAAAGGCGCGCTCGAGCGGGGCGGCGAAGAGAATCGGTTCGTCAAGAATTTCCAACGGGCATTGGAAGATAACCCACTCCCCGACTGGGAAGAGATTCGCGACTTTTTTGCGTCCAGCGGTGGCTTCATCACCAGCGATGACTCGGGCTATCACGCCTTGCTGTTCAATTTGAAGAGCGCGGGGGCCAAGGCCTCGAAGTAGTCGAGCAGCGAGGTGGGGTGGGCGGTCGCGATGGCATGCGCTCAGGGACGCGGTGTGGCGCTTGCCGGGCCTGTTCCGTTTGAGTTCGGCCCGCGCTGCGTCTCCCGTGGCGGGGCCGGGTCTCCCGTGGCAGGGCCGGGTCTTCCGTGGCAGGGCCGGGTCTTCCGTGGCAGGGCCGAGAGAATTGCTGTCCGGGGGATTTGGTATGATGGGGGCTCTCGTTTCCCAGATCCGATCCCCCGGTCCAGGTCCATGTCTTTTTACCGTTTGCAGCAAATCGTCTCGGGCGGTCAGACGGGAGTCGATCGGGCTGCGCTGGATGCGGCAATCTATTTGCAGATTCCCCATGGAGGCTGGTGTCCTCGCGGCCGATTGGCGGAAGATGGTCCGATCGATCGCCAGTATCAACTCCGCGAGACAGCGGAGTCTGACTACGCCGTGCGGACCGAAAAGAATGTCCTCGATTCTAACGGCACGTTAATTCTGCACTATCTCGACTTGAGCGGTGGAACCAAGTTGACGTCCCAGTTGGCGGCACGGTACCGGCGACCGCGGCTGATTGTCGATTTGGCTCAACCGCCCCATCCCGACCTTGTCATTGACTGGTTGGTGACCGAGCAGGTGAGCATCCTGAACATCGCGGGACCGCGAGAAAGCTCGGTTCGAGGTATCGGCCGGCTCGCTGAGGAGTATTTGCTGCAGGTTTTTACCCACCCTTTGGCGGCGGACAGGTTGGGCTGGCAAGCAGAACCTGCCGGCTGGGAGTTGGACTCCGATGGAACATGATCGATTGAATCTGACGCCCCAGACGGCTGAGGCAATTTGGATTGCTCCGGGAGCGGTCGTCGTCGGCGATGTGACGTTGGGACCGCGTGCCAGTGTTTGGTTTGGGGCGGTGTTGCGCGGGGACACCGAATCCCTCGTGGTCGGTGCCGACACCAATCTGCAGGACCAGGTGGTGCTGCATGCGGACCCTGGCTTTCCCTGCCGCCTGGGAGATCGCGTGACCGTCGGACATGGTGCCATCGTGCATGGAGCGACGGTTGAGAGCGATTCGCTGATTGGAATGCGAGCAACGCTCTTGAATGGAGCGGTGATTGGCGCGGGGAGCGTCGTCGCTGCCGGAGCCCTCGTGACTGAGGGGAAGGTGTTTCCCGAACGCAGTTTGATCGTGGGTGTCCCGGCGCGGAGACTGCGGGGAATTGAACCGCAGGACGCCGAGCGAATCGCCCGCGGATGGAAGCACTACGTTGCCTTGGCTTTGGCTTTCGCCGCGCGGTACGGTCGCTTGGGAGAACGAGCCGACGCTATTGTTTCGGCAGAATCAATTCCGTCCCGGCAGGCAGCGGAGTAAGGTGCGCCGCGCCCTCTGGCAAGCGGTCGCGATTCAGTTGCAGCAGCTCTGCGAAGCGGGAGGCTTGGCCGAGTTGGCTTCGGGCGATCTCAAACAAGGTCTCACCTTGGCGGGTTTGATACCGCCGGGTTTGAGCGACCGAACTTGCGGTGGCTTGACCCGGTGCCGCCGCGGGGAATCGCTCCAGCAGTTCGCGAGGTGGACAGACAACCTCTCGTCCCGCCGGGATCAGGTTGTAGTCGGGGAATTGTTCTCGATTGAATTCGTACAGCTCGCGAAAGAGCCGGCCATCGTCGTAAACTCGCTGGGCCAGCGTCCACCACGTTTCGCGCTCTTCGGTAAGGACGCGGGGGTAAGTCGCGCGAGCAGGTTGAGCAGTTGAGGCGCCTCGAGCCATGGTTGATTTGGCCAGTGCAGCTGGAGCTTGAGTGGCGGGCGTTGCCGCTTGGTGTGAGCCGAATGACGTTGGAGCCGGAGCGGGCCCAAGTGGGGCCGACTCGACAGCTGGAAGTCCAACGCCCGGGGATTCAACACCTGGGGGATTGACGGGGGCTGCTGCCGGTTGTGGTGGGACTGCCGCAGCAAAATCACCGTAGGGGGGTGGAGTTAGCTCCGATGCAGTCGGCAAGGCCTTGGGGGCGGTTGCCAGGGGTTCATTCAGCAAGGGGCGAGCGGCGGGATTTTCGGCAGGGCCGTGCTTCAAATTGGGCAACTGCTGCGACTGTCCGGGGAATTTTTCCAGAAACGATCCGCCACCCCCCGAACTGAAGCTTCCCGCAGGATTCGCGCGAGGTACCTCCTCCGGTGCGACTTGATTCGGAATGACCTGTTCTCCCTCTGATTGCTTTTCGGGAAAACTGACAGGCGTGACAGCCGGGTCGCGGAACGGTTGTCGAAAGCCGCTCTGGTCTTCCGGGGATCGAGTCGCAGGCAAAGAACGCAGCGGTGCGGGAACGGCATCCTCAAGGCTGACGTCCGGCGAAGGAGCGCGGCCCGGTTCCAGCTTTGGACCTGGAAAAGCGGTCGAAGTTTGGGCCTCGGGCTGAGCCAACTTCTGTGTTTCAGAAGTGGCAGGCCCCTTGGGAACTGCAACACTCGCAGCGAGTTGACTGTAGTTCGGGCGCTCTGAAAGGATCAGTTCCAGAGGTTTGCCGTTGCGAAGCTGTTCGATCTCGTCAGAAGTGATGTTCTGGGCGATCGGAACCTGGCTGATGTCGTGCTGAGGTTGCCCCATCCCCATTTTCAGTTTGGCCATGTTCAGCCAAACGGCTGAGAGGATACCCACCGCGACCACGGCGAGTGCGATTTGGGGATTCCAAGTGCTGTACTGACGGTTTGCTGGCATGTTCGCTCATCCTGAGGAGCGAAACTTGTAGCACATTCGGCGAATGCTCGCGAGCCCGTTCTCGCCCTGAATGCGCCGATGCTAGCAGGCGTGCGGTCTACTTTGCGGTCGCGACCTCGGCGAGCGTGAATAAGGCAAACGTGCCGAGCCAGTGTTCCCCCTCGTAGTGTCCGCTGAAGACAGTTTTCAAGCCGGCGGTTGTGTGGGCAGTTGCGGCGGCGCGGAGTATTTCGCGGCGTGGGTCGTGCTCCGGGAGCGAACTGGCGATACCGTTCTGGCACCAGGCTCGGGAGAGGTTGAGCCCGGCGAGATGGACCAGTTTGCCGTCGGTCACGTCGGTCACTTCGACTGGTTGCAGCAGTCTCCCCAAGTCTCCGCGGGCCAGTCCGGGGAGGAAATTCTCCAGCCATTGAGCGAACTCAGCCGGGGGGAGGATGCGGCGCATTAAATCGGCCTCATTCCAGCCGCTGGAGAAAAAATCCTGTCCTGACGGCTCGTAGCGCACCGGGTAATCGCGGTCGTCGAGGAAATAAACGCGGGCCCGGTCGATCAGCAACTGCTCCAGTTCCCGGTTGCCTACGGTCCGGGCGTAATCAATTGTCTGGGCGAGAGCAAAGCCGGTGTCCGGATGCTCGCCGGTTCGAATCGGGTAGGAGAGGAGCGGCAGGTAGGCTTGGCAGCGGCGGACCAAAACCTGTTCCAGCGGTTTGAGGTGTTCGCGCCACTGACGGGCGTCGGGATCATCCCAGGTGTGAAGCTCGGCGACCAGCCGAAAGAGCCAAGCCCAACCGTACATCCGTTCGTAGGATTTGTTCAGATCGTCGGCAAAGTAGGCGGCCTCTTTGGCCAGCTTTTCCGCGGTGAAATGCCCGGCGAGCCGACTGCGAATCTCGGCGGCTTCGGGGATCGCCGGGTAATCGCGGAGAATCCGCACCAAGAGCCAGTGGCCGTGGACACTGCTGTGCCAATCGAAGCAACCGTAAAATGCCGGAAAGAGTTCCTTCGGGGGGACAACGGAGGCGGCGGAGCCGAGTACGTTCGAGGGCTTGTTCGGGTACTCGCGGTCGAGACCTGCGAGTGCGAGCGCGGCCAGCGCCGAGGCCTGCTCCGTGGATAGGGGCCTGCCGAGCGTAGGAAGTTCCGCAGGCTGGGGAACGGGAGTTTGGGCCATCAACGCCTCCGGGCTGGCCAGTAATGAAGTCCAGAAGAGACAGCTGGCCGCGGAAACTTTCAGCAGCAGGTGATAAACGGCTGACGTCATCGGCGCGTCCTCAGGGAAAAAGCCGGAGAGAAAATTCGGTCTGGCAGCCAGACCAGAGCAATTCTGCGGCGCGAGCAATAGGGGGTGCAATTCCGGTGTTCGCAAATCTGGTGGCACGCAGGTCTGGTGGCACGCAGGTCTGAGAGCGCGAAGGCTCTCGCGCCCGGTTGCTCGACCAGACGCTGGCCCCATTGTTTCGATTGGGGAATCTACTCCTTCGGGTCGGGAGTGCCAAGTCGACCGACTCTGGGAATTGCAAGGCTTGCGGCTGGAGCCGCTGCGCTTCGGTTCACGATCCAGCGTGCCCCGCTCCGCGTTTGACTCCGGTTTGAGGTGACCGCGGGGCCGGAACGAACGGAGACCGGGTTGCAACCGGCCCGGAGGCGAGCGGTCTAGCCGCGGCGTTTGCGGAACAGGGTGCCGCCGTAAATCGCTGCTTCGCCCAGTTCCTGCTCGATCCGAAGCAACTGATTGTACTTGGCCATGCGATCGCTGCGCGAGGCCGAGCCGGTCTTGATTTGTCCGGTATTCAGGCCCACGGCCAAATCGGCGATGGTGGAGTCCTCGGTCTCGCCGCTGCGGTGACTGGAGATGCTGGTGTAGCCATTTCGGCCGGCGAGGTTGATGGCGGCGATGGTCTCGGTCAGCGTTCCAATCTGGTTGACCTTGATCAGAATGCTGTTGGCGATTCCCTGTTCGATTCCCCGGGCGAGGCGTTCGGTGTTGGTCACGAACAGATCGTCGCCGACGAGTTGGACCTTTTGGCCAACTTTTTCGGTGAGCAGTTTCCAGCCGTTCCAATCGTCTTCGGCGCAGCCGTCTTCGATCGAGCAGATTGGATACTTGGCGACCCAGTTGGCAAGAAAATCGACCATTCCGGCCGAGTCCAGTTCTTTGCCGTCGATGGTGTAGCGGCCTTTGGCGGCGTCGTAAAATTCGGTGGCAGCGACATCGAGTGCGATTTGAACTTGTTCGCCGGGGCGATAGCCAGCTTTTTCGATAGCTTGCATGATCAGGTCGAGGGCTTCGCCATTGCTGCCGAGGTCGGGAGCGAATCCACCCTCATCGCCAACAGCCGTGTTGAGCCGCTTGTCTTTGAGGACCTTCTTCAGGTGATGGAAGATCTCGACCCCGCAGCGGAGGGCTTGACTGAAATTGTCGAAGCCCAGGGGCATGACCATGAATTCCTGAACGTCGACCGAATTGTCTGCGTGTTGTCCGCCGTTGATGATGTTCATCATGGGGGCGGGGAGCACGCGGGCCGAGGCTCCGCCGAGGTAACGGTAGAGCGGTTGGTTGGTGTATTGGGCGGCGGCTTTTGCCACGGCGAGCGAGCACCCGAGGATGGCGTTGGCACCGAGGCGTTTTTTGTTGGGAGTGCCATCGACCTGGCAGAGTGCATTGTCGACAGCGACCTGGTCGAGAGCCGGCAGGCCGAGCAGGGCTTCGCACAACTCTTCATTGACGTTTTGCACGGCGAGGGAGACGCCTTTGCCGAGGTAGACATTTTTGTCGCCGTCGCGAAGTTCCCACGCTTCGTGAGCCCCGGTACTGGCTCCGCTGGGCACAGCAGCCCGGCCGAAGGAACCGTCTTCGAGGATGACATCGACTTCTACCGTAGGATTGCCGCGACTGTCGAGAATTTGACGGCCAATCACATCCGTAATCAGACTCATTCGCATTTACCTGACCTGACCAGACTGAACTAAGTTGCTTGGGTCTGGTATTCTGACAGAAACCGCGAAATCGAAAAGGTGGGGCGATCGCGAGCCGACTCGAGCAGATGTTGCTGAGTGGCTAGTGGCAGCAGGCGACTCGCCAAGTGGCTGGAAGGGCGTGCATGTTTACCGGATTGGTGGAAGAAGTCGGACAGGTGGTGGCGATTACCCCCCAGGGGAGTGCGAAGGAATTCGTCGTTCGGGCGCCGCTGGTCGCTTCCGATGCGGCGTTAGGGGCGAGCATCTCGGTCAACGGCTGTTGCCTCACGGTGACGCGGAAAAGCGGCGATGACTTGGCCTTCGACGCTGGTGAGGAAACTTTGCGGAGAACGGACCTGGGCGATCTGCAACTCGGCTCGCCGGTAAATCTGGAGCGGGCCTTGCAGGTTGGCCAGCGTCTGGGGGGGCACTACGTCACCGGACATGTCGATGGGCTCGGTTCCATTCGCTCGCGGGTCGACGATGGCAACTGGAGCACGATTTGGTTTAACGCGCCGCTGACATTGACGCGGCAGATGGCGAGCAAGGGCTCGGTCACCGTCGATGGCGTGAGCCTGACGCTGGTGGATGTTGCCGACGACGGATTCAGCGTGGCCTTGGTTCCCCATACGCTGGCAGTCACGATTCTGGGGCGAAAACAGGTCGGCGATACCGTCAACTTGGAAACGGATGTGCTGGCCAAGTACATTGAGCGCCAGTTGCTGAGCATGGGGCGGTTGCCGGGAATGGCGTGAGTGAGAGCCGCGGTCACTTGTCCCGACGGCGCAATGGCCGATGACGAGGCGGGGTTTGAACAGAGGGCTCGTAGCCCGGGAAAGGTAATTGGAACAGTTTGATGACGAAAGCCAATCGGCAGACGATTTCGTATCTGCGACGACGTTTTTCTCAAGTCGGCCTGGAGCCCAACGCGCGGCATGGCCAGAATTTTCTGATCGACTTGAACCTGATCGAGATCTTGGCAGAGGCGGCCGAAATCGGTCCCCAGGATGTCGTTCTGGAAATCGGCACCGGAATGGGCTCTCTGACCGCCCTGTTGGCTGAGCACGCCGGTCGGGTGGTCACCGTCGAAATTGACCAGCACCTGCACCAGTTGGCCCGCGAGGAGTTGGAGCGGTACGAGAATGTGGTGATGCTCAAGGTTGATGCCTTGCGAAACAAGAATCACTTCGCGCCGCTGGTGATTGAAACCGTCCAGCAGGCTCTGCAGGCGATCCCCAATGCCCGCTTCAAGCTGGCGGCCAACTTGCCCTACAACGTAGCGACGCCGATCATCAGCAATCTGTTGATCTCTGAATTGCCTCCACCGGTCAGCATGACCGTTACGATTCAAAAGGAGTTGGCGGACCGGATTATGGCCGCTCCCAATTCAAAAGATTACGGCGCTTTGAGCGTCTGGATTCAGAGCATGTGCCGGGTGGAATTGGTTCGGCTACTGCCGCCGACGGTGTTTTGGCCGCGTCCCAAGGTGCACTCGGCGATTATCAAGCTCACGCTTGAGCCGGACCGGCGGGCGGCGATTCCCGACCTCGTTTTTTTTCACCAGTTCGTGCGCAGCATCTTCTTCCACCGGCGCAAGTTTCTCCGCAGCGTGGCGATTAGTGCCTTCAAGGACAAACTGTCCAAGGCCGAGGTGGATGCGGTGCTGCAGGCTCAAGGCCTGGGAACAGAAGCCCGGAGCGAGCAATTGTCCGTGGAACAGATGCTCGAATTGTCCGAGCGATTCCGGGCAGTGGCCGGGAGCATGCCTGAACCCTAGGATTGGCGTGGTGGACTTGCAGCCAGATTGGCGTGTGAACCAGATTTGCAGGGAGCTTCGCCAGGATGGCTTTGGCCACACATTCCAGAGCGGCGCGAGCGGGGCGATTGCTGGGCAAGCAACGAGAAAGGCCGGGTGGTTGAATGGGTTCAGGGGATGTGAATCAGTTGCCCGATTTCATTGCCGAGACTCCCTTTCATGCGATCATGGTCGGGCTGCTGGCGGTCTTTGTGTTTGGCACAGTCTGGTTGCTGGGAAAGAAGCCACTGTTTCTGGTACTGGCGATCGTTTCTCTGGTGATGACGATCGGGGCTGTCTTGGCGGAACGCTGGATTGTGACCGACCGGGAGCAGATCAGCGCCGAGGTCAACGCGATGGCTGCGGCGGTATCGGCCAACAGCCCCACTTCCTTGTTGCTGCACATCAGCGACCGGTATCCGGCGATCAAGGATGCGGCCCGCGGGCATTTCAACCGCTGGCAGATTGAGTTTTGCAACCTCACCGCGCTCGAGCCGCCGAGTATCGACTGGAGCAAATCGCCGCCGCAGGCTGAAGTCCGGTTTACCGTCTTTGCCCGAGCGCACCAGAAGCAGGGAGATGGGCTCGGTGGGGCCGATATTGTCGGGGTGACGCTGCAGATGCAGAAGGAAGCTGACAGCCGCTGGCGAGTGATCAGCTACTCGCTGTTTAATCCCCGCGGCGGCCCGGCACCAGCTTATTGAGTTGAGAAGTGGCTGGGGCTGGTCGAAATTTCCGAGACCGGAATCTGGGGGAATGAGGGGCGGGCGCTGGTTGTCTCAGCATCAGCCACCTCGGAGTTTGGCAGCTCGGCGTTTGGCTGTTCGGAGGCGCTTGACTGACCAGTTGAGTTGCTGATCAGGACGGGTTTGGGCAAACCCAATTCGTTGTAGACATCGGCCACACCCGAGGCCATGCTCCGCTCAGAGAATTGAGCCCGTTGCCGTTGCCAGGCCGCGTAGCTGACCTCGTGCCAGATCGCCTTGTTGGTCATCACCTTCCGGATTTGACTGGCCAATTGGGCCGAGTTTCCGGGTTCAAACAGCAGCCCCTCGCGGCCATCGCTGATGGCCTCAGGAACGCCCTCGACCTTACTGGCAATGACGGGGAGTCCAACGGCCATTGCTTCCAGGACGACCATCGGCAGACCCTCGCCAAAGAGGCTGGGCAGGACGAGCAATTGCATCTCTTTCAGCAACTCATTGACGTTCTCGGCAAAGCCCGTCCATTCGATCAGGTGTCCGACATTGAGGCGCGAGGCGAGTTCGAAGATCTCGAGTTCATACTGCGGGGACTCAAAGGGACCGACGCAATGGAGTTTTACCGGGAGATTTTGTTCGACCAGCTTGGGGAGGGCTTCGATCATGACTTCCAAGCCCTTCCGCGGTCGGAACAGGGCAATCATGCCGATTTTCCAGAACGGCTTAACGTTGTCCAAAGAAGCGGCGAAATCATCGCAGGGGACTCCGTTGTGCACCACTCGCAGTTTTGCGTCAGCGTGTCCCAGTTTCCGCATGTAATCGCGGAGGCTTTCGGAAACGCAGATCAATCGGGCGGCGCTTTGCAGCGAGCGGGTTTCGGCCCAGGTATTGAGGAGGTTGGCCCAAGTCCGTTTTGAATCGAGGCCGACGGGACTGTGGATGTGATAAACGAGCGGGCAGCCCAGAATCTTTGCCGCGCCGCTTGCCACGAGAAGAGAGCGGGGGGTGTGCGCGTGCAGAATCTCGCAGTTCAGCTCTTGGAAGACTTTGACCAGCCGCTTGGAGGCGCCGAGGTCGAATTTGCCTCGCATCGGCACATTGGCCAGGGGTGTACTTTGCGACCGCCGCCGCTGCTCAAAGCTTCCCGGCTTCACACAGGCAAATGCAACTTCGTAGCCAAATTCGGGAAGGGCGCTCGCCAGCAGGTCTTGAACCCTTTCTGCACCTGAATAGTGTTCGCCGTTGATCACGTGCAGGACACGTGTCATTCGCTGGTATTGCTGGGGGAATTGAGCAGAGCTCGAAATCCCATCAGGCGAGTTGGAAGAGGGCGAAGACATGGAGCGGACTCTGGTTCGGATGCAGGGCGCTTGCCTTCCATCGGGCATAGCCTGCGGCCTGAAAACATACGTCGGTTCACGTATGGCATTGGTCTATGTCGCTTTTTCCATTGATTTTGTGGCCACTTCCGCCCGGGACTGGGACGGTTTTACCGTTTGTGACGACGAGCCGTTTGAGTTGCCCCAGTTCCGACCCCTGACTCTTTTAAAAGAAGAGCCGGTAGCGGCCCCACTGGCCTTCGTTCTCATCCACCGCGACGCTCAATTCGGTCAATAAAGTCGTCTGGGCCCGCACAATCGGCAGGATGGTCTGAGCGATGTACTCGGCCAGTCGCTCTGCGGTCGTGTTGTCAATCGGCAACAAGCGGCAGTCTTCGACTGGGAAGATCCAGCGGCGGTCAGCAAAACGGGCTTCGACTTCCCGCTCGCCGGGCGTGACCTGAATCGTCGGGTGCTTGGTTGGCAACAGGACATGATGGTCGAGTTCGGCCACCACTTTCTGCAACGCGTCGCGGAGGGCGATGAAGTCAATCACGTACGCTTGGTGGTTGAGGGCGCCGGTCACTTCGCAGGCGACTCGATAGTTATGGCCATGCAGTCGCTCGCAGATATTATCGCCAAAGGTAATGAAGTGAGCCGCACTGAAAATCAGCTGCTCTTTTTCCAGCGAAACGGTAAACGATGCCGACATGAGGAAGTTCCGAAGGGGGAGGAGGGGTGAAGGGGGAGGCCTTGATCGATTCAGGGGACTCGCCACTGCAATTGTCCCGAGAGCAGGCCGACAAACAAGCTGGCGGCGATCAGGTCTGCGGTCGCTCCGGGGTTGCGGCGATTGCCATCCGAGCGGAGCCAGAAGTCGAGGTCGGCCAGTTCGGCCTCGCCCGCCTCCCAGCCGGCCGTCATGATTCGATCGACAATCCGTTGGCAGCGGACTTGCAGTTGCTGCTCCAGTTCGCGCCCGCATTTGCGGCGCACGAGCGAGTCACCCAGCGTGCCGATCAGGCAGAGATGGGTGCTCACGATTGCCCGGACGAGCGAGTTGAGGCGAACCGTTTCGCTGACCAGAGTCGGCACTCCAAGGTCGAAGA
>Ga0315903_10006027_pt1 | contig 15610 bp, 11 predicted proteins | sample LakEriMetagenome_7_FD_203524 | JGI IMG/M metagenome (GOLD analysis project Ga0315903, IMG submission 203524) | Freshwater fungal communities from buoy surface, Lake Erie, Ohio, United States - Buoy 2 MA119 | ecosystem: Environmental > Aquatic > Freshwater > Lake | place: USA: Lake Erie, Ohio...
CATCAACTTTGCAACAAGAAGCTTCGCGTAAGCTAGGTTATTCTGTTTCCAAAACCATGCAAGTGGCTCAACGCTTATATGAGAATGGACACATTACCTACATGCGTACAGACTCTACGAATTTGTCAGAAACAGCATTAGATGGCTTGAAGAAAGAAATCAATAGTCGCTATGGCAAGGAATATTTTAAGTTACGGAAATACGCTAATAAAAATGAAAGCGCTCAAGAAGCGCACGAGGCTATTCGTCCTTCATACATTGAGAACCAATCTATCCAAGGAGAGAGCGATGAACAGCGTTTGTATGATTTGATTTGGAAGCGCACTATTGCTTCGCAAATGGCGGATGCTGAAATTGAAAAAACGGTGATTGATATTGCTAATGATAAGAACAAAGAAATGCTTCGCGCGCAAGCTGAGGTAATTTTGTTTGAAGGTTTTTTGAAAGTTTACAACGAAAGTGTAGATGAAGAAGCGGAGAATGAAGAAGAAGCAGAATCATTAATTCCACCTGTGAAAGAAGGTCAATCATTGGATGTGAGAGAGATTACCGCTACTGAACGTTTCACTAAAGCTTTGCCACGATACACAGAGGCCAGTTTGGTAAAGAAATTGGAAGAGTTAGGTATTGGTCGCCCTTCAACTTATGCACCAACTATCTCGACCGTACAAAAGAGAAATTATGTGGTGAAGGAGAGTAGAGAAGGATTGGAACGCAAGTATAAAGTGCATACGTTGAAAGATGGTGTGGTACTTAGCGATGTAAAAACAGAAATCACCGGAGCAGAAAAGAATAAGCTATTCCCAACGGATGTTGGCTCTTTAGTAACCGATTTTTTGACGGAGAATTTTAAAACTATTCTCGATTATAATTTTACTGCTGACATTGAGCAACAGTTTGACAAAGTAGCCGAAGGGAAGAAAGTTTGGAATAAAATGATTCGTGATTTTTATGTTCCTTTTCATGAGAATGTAGAAACAACAACTAAAGAATCAAAACGTGTATCCGGTGAAAGAGCTTTAGGCATTGACCCTGCTACGGGTGAGCCGTTGATTGTTCGCATGGGTAAGTTTGGTCCGATGGCTCAAATTGGTAAAGCAGATGAAGAAACGGGCAAGAAGGCTCGCTTCGCAAGACTTCGCGCAGGACAATCTATTGAGACTATCACTTTCGAGCAGGCCTTAGAGTTGTTTAAATTGCCACGAGTGTTGGGTAAAAACGGAGAGAAGGATGTGAAAGCAAGCATCGGTAAGTTTGGTCCTTACATTCAATTTGATAAGCTATTTGTTTCTATTCCTAAAGACAAAGATCCTTATACGATTACTTTAGAGGACGCATTAACGCTGATACGTGAGAAAGAGGAAGCAAATGCCAATAAGACTATACTTAATTTTGAGGAAGAAGGTATTCAAGTGCTAAACGGCAGATATGGCCCTTACATAAAGAAAGGTAAAGACAATTATAAAATACCTAAGGGACAGTCGGCAGAATATTTAACGCTAGAAGATATTCAAGTAATTATCGGTGAGCAGGGACCTTCAAAACCCAAGAAAGCGTTTAAACGAAAAAAATAGCATGGAAAACGAAAACGAAATTGTCGCCCTCATACAATTACTTGGTGATAACGATAATGAAGTTTTCAAACATGTTCAAGACCGTTTACTAAGTTATGGACCGGAGATTATTCCAACTCTCGAGTGTTCTTGGCACGTAGAGATTAATCCAATCACCCACGACCGTTTGCAAGAAATTATTCAGCGATTGCAGTTTAATGTCGTTGAACAGAAATTATCTGTTTGGTTACTTTCAGAAGAGAAAGATTTAACGGAGGCGCTGTTTATAGTTTCGTTTTATTTTCAGTATGACTTGAGTTTAGAGTCATTGCAGAAACAAATCACTAAACTGCGTCAGAGTATTTGGTTGGAATTGAACAACAATCAGACAGTTTTAGAACAAATTCAGATTTTTAATCATGTTTTTTATGGCTTTCATGGGTTTAAAGCGCTTCAATCCGTTGACGACCTTAATGATTTTTGTATCAATAAAGCTATTGAGCAAAAAAAGGGAAGTGGAATCGTAATTGGTATGTTGTATCAAATTTTAGCACAAGATTTGAATTTACCGGTTTATGGGGTTACGCTCCAACATCATTATGTATTGGCTTTTTGTAAACACGTCATCTTATCTTTTGATGAGGAAGTTAACTTAGAACGAACGGTTATGTTCTACATCAATCCCATTAATAAGGGTTCTATTTTTTCGAGAAATGAGATTAAGGAGTACCTAGAGAATTCCGGGATAGATACAAAGCCGGAATATTTTACTCCTGCTTCAAACAAACATATAGCTATTGAACTGCTGAAAACTATCATTGAGATTGCTGTAGAAAACAGCGACACACAAACCGCACAAGATATGTATGAGTTACTTAAAAAGTGCGTAGTAAAAAGTTAACTATAGAATAATACTAAGTTTGAAATTGATGATGCTAAGCCAGACAGAAGTAATAAACTTAGAATGAGAACTTTGCACCTACCAATCCATTAATGCCAAATGAAGGGTAATTGTACCAGCGTTGGTAGCGTTGATGAGCAATGTTGTTGAGCATTCCGAAGAATGAAATTTTCTTATTCATCAAATATTCAACATTCAAATTCAAATCGGCTACGCCTTTTATTGTTCTGATTTCCCCATTGTTAAGTAGGGCTTTGGTGTTAGTTAAACCATATAAATCTATGCCAACACTGATTTTGTTTTTCCAAATATAGTTTGCGCCAAAGGTTACTTTTAAGTTGGGCTCATGCCATGCTTTAGCTTGATTTTTCATTTCAAAAAATCGGTAATCGCCAATCACTTTGAAGCGCAACCATTCTTTTACTTGATATGCACCTTGTATAATTACATTATAGATTATAGCCTTATCATAAACAGTATTGAAACGTCTCAAATCGTTGGTATCATTAACAAAAAGTAAAAAGTTATCAATGTGGTGCAAATGGAAAGATGCGTTGTAATCAAATTTTTGTACAGCACCTTTTACACCCACATTAAAATCACCGGCTGAACTGCTTTGAATAGCCGCGGTGTGGCGAACAAAATTGTTTGCTTGAAGTAAACTGAGTAACGAATTTTTCTCATACTTCAATTGATATCCAACAAAAGCTATAATGGAGTGCTGATACAATCGTTTTTCAACATGCACATCCGCCAATGGGAACACTTTTTTGCCATCAATAGCCAAACCCACTTTCCCGCGCACTTCCCAATCGTCATTATCGAAAAAATAACCAGGCATTAGTCTAAATATATTACGTTGTAGTGTTGTACTATCTGCCTTTAATCTCGAAATGTCAAAATTGAAATCAAATGAAACTCCGTGTTGTTTTGCAATGATTTTATCAAGCGAAGTGTTGCTGAATACAAACCACTCATTAGCCTTCCCAAATCGTTCTTGCAGATAGTTGAAATTGAGAGTCTGCCGGTAATTAATGCCTAGTTTGTTTTGTTGACTATTCTTTAAGTAAATAGCAGCATCATAATTTCTGAAAACTTGACGAATGTCTTTTGCCTTTACAGTGGTGTCAGCCACAAGTGTATCTATACCGTAAAAATGTGTTCTGTAGTTATGAAACGTAAAGGCTGTACTGAGTTCAATTTTTTGTGGTACGTACTTGAAGTAAGCACCCACTTCGTCATCGCTGAATTGTTGGTTTTTAATATTAAATCCTCTAGCCGACAAATGATTATAAAAAATGCCAAACTTGATGTTCTTTGCTTTGTTGTCGTTATATGCTAGCTGTGCTAAGGGAGTAAGTTGACTTCCAAAACCAAATTTTATGAATGACGTGTTATACTTTTCAAATTTCTCTTTACTCACACCAATCGGTTTTAGCGGATTAGCTTCGAATGAAAAATCTTTATAATCTTTTGTGGGAATGCTGTAGTTAAATGTTGGGGCTTTTTCTTGAATATCGGGAATGCTCGGGGCAATTGTGATTTTTTGCGCATCTTGAATGGAAGCTTCATATTCTTTCACCACTATTACCTCCTCGTTAGATACACCGCCACCTCCCGTTTGTGCATATGCAGAAGACCATAGTATAACAGTTAAAATCAATAAGCTAAAGTGAGTTATTGCTTTCATTCTTGTTTAATTAAAGTGTCGCTTTCCATAATCAACGTGTCGCTTGGTGGAATTAACATCAACTTCGATTTATTTAATTCTTCTTGGCGAATTCGCTCTAGTTTTTCTTTTGCTTCGTTGAGTAAAACTTGATTGCCTTCATAGTTGGTCACTATACTCTCGAGTGTGGCTCTCGCTTGAAAACTATTTCCTTGCGCAGCATAGTTGTCACTGATTAATATAAAGGTTCTCACAATCCATTCTTCATAGCTAGAGTATTTGTTTTTGAGTCTGAAGCAAGTATCAAGTGAAGCTTTGTAATTAGCTTCTTCATACAAGATTTTCGCCACCATATATTTGCTTTCTACGCATCTTTCGTTTACCGGAAATTCTGCCAAGCGGTTGTATGCTCCTTTTGCGAAAGTTCTATCGCCCAATTTGTAATAGGCTTTCCCTTTCTCAAAGTTGGCTATTTGTATGTCTTCTTGCTTGGCTATGCCACTATTCAATATCTGGTCAGCATATTCAATTACTTTCTCTGGTTGTCCCAATCGGCTTGCCGTGTTAAACATACCAATCATAGCTGTATAGGTATTGGCTTGGCTGCTACTAGCTAAGTAAAGTAAACTAAAAAACTGTTCCGCTTTGGCGTAGTCTTTCAATTCATAGTAGGCTATTCCTGAAGCTTTCAATAATGATTTTTCGTAATGTTTCCCGTACTTATTTTTAATTAAGGCTTCAAACTCCACAAGAGCAAGTGTAAATTCTTTGCTTTGAATTAAACATTCAGATTTTTTCCAGTGGGCATCTTGAATAAAATAACCGGAATTGAATTTTTCGGTGTATGTGTTTAACACTTCAACAGCGCGTTTGCAGTCGCCATTGTTGAGCGCATTCAATGCACTTTGATAGGTCAATGAATCTTCTTCTGAGCGAGAAATAGTAATGTTAGAATTTGATTTTGCAAAAGCGAAAAAATCATCCGCTCTGCCTAACTCCACATATATTTCTTTTAATGCCTCCATTGATTCCTTAGCCTCCTTTGTGTCAGGATATTTTTTTACCATCAACTTGTAAGTCTCAATGGCGGATTCTTTTTTGCCGCTGTTGTAATCAATCACCGCTGTTTGAATAAAGCTTCTCGGCAGTAATGCGCTACTCGGAAATTTGTTAATGATAGTTTGGAATGCACTAAGAGCTGCACTAAGGTTGTTGTTTTCTAAATGAGTTTCACCAATTTCGAAGTAGGCTTTATCTATATAGTTGGAAGTAGGGTACTTGGCCACTAAGTTATTTAGCGTAGAGATTTTATCCGTGCTATTGTTGGTTAAGCCCAAGCATATGGCTTTTTGAAATTGAGCATATTCTGCGCTCGACCAGTTTTTTTCTACTATAGTGGAGTAAGCATCAATGGCTTTAACATAATTCTTCGTTACAAAAGAACAGTCGGCATAACGCAAATATAAATCGGGGAGGAGTGATGTTTTTCCTTTTGTGTCAGCAGTTGTTGAAGCATCCTTAATGGCTTCAGAAAAATAAATGGTAGCGGCTGAATATTGTTTTTGTTTAAATGAGCAATAGCCGATATTGTATAACGCCCGAAACTTAGACGCTATGCCTTTAGCATCAATCGTTGAATTGCTCAATTGACTAAACTTTTTGAAAACTTCAGCCGATGCCGCAAACTCATTTTGTTTAAATAAGATTTCAGCTTTCAAGTAGGTAGCCAAAGCAGTAATTTCCGGTTCAAGATTATTCGTCAAACTTTTATTACATAGCGTGAATGCTTCCTGCAGTTGATTATCGTTAAACAACTCAATGGCACGGAAGTAGGTTACCTTTTGATAAGCCGATTTTATTAACAACGAATTTAGTTTCAGTTTTTCCATGATGCGGTAAGCACGCTCATAGTTTTTAGTTTGCACTAAAGCTGCCGCGAACATTTGATTCACATCTTCCACGTAAGTGCCATTGTCATACAGCAATAAATAATTTTCAAAACTTTGTATCGCCTCAGTTAAGTAACCTAATTCAAAAGATATTTTACCATAATTATAAAGCGCATTTTGACGCAATGTTTCATCATGCTTCATATTTGAAACACTCTGAAATGCAGCTCTTGATTTTTCTTTTTGGTTGGTTTTGAGGTAGCAATCGGCTAGTGCATAACCAGCGCTTTGACCTATAGGTTCGTCCAATAAATTTATCTGTAAGAAATTGGTGATGGCTTTGCTATAATTCTCCGTTTTGTATTGACAATAAGCCAACTGATACAAATCTTCCTTTTTGCTTTTGCCGGATTTTGTAATATATTCATCTAACAGCGGTAATGCCTTCTCAAATTCACTTTTTTGGAAATAAGTTTGACCCAATAAAAACTTCAATTCCGGTTGGTAGAGTACATCAGACTTGCCCAAGTTCTTCTTGATATAAGGTATCAACTTGTCATAGTCTTTTTTGAAGTAGTAGATTTGAGCAATGTAGTAGGGAATAACACTCGAATACATTTTCGAATCTTCAATTTCCGTAAAACTTTTTAGCGCAGCGTTATAATCTTTGTTGTAAAATGAAATAAACGCGTAGTAGTAATTGGATGGATAGTAGTATTTATCTTTTATACCGGTTAGCGAGGCAAAGAGTGGTTTAGCTTCAGTGAATTTCTTCTTGGTGAAGTAAGCGTAGCCCAACATAAATTTGTATTCATAGATTTGGATGTTGTCCAAGTCGTTTACATTAACTTTTACTAACTGGTCTAATGCTTCACTGTATTTCTTGTTGTTGTAATAGTACTTACCCAAATAGAAGTAAATTTGTTTTCGTTTGTCGGTTTCGTGATGATCAACAATATATCTTTTCAAGAGTTGCTCTGCATCTTTGTCATTTCCCTCCACAGCACAAACTGTAATGTAGAAATCGAGATTTTGAGCTAATAGTTCATCAGGCGCCTGACCTATTTTTGCTGTCTTGCTTTTTGCTGCTTCAAATTTTTCTCTCGCACTCAAGAAGTTTTTTTCAATGAAAAGTTCTTGTCCTTCTTTATAGCGCAAGGCCGGATCTAAGTAAATCTGAGACTGCTGACTGAAAGCCGGAGACGTAAAACAAATTAACAGTAAAATAAAAAGCAGTTGCTTTTTCATTGGTTTTGAAGTAAGTATTCTATATAACGCAACAAATTTATTTTTTAGTACACGGTTAAGCGGGAATACTTGTTAGTCGATTTCCACTTGTGGGTTTTTGTTGTCTATTCAATGACGCACTTATGTACGCATTAATTTCTCTACATTAGCCAATAAATTTAGTTGTGATGGGAAATTTGAACGGGAAAGTTGTTTGGCTTACAGGCGCCTCATCTGGCATAGGTGAGGCATTAGCATATGTATTGACCAAAGAAGGAGCGAAGCTAGTGCTCTCCGCCCGAAGAGAAGATGAATTGAAGAGAGTTAAAAATGATTTGGTGAAAAATTACGCTATAGCCGAGAGTGATATTTTTATTCTACCACTTGATTTGGTAGACATCAATAGCTTTTCAGATAAAAGAAATCAAGTTTTTCATCAATTTGGGCAAATTGATGTTTTAATTAACAATGGAGGTATCAGCCAGCGGTCATTAGCTAAAGAAACTAATATTGAAGTTGATAGAAAGTTGTTTGAAGTCAATTTTTTCGGAACTGTTGCGCTCACCAAAATCGTGTTGGTGGACATGCTTCGGCAAAAAAGCGGTCATCTCGTTACGGTAACAAGTGCAGTTGGTAAGTTTGGTTCGCCTTGGCGAAGTGGTTACAGTGCGAGCAAACATGCACTACATGGATTTTTCGATTCGCTACGTGCTGAAGTTTTTGCTGACAATGTCAAAGTGTTATTGGTTTGTCCGGGGTTTATTCAAACTAACGTATCGAGAAATGCATTAACCGGCACAGGAGTACAGTTAGGTACGATGGATGAAGCCACCGCCAAAGGGTTAACTGCTGCGGAATGTGCAGAAGGAATTGTAAAAGCGATTAAATCGGGAAAAGAGGAGGTGGTCATTGGAGGATTTAAAGAAAACTTAGGTATTTGGATGAAACGCTTTTTTCCATCAGTTTTTTCTATCATGGTGCGCAAAATGGCAGTTCGTTAGTTCTTTTTTGTGGCATTATAGATTCTCACTGCTTCTACCGCTTCTTTCACATCGTGCACTCTCAGAATGTTAGCTCCATTGACGAGCGCCAATGTGTTCGCTACGGTTGTAGCATTCAGTGATTGTTCGATGGTGATTTCCAATAGTTTAGTCAACATACTTTTACGTGATACTCCGGCTAGAATTGGATAACCAAACGCTTTAAATTCTTTCAAGCAGCTGAGTAATTGATAATTATGTGCCACCGTTTTCCCAAATCCAAATCCCACATCTAAGATTAAGTTTTTTACTCCTTGGCGATTCATGAAGGCAACTCGCTCCTCAAAAAACGCTTTTACTTCTTTCACCACGTTCTCGTAGCTTGGATTTTGCTGCATATTTTGCGGTATGCCTTGTATATGCATAATGATGTAGGGACATTTACGTTTAGCCACCACCTCAACTATCGATTCGTCAAATCTTCCTGCAGAAATATCGTTGATAATTGAAGCTCCATTACTCAGCGCCTCCTCGGCTACTTTCCCTCTAAAAGTGTCAATTGATATAAGCGCACTGGGGAAATACTTCAAAACAAGTTGCAAAGCTGGAATTACCCGCGATAACTCTTCCTCCTCGCTAATTAACTCTGCTCCCGGTCTGGAGCTCATTCCGCCAATGTCCAAAATGGTCGCTCCTTCTTTCAAGTGTTTTTCAGCCGTTAGTATTACTGCGTCATTCGTTCTGTTGGTTCCTCCATCATAGAAAGAATCGGGAGTTACATTGATAATACCCATCACTTGCGATGTAGAAAAATCAAGGGATATAGGCTTTAAAGTGTTAGACATAAATTGATGTTGGTTGCAGTAAATACTTTTGCCAAGCGAATTGTTATTAACAAAATTAAAAAAGGACTTTTCTTTTTGCTACATTTCTATTTTTGGTGATTAATGTGAAAGCAGAACATTTATAAAAACAAATATCTATGACAGTTTATACTATTTTTTTAGTGGTTGGTCTAGCCGCTCTTTTGCTGACCGCATTTCGCTATTTTAAGGCTCGCCCGTCAAATTGGGTAGTTTGCTTCTTACAAAATTTCGTTGGTGCGTTGTTCATTTTTTCTGGCTTTGTTAAAGCGGTTGACCCACTTGGCACGAGCTATAAAATGCATGAATATTTTGAAGCATTTGCGCAAGAAGGTGGTCGTTCATTGTGGGAATATCTAGCAAATTTTTCAACACCGTTTGCAATCATCATGATTGCCGCTGAATTGTTTGTAGGGTTCATGTTACTCATTGGCTGGAAGCCGAGATTTACAATAGCAATTATCTGGTGGTTAACGTTGTTCTTCACCTTGCTCACGGGTTACACATTCCTTTCGGGCTATGGTATCACGAAGTTATTTATACTCTCCTCAACTGTTGTGCTTATATTTTTTGCTTCTCTCGCACTAACTGAAAATCAACGTACTAGGAAACAATTACTAATAGCTTCGTTTGTCTCATTGATAGCATTGTTAGTTATTGGAAAATTTACTTCGCTGTTTTTTACTATTCCTTTTGCAGAGGCGAAAATGAAAGTGACCGACTGCGGTTGTTTTGGTGATTTTATCAAACTGAAACCATGGGAAACATTTTACAAAGACATCATTCTGGATATTATGATTTTTGTTTTAGTGCTTTCCACCAGCCAAATCAAGCGAGTGTTTACAGGAACTATCAATACTGTTTTAGTGGCTTCAACAGCCATTGCTTCTTTGGCATTGTGTTGGTACAGTACATATGAAAATGAACCACCAATAGACTTTCGTCCTTATGCCATAGGCAACAACATTCCTGAATTGCGAAAAGTGAAAAAAGAGGCAAAAGTTGAAATGGTGTTTGTTTATCGTAGCAATAAGACCGGTGAGAACAAGGAGTTTAGTTATGATGACGTAATGAAAGGCAAAATGGATTATGCCGAATATGACAGCATGATTGAGCGCAAAGATAAAGTGCTTGATCCGGGTATTCCGGCCAAAATCACCAATTTGCGCATTGAAAATGAAGAAGGTTTAGATTTGACGGATTCTATTTTTGCTTATCCTGGTTACTCATTGATGGTGGTGGCTTATAACCTTAAAAAATCTACCGAGGCAGGATTTGCACCCCTCAATAAATTAGCTACAGTTGCAGATGAATCAAAAGTGCCATTCTTTGGTGTTTGTCTCAACGATGGCGGTGTTGAAGCATTTAAAGAACGAAACCTAATAAAGTACGAGTTTTACAGTGCTGATGAAACACCTTTAAAAACCATTCTTCGTTCAAATCCGGGTTTGGTATTGCTTAAAAACGGAGTGGTGGTAAACAAATGGCATTACAAACATTTGCCAACAGCCGATGAATTAAAATCGTATTTTCGTTAAGCATGGAAATTCTTAAATTCATTGTTAAGCGACTGCTCAATGGAATGTTGGTCTTGATTGGCGTCATTCTAGTGATTTTTGTTTTATTCAACATTCTTCCAGTTAACAGCGCTCGGATGACACTCGGACAAAGAGCAGATACAGCTTCGGTGGCGGCCATAGAGCGTGAATTTAGATTGAATTTGCATTGGTACAGTCGCTTAACGCTTTACTTTAATGACCTTTCTCCCATTTCTTTTCATCACTTAGAAGACGAGTCGCACACTACCTATTTGGATCCTGCGCAAATCAGTTTTACTAAGCTATTGGCTTTTGGTGAAACATCATTGGTATTTAAAGCGCCATATTTAGGTAAGTCGTTTCAGACAAGACGAAAAGTAAGTGAACTTCTGGGCGAAAAAATTTACCCGACTTTTGTATTGGCTATTTCAGCTATGCTTTTAGCTTCAGTTGTGGGTATAGTTTTAGGTGTTTTTGCCGCCATTAAACAATACAGTGTTTGGGATAATTTGATATTGATTTTCTCCACATTCGGCATTTCTCAGCCGGCCTATTTTTCGGGAATTATTCTGGCGATGATTTTTGGCTACTACCTTAGCGATTGGACGCACCTGAATGTGAGAGGTTCTTTGACTGACATAAACTTCGATGGCGAAACCATCACCGTTTGGAAAAACCTTTGGTTACCTATGTTGGCTTTAGGAGTTCGTCCGGTGGCTATCATTACACAACTCACCCGTAGCTCGATGCTCGATGTGTTGAGCCAAGATTACATTCGTACGGCTAAAGCAAAAGGACTTTCATATTTCTCCGTGGTGTTTAAACACGCTCTTCGCAACGCCATGAATCCGGTGGTCACGTCCATTTCGGGATGGTTGGCAGCTTTGCTCACCGGAGCATTTTTCATTGAGAAAGTTTTCGATTATAAAGGGTTGGGTTTGCAAACTATCGAGTCGCTTCTTTCATTCGATTTTCCGGTAGTAATGGGAGCGGTGCTTTTTGTGGCGTTCATCTTTGTGGTGATGAATATATTCACTGATATTCTGTATTCTATTCTTGACCCTCGTGTCACTGTAAAATAATCTTCCATGAAACCCATTTTTATTGTCGGTTTTATGGGCGCAGGTAAATCTACCTTCGGTAAAAAGTTAGCAACAAAGCTGAAAATAGAGTTTTTGGATTTAGACCAACATATTGCCTCGGTGAATGGATTTAAGTACTTGGCGGAATACATCAATACTAAAGGGTTGAGCACATTTCGTCAAGTCGAATCGGAGTTGCTGAAGTCTTTGCCTAATAAGCCAATGGTGGTGGCCACAGGCGGAGGAACGCCTTGTTATTTTGATAACATGATTTGGATGAAACAAGCCGGTTTGGTAATTTATCTCAAACTAGACGAAGGCTTTTTGATTAGCCGATTGAAACAAAGCGATTTGAGTAAGCGTCCATTGCTAAAAGATAAATCTCCGGATGAGATAACAGATTATGTGCACGTACTACTCAAAGAAAGAGCACCCTTTTTTGAGGATGCTCACATTACTTTTTATCCTCAAACAGACGACTTAGATGCTCTCGTAAAACAGATTAAAGTTTACTTAAAAAACAATTAGCCGTTTGATTCATTTGGTTTCAATGGAGTATCACTATTTTCATTGGCGGTTTTAGTGGCCGGTTTTTGAATTTTCTCCAATGTAGAACGAATGTCTTTCAATTTATCTTCCTTAGACGCAATCGTGTCATTCAACAAATTTTTCTTTACGTTGATTAATTGCAACTCCAATGAGCGCAAGTTGTTGCCGTTTGCTTTTTTCTCTAAGTATTCTAAATCTTTTTTGTCGCGTTGAAGTGACGTTTCCATTTTTTGAATGACCTCTGTCAATCCTTTCACGCGGATAGCTGTTTTGTCATTAAAGAACAAATTTCGTTGTTGGTTGATGTAGTGAAACACTGTGTCAAACGCTTTCTTCAATTGCGCATCATCTGCTTTGGTGTAGCGACTTTTTCTGCTTTCGTTCTGCAATGTTTTTAGTTCTTCTTGCAGTTCTTTGAAGTTTGACTTTTCATTTATACCAGCTTTGAATGCATCAATTTTTGCAATGATTTCATCCCGCAGTTTTGCTGAAGCTTGTTCAAATTCTACACTTTCTGTTTTTCTAAACGTTTTTAATTTTTCGAAAATGGCATTGACATCATCTTTGATTTTATCTAAACTACTCTGACTGATGTCGCGCTCTTTTCTGTGCTCGAGTACGCGCTCCCAAAAGGCCTTACTGTCATCGAATAATTGGCGATCGTATTGAATAAGAGCAGCAGCACGTTTTTTTAATTCATCAAGCTCTAACAAATAGCTCTCCCAAAGTTTGGCAGTGAGCAACTGATAAGCCCACTCGTTTTGTTTCGTACGAATTTTGCCTGTTTCTTCAGATTTAATGTCATCCGGCAAAATGGAGTCCGCATTTAAGTTGGGTGTGATAAGTGTTGAGGCCTCGCCAAATTCGAATGTTTCACCGTTTACCCAATTGGTTTCTAAGAATTTCACTTGCTCAGCAGAGAGCAATTTTTTTGGCGTGATATATAAATCTAACTTAAACAACTCTTCGTGCAATTGATAAGCTAACAACACTACTTCTTCTGCTTTATTAATACCTGTAACTGTGAAACGTGATAACATTAGTCAATAAATTTGTGATTGATTTTTTAATAGTCGGGTAAAGATAATGCTTCACCGCTTATTTTCTATGATTAGTTCAAAATAGTGCTTCAGGTATATTTAAGTTCAATACAACTTTTTGTTTTTGAAGTAATGCAAAATCGTTCATCTAGTCTATGTCCTACCACCCAAACTATGCGTCCATCTGATTCTAAAATCCAAACATTTTCTTTTTCATGCACCGGCATTTTTATATCGCCAAAAAACTTTTTTAGTTTCTTTTTTTTGCGGTTCATGCCGTTGGGATAAAAGTAATCGCCATCTTTCCATCGTCTAATCACCAATGGGAATGTCAATTCATTAGCATCTACAAAAGCAACTTTGTTGTTTTTTAATTTGCTGATATCCGGAAGTGTGGTGTGTACTGAAGATAGAGTGATTTTATTTGTACCCAATAGCGCTTCGCTCTCGTTTGATTGAATCAATTGGATGGTAAATTCCTTTTCAGGAAGTGTGGTCAGAATGAAAAAAGCACGGTCTTTGATAACCCTTGCTTTGCTAGATAAAAATTGTTTGCCGGACTCTGAATCTAAAGCTTGTAACATATCCTCAATTTGCGTAGCATTAAAATCAAATTCGCTTAAATACTCATAGAGAAAAGATGCGGCATGAGGTTCATTAAGAAGTTTGGCAATCGGAATGTAAATGTCATTTTTGCGGGGTAAGAAAAGTTGTTTGGAAAGCTTCTTTATTTTTGCTTCGTACAATCTTTCTAACTCATCAAACAACTCCATTTTTTTTGACCAAGTAGCTTCCAATGCCGGATTTATTTCTTTAAGCACCGGAATAACACGATTTCTGATTTTGTTTCTGGCGTATTTAACCTCAACGTTGGAGCTGTCTATTCGAAATGTAACATTTTCTTTAAGCTGAAAAGTTTTAAGCGCAGCTCGGTCAGCAAATAACAGCGGTCGAATAATATCTTTCACTTTTGCTTGAATGCCTCGCAATCCTTTGATGCCTGTGCCTTTGGTGAGATTGTAAAGCGTAGTTTCTAAACTATCGCTGGCATGGTGAGCTGTAGCAATGAAGTCAAACTTCTGCGCCATTTTAATCTCGCGAAACCATTCGTAGCGCAACTTACGAGCTGCGGCCTGAATGGAAAGCTTGTTTTGTTCCGCAAAAGATTTGGTGTCAAATTTTTTGACAAAAATTTCAACACCATATTTTATAGCAAGTGATTGAACAAAGTTTTCATCTTCATCTGATTCTGTACCACGCAAAGAAAAATTACAATGCGCTATCGCAAAAGGAAATTGTGCTTGGTGAAACAATTCACAGAGTACGCTAGAATCTAAGCCACCACTCACTGCTATAAGTGTTCGTTTTTTTGCAGAAGCCAGTTTTTTTTGCTCGTTGAACGCAATAAATTTTTGTAGAAATGTTTGCTTAGTCATAGAGCAGATTAGTGAGTGCTTCGTTTAGCTCGCGCCAATTTTTTTGTTCGTTTTTCTCTTTGGTAATGATTAATCCATTTTCGTAGCAATCTTTAGCTTTTTCGTTTTCGTTCAACTGTTCATATAATTTTCCCAAGTGAAGATAAGTGGCCGTGTAGTCAGGATGCTTTTCGCGTAAGCGTTCCAAGTAATCTTTTGCCTTGCTCCAATTTTCTACGCTAATGTACTCCAAGCCAATGGCAAAAAGCAAAAAATCGTCATTCGGTTTTTGCTTTTCAAGTTGAAGCAGGATAGATAATCGGTTCATAATCTAAAATAGTTGAAATCTTGTCGAACAATGGTAGGGAAAATAATGTTTTGAAAATTACTATTGTTAGATATTTTCGCCCTGCAAATAAAAAAATAACCTATGAAAATTCTTGTTCCTATAGCTAAAGTTCCAGATACGACTTCAAAAATCGCATTCACGGACAACAACACTAAATTCAATACGGATGGTGTTACTTTTATTATGAATCCAACAGATGAGTGGTACGCTTTAGTTCGCGCTTGTGAGTTAAAAGAAGCTAACGGTGGAGAAGTGACTGTTATCCACGTGGGTGGTGCAGACTCGGAGCAAATCATCCGCAAAGCATTGGCAATTGGCGCAGACAAAGCGGTTCGCGTAGATGCTGATCCAACAGATGCATATTTTGTTGCCGCTCAGATTGCAGAGCACGCAAAAACTGAAAACTATGATTTGATTATAGCCGGAAAAGAAACTATTGACTACAATAGTTTCGAAGTGGGTGGTATGATTGCTGAGTTCTTGGACTTGCCAGCCGTGGCTTTAGTTCAAAAGTTAGACATTTCCGGTGGAGTAGCCACTATAAAAAGAGAAATT
>Ga0315903_10006031_pt1 | contig 15604 bp, 13 predicted proteins | sample LakEriMetagenome_7_FD_203524 | JGI IMG/M metagenome (GOLD analysis project Ga0315903, IMG submission 203524) | Freshwater fungal communities from buoy surface, Lake Erie, Ohio, United States - Buoy 2 MA119 | ecosystem: Environmental > Aquatic > Freshwater > Lake | place: USA: Lake Erie, Ohio...
ATGCTGGGCCAGAGGCTGCAGCAGGAAGTGTTGGAACAGAGGTATTACTTGCATAGTACATAGATACTGTGTAAGTACCAGCAGTAGTTGGAGCGGTCCATAAAGTACCTACACCAGTAGCACCGAGATTAGATTGAGCACTACTCAAAACAACAAGTGTTGAACTTGTTGGATCACTATAGGTAACACTTCCCCCACCTGAACTGGTACTAGAAAAAGTTCCACCGCTAGTAGTAAACGCAACTGTTGTAGAAATATTGGAATAGAGAGAAAGGGTTCCCCCTGCAAGAATCGTTGCTGTTTGAGCTGTGCCCATTGAAGAATCTTTTGCTAAAAGCCTTGTAGATCGAGCATTAGCAGTTATGTTCGTTCCTTCAATAGCTCCAGTGGTTGGTGCGACTGCCGCACCTCCAGAGTTACTTGCTGTAGCAACGATCATGGAGTTGTTTACTGCTCCTGAAACAACAGCAAGATTTGCCGATGAGTTTGGACTTGGATGCGAGGTGCTTAAATTTGAGCTATCTAATACAGTGACAGTGATAACGCCAACTTCAGTACCTAGAAGTGGATTTGTAGTTGTTGGAATTGATGCAGTTGTAGCCCCACGACTACTTAAATTGATGGTGACCGTGCCCGCAGTCGATGGCGCTTGAAAAATTACCGCCACAGTTGTTGCACCTGCCGTAAACTGTGCAAGAGTATAAGTAAAAGCAACTCCCGTAGACCCAGAAGTATATGCCGGCGTAACTCCTTGAGCTACAGCACCGTAAACAATACCGTCTGTTGCAGAAATAGCAGTTGTGGTTGAAACTTGCGCATAAAGCGAAAGTAGCCCTCCTGTTAACACCGTGGCTGTTTGTGCGGAGCCACTTGTTGTGTCCTTATAAAATAAACCATAAGAGCGCGCATCTGCATGTCCACTGTCAACCGCACTACCGGTGTGTGCCACTGCAGTACTAGAAGTTTTAGTTGCAACAAACAAAGATCCATTCAAAGTTCCGCTTGAAGCTGAAATATTTGAATCATTAATCAATCCATGTGAAAGTGCAGACTGGACTGGAATTATTGTAAGCACTGACGTTACCAGCGCAGCTAGGGCAATACGAATTGTACCTAAACCTAGTTTTTTAGATGTTAACATTAAAAATTCTCCTTCAGGATTTTTCGGTGCCAGCTGTCGCGGACATAAGCCAAGTATACCCGACTAATTCAAAAACCCAAGGTGTGTCAAACGGGTCAAGCACCCCCTGGAGGTCAAGCACCCCCTGGAGGTCAAGCACCCCCTGGAGGTCAAGCACCCCCTGGAGGTCAAGCACCCCCTGGAGGTCAAGCACCCCCTGGAGGTCAAGCCCGCCCTAATTAGGAGATATCAAACTTAAAAACTTCTTGATTTAAGGGATCTAGTCGGATTATTTGATCTCTGGCTTCTATCCTCTCCGCTTTAGTAGCATTAGGGTTTGAAAATATCAATCCCCATGCCGATACTGCATTTGGATTAAACTTTGTAGCCTCTCTAGCAACTTCTAGTGCTTGATCGGGAAGATTTGATCGCAAAATTTCTTGACCGAAAATATTGTACTTCACTGATGATTGTGGAAAAGAATTAAGGGCGGTAATAACTAAATTTGCATTTCTTGAATTTAATCCTTTAAGTAGTGATCTATCTGAATTAAATAGTGGATACGCAATGAATGTACCTAATATTGCTAATGCCATCCCAAAAGTCACATTAGATTTCAAATTTATTTTTAAGTTTTGTGTATCTTTCTCTGCTTTAGAAGAGTATCTGATATTGGCACCAATAATAAAGCCACTTACTATGTAATTCCATAAAATTAGACTCACGGTTCCAGGACTTACTAATGATTGAAGTAAAAATACAACCCAAAAGCAAAATATTGCTGTTAATTGAGGGTTGAAACTTTTCAATTTAGTTTGCAGATTATAAAAAGAAAATAGAGTTAATAAGATAATTCCCAAATGTAGAATTGCTAAGGGATATCCACCAGTTACAGCGTATTCTAAAAGATAGTTGTGTGCGTTATCCGTAATCTCTGCAAATGAATGATTAAAGGCAGTTTGATCCCTATAAGTAAGGTACGCATCGCCAAATGAATCTATTCCAACGCCAAGAAATGGGTTATCGTTAGAGGCCGCAAAAGCTGAACGCCAGAAATCTCCTCTGGACTGAACTGAAATTTTATAAAGCCAATACGAGAGTGGACCGCGATTTAACATTCCTGCTATTGCAAATACAGATACCACAACTCCAATAGATGCCAGAAATAATGAGAAATACTTATTTCTAAACCAACTAAATGCTAAGAAAAAAACTAACAAGGCAACTGAAAGACCAATGTAGCCTTGAGTAGATTGCGTGAAGTAAAGCGCCAATATGAGTAATGTGGCTGTAACTGGAATTAAGAAGATTTTATACTTTTTATACCAAAAGAAAACCAATGTAGGGACAAACACCATTGCCGCAAAGCTTGATTGAAAGTTTGGGTTACCAAGAGTACCGATAATTCCATTCGTTCTAGAGTTCCAATTAAAGGGATCTAAACTAAATCGCTGTAATAATGCATAACTTGAAGATAGTAATCCGCTAACAACGATACCAAAAACTATATGTTTACCACTCTCAATTTTGCTACTAATTGACACAACTAAAAGAATAATAGTTAGCCCAAAGAAAGTAATAAAACCCAAACCTCTACCGGTTCTGCCATAAAGTTCTTGAGCAAAAGGTGCCTCACTGTGAATTATTACTACAATCATTTGTATTAGTATTAAAATGCTTAAAACTAACAAAATTTTAAACCTTAAATCTTTAAAAAATAATTTAAGGTTTAACAATACCAATGGAAGAATGTATAGTGCTAAAATAAATATTATTGATATCTTGGGAATAATTAACGCGTCGAAATTAACTGGTGTAAAAATCAAAGTCACAACAATTGCTGCATAAGCTACAACTTTATCAATATTTATAGCTTTCACTTTCAAATAGTATCAAAGTTATTAGTTAAAACTACTTTATTGCCTTTTTACCTATTCGCCTCTAAACAGTTCTGGGCCCTCCAGATGGAGGGCCCAGAACTTAAGCGATAATTAGCTTATCGTCTTTGTAGAATCAACTTTTGCAGTGCTTGAATCTGCTTGTTGATAGATGCAATTAATGCAACGATGGACTTAAGTACATCGGCATTAGTTGTTGTATCTCCACCAGTTACCAGTTTGTAGGTAGGAGTTGCCTTAGTGGCAGCTACCGCAGTCAATGATGTGAAATCAATGATTGAGGTATAGGTGCCAGCTGTCATTCCACCAGTAGTACCTACTGTGAATGTGTAGGTCTTAACACCATTAGCATCTGGCAGCATTGTTGCTGAGCCAGTTGAGCTAATAGCGGTCAGGAATGGAACCACCATAGTAACTGGTCCAGGTGTATCAATGCTGTTTGCAGGATTTCCCTTTGAGTCTAAGAACTTAACTGTCAGGGTAGCAACCTCACCTTGTGTGTATTGAGCCTTATCAAATGAAGCTGTGTAGGTATAAGGATCATCAGCACAACGAGTTGTAAATGCAGGAGAGGTAATTGTTACTCCTGTTACGGATGAAGTGTGTCTGATCTTAGTTGAAGATGTTCCAGCAGAGGACAAACAGGTGTATGTACCAACGCTAAATCTACCGGCAGATGTTGATGAGGTAGAGGTAGCGATCAATGAGTTAACAGAGAGTGTAGGTACTGTTAAGTTAACAGTTGTAGGATCAATTGAGAACTCTGAAGATGATGCTGGCAGAACATTATTTCCAGCGCTATCTTTTAGAATAACTCTGAAGTGACCTTGACGGTTACCACCAGTTACTACAGCACCCTCGTCTAACCAATCAACACCGGCTGAGGATGAATTTAAGTCATTAGCTGCTACATCTGAAACAGTCACAGTTGCTGCAACTCCTGCAATAGATACAGTCTTTGTACAAACTGTAGTTCCGTTGTAGGTAATTGTTACAGTAGTAGTTAGAGGTGCACCAGCTGTTGGCTGATCAATACGTACGATTGCTGCAGAGCCAGTTCCAGCAAGTACTGCAGTTGAGCCAGCGCCAGCAGAAACAGCAGAGCCATCAGTTGCACTTAATGCAACAATTCCACCATTTGTCGCAGATGCAACAAGGCTTCCAGCAGCTAGATCAGCACCATAAGCATCATTTAGTAAAAATGCGACATACCAAGGTGAACCATTTGCTAATACACCTGAGGTTGAGTCATCTAAAGATGTTAGCGAGGAAGCTGTAACTGCAGTTTTAGTTACGCAATTACTCTTCGCTGCACTGTATGAGCCACCAGCAGATGCTGCAACTACTGTTACAGTGATTTGAGCTCCAAGAACACCAGATGCTGGGCCAGAGGCTGCAGCAGGAAGTGTTGGAACAGAGGTATTACTTGCATAGTACATAGATACTGTGTAAGTACCAGCAGTAGTTGGAGCGGTCCATAGAATCGCTACACCAGTTGCTACTACATCAACTGATCTTAGTGGGAAAGAAATAAGTGCAGTTGTGGCTGGGTCTGAGTAAGTGACCCCAGATGCCGCTGATGAAGTAGCAGTGTTAGTAAAGGTACCAGCACTTGCTGTAAAGGCTACAGTTGTTGTAACTAAGCCATACAAAGAAAGTGTTCCCCCCGTAAGCATTGTTGCTGTTTGAGCGGTACCTGTAGAAGTATCTTTCGCTAACAAGCGAGTTGATTTAGCATTTGGCGAAATAGCAGCAAGCGTGTTGTTCCAAGCTATGCTTGCGAGCGCAGAAGTACCAGTCTCGTTACCCTCTTCAGCAACGTACAGAGTTGTATTTCCTGCTTTTGTGGTAACAACTACGTTCTCTCCACTACCAACTACACCATTGTGTAGGTTGGCTGAAGCAGTAGAAGTTGAAACAACAGATAACACACCTGCAACTAATGCAGTTGATGTTATTAGCGCTAAACGCTTTCTAATTGTCGTTTTCGACATTTTTTTCCTTTCATTAGTCAGATCTAGGAATTTCCTAACTCTGGCTCGAAGATCTTTCGATCTTCTAATTCTGTTTCCTTATGGCACACACGTGTAATGCCGCAAAGAAACAGAAATCTAATTATTCGGTAGGAGCGGGCCCACCATCTGCTTGTTCTAATACCTGGAGCATTAGAGTCACAGTCTCAAGTTGGTTTAATGAAAGTTGCATGTGATCTGCATATTCGCTGGGAGTAATTAAATTCTCTTCATTACTTACTTTTGGATTACTGATTGCTGCCTCAGGGGTTACTGGAGTAACAACAGCTGGTAGATCTTGGTTATTTGAAAGTTGAGATGACGAAGTAGTAATTGAGGTATTTGATTCGTTCCCTGTTAAGGAGTTAAGGCCTAGAAATGCTGTTAGTACTAAAATAAATGTAAGTGCAATCTTTGATGATTTGCCGGCAAGATCTGCTGCCTTCTTATAGGTATTAGATAGAAGATCTAATGCGGTTAAGCCGCGAGACTCATCAATAACCAGTTCAGATAGAATTTTACGTAATGATGCGCGAGCACGAGAGACTGTGTGGCGTACTGCAGACTCTTTAATACCAAGCTCTTTTGCAATTTCAGCAGTTGAGCGACCCTCAACCTCCCACATAACTAAAGCAGCACGCTCTGCTGGTGACAAAAGAGATAGTGCTTGGCGAATAATTGCAGCATCTTCTGCAGATGAAATAGCTTGCGAGTGGTCGCCTGAAACCTGCCAGGTTGATTCGATTTCAGCAGAAGCATCATCTAATGCAACTAAATTTGGACGTCTATTCTCAGCACGGAATAGATCGATACATAAGTTTTCAATTGTGCGGTGTAAGTAAGAAAGAGCATGGCTATCGCTTTCTAACTCAGGGGCTGCAAGCATGAATTTAACTAGAGCTTCTTGGGTGATCTCTTCAGCCTTAGCCTTATCCTTGACAATCCGATTGGCGTGGGCGATTAGTTCAGTGCGATTTTGAGTGTAGAAGCATGAGAATTGGGCAACACTCCAAGAGGCAGGAGTTGTTAACTCAACCACCTTGGACTTCTTGGCTTTAAATGCCATCTGTTTTGCCCCTTGCTTAACCGGTTTTGTAAATTAGAGTCAGCCGTCGCCACCTCTAATCACCTCTACGAATTGTTTGATGAATTGTCGTGGATAAGGGACAAATCGGACATGCCCTTCCCCTTAAACAAGTGGGCCCTGTCGGGATCGAACCGACGACCCACAGATTAAAAGTCTGTTGCTCTACCGACTGAGCTAAAGGCCCCATGCGCAAATGAAAGAGAAACTATTACTGAGCAGAAAACATTGACCGAGCCTACAACACATTTTATAGGAGTTTGCCGGTGACAATCATGGGCAGTTCAGGAAAGCTTATGCCCCACGCCTACAAACCTTTGTCTTCATAAGAACATCTAAAGAATCCATGCTCTTTTGAAGATTTGATAGTTCGGTTAAGCCTTCAGGGGAGGAAGAAAGTATGTCCTTAAATATTCCGTACTGGTCTTTCGCTTCGGTATACAGGTCATAAGCTTGAGGGCAGCTAGTTAACATCCAGGTCAATCTAGTTGGGTTTACATATGGATTTTTTCCACAGACATAGCGCTTAACTCCAGACTTTGCCTTCAGACCAGATTTTTTGCAGGAAACCCCATTTTTGATTGTTGAAGCCTCTGCGGATGAGATCACAGTGGTGGTGGAGAGCAGAAGCCCAAGGACTACCGCAATAAATGCTGGTTTGACTCTTCTTGAGGTCTTAATCATCTTCTTATCTCCCTTAAAAATAGTTGAAAACTTTACTACCGATATGGCTAACGGTATCAACTTTTTTGCCGCTGTCTACCCCGCTGCCAATGCCTTGACCTTCAATCAACTCCAATAGTACTTGATTTAAGTTAGGCAGATGAAATAGTAATCAAGGCAGGTATAAAATCTCACCACTTTTTGAAGTGATTTGGCTGAGAGTTTTTTGCGCGCTAATTGAGACTAGTAAACAAGAATCAACCTTTATATGCTGCTTTTTGTAGGCGATCACAGATTGCAGCTGCGATATCGTCCCCTGTTGGAGCAACTACAAATACTTTGGAGAGCTTTTTACTATCAGCAAGTCGAAGTCCTTGATATAAAGTTCTAGCATACTCTTCGTTATTCATTGGAGATATCAACCTAATGACACCTTCTGGTGTTTGATACTTACTAAGTGCGATAAATCCATCACCGGCAGATGGATTTCCAGAAAGAAAAACTTTAGCAATTGGTGAGTAATGTGATTCCAATAAACCAGGTGATCTTATTTTGTCAATATAATTCTTTGAAGTTACCGAAATTCTAATGCTTAGCAAATCATTTATCATTGCACTAGTAATTGCCCCTGGTCTCAAGATAACTGGAGTGGTATTTGTGCAATTAATAATTGTTGATTCTAGGCCGACCAAGGATGGACCACCATCTAGAATTAAATCAGCAGCTATTAAGAATTTAGATAATTCATCCTTAACATCCTCGGCAGTCGTTGGTGATACTTTACCAAATCTATTTGCGCTAGGAGCTGCTATACCAGAACCACCTTGCATTTCAAACTCCTTAATTAATGCTAAGGCAACAGTATGTGCTGGCACTCTAACACCAATATTATCTTGTTCACCTGTAATAAAATCTTTTGCTAAATCTGTTTTAGGCAAAACTAAAGTCATCGGTCCTGGCCAAAAATTTCTGGCAAGTTTTATCGCATACTCCGGGATATCCTTTGCCCACATGTCTAATTTATCAATGGCTGATATGTGCACAATTAGTGGATGGTTGGTAGGTCTACCTTTTGCCTCATAAATTCTGGCAACAGCTTTTTTATTGGATGCGTCTGCGCCTAACCCATAAACCGTCTCGGTTGGAAATGCCACCAGATTTCCAACTATTAAAGATGTGGCAGCGTCTTTGATAGCAGATGCGGTGCAATTAGACATTATGGCCATGATGGGTAATTGTTGCACTATCTATAAAGGAGAAGATATTGCGCCTATTTTTTAATTAGTTTTGCCCAACTTAATTCAACCGATACCCTTATCCCTTCCACTGTCCCCATCGTCTAGTGGCCTAGGACGTCGCCCTTTCACGGCGTTAACACGGGTTCAAATCCCGTTGGGGACGCCAAGTTAGGTAGAGAGATATTTCGATACCTTTCTTAAATAGCTGGCCCAGTAGCGCAGTTGGTTAGCGCGCCGCCCTGTCACGGCGGAGGTCGCGGGTTCAAGTCCCGTCTGGGTCGCGCTGTAACTTATTTCTTTCCAAAAAGAAGTAAATAAAGCTGATTGGCTTGGTAGCTCAGTTGGTACGAGCGAACGACTGAAAATCGTTAGGTCGCCGGTTCGATCCCGGCCCAAGCCACAACAATCAAATTGTCATTCGTCTATGGTACTTAAAAATTTTAGTAATAGACCTAGCCAGACTACACATCCAAACACGACTAATATAAACTCGTTAATTGGAATGTTTGAGTTAATCAAAATTGCCAGTAAAGCAAAAAAGGCTGAGAGTGACCATAAAAGGAAGGCAGTATTTTTTCTTGGTATCCCTGACCTAATTAATCGATGAGAAAGATGATCCTTGCCACCTTTAAATGGTGACACTCTACGACGTAATCTTGAAATCACCGCAACTGAAGTGTCAAGAATTGGAACGGCTAGTAAGAGTACTGGAGTAGCAAAGGAAGCAACTATAGATCCGGTATCAGGCTTTAACCTTATTGTTAATGTTGCAATTAACACGCCCAGAAATAGTGCTCCCGCATCTCCCATATAAATTCGTGCAGGGGATTTATTCCAGATTAAAAATCCAAGGCATGCACCAGTAACAACTACTGCTAGTGATCCAATTAATGCTTGACCATTGCTGATTGCGAGATATGTTAGAGCTATCGATGAAACTACAATTGTTCCTGCTGCACCACCATCCAAATTGTCAAAAAAGTTAATTGAATTACAAATACCAACAATCCATAAAACTGTAATAAAAACATCAATCGAAATGGAACCTGTAGGGGAACCAAAACTGCTAGATAAAATCAAAATCACCGCTACTAAAACCCCAGAAATAGATTGTCCAATAAATCTAAGCAATGGATGTAGGTTCTTGATGTCATCCCACACGCCAATTACTCCCATTGCCAATGCTGGCCCAATAAGTGAAGTCGCCAGCCAAAAATTTTTAATTGGAAGAGAAGTAAATGGAATTGCTATATAAGTAATAATTGAAATGCCAAGAATTATTGCTACTCCGCCTAAATAGGGAACTGGAGCTGAATGAGATTTATGCGCTGATATTGGACGATCTAGAATTCCCCTAGAAATGGCTATTCTACGCATTAGCGGCGTTAATGCACCAACAAGTAGAAAGGCTGATACAAACAGCAAAGAAATTTGCCAGTGAGTAATACTCATTGACATTTATACATTTCTATGCTGAGCCTGCTTTTCTTCTATGCATCTTTGGGGCTGCTCCAGCAGTTTGCCCTGCTCCGACTTTTGAACCCCCTGTAGGGCCTGATGATTTGCTAGTCTTGTGACTTTTTTGTTTTTTTGCAAGTGCAGCCAACATCTTCACCTTTGGATCATCTTCAGATTTATCTTGAGCAGCTTCGATCTTCTCATCATTACTCATTTTCAATTACCACCTTGTCTTTGAGTGCTTTCAGATGCACTTGGTGTAATTGATTTTAATAACGCTTTTACCTCTGACTCTTTATAGCGGCGATGCCCGCCTAGTGTTCTTATTGAGGTTAACTTGCCAGCCTTTGCCCACCTTGTCACAGTTTTTGGATCTACGCGAAACAAAGCCGCCACCTCAGCTGGGGTTAACAGCTTTTCTTGATTACTTGCACTTAATGATGCAAAGTTTGACTGACTCATGATTAACTAGTTATGACCTCACTCTAATCACCTTATTATTCACTAATCTGGTTTTTAATAATGTCTGATTTAAACCTTATGGCATAAGTATCCCTTTATTCATATTTAAGAACAAGTACTAAATACTTTAAGTCGCTGATTCCAGGGCAGAGACACGTCTCCAACGCGAGACCAATCTTTCATACCCTTTGCCTGCAAGCGCTCCATCACCTGAAGCAAGGCCTACGATCGAGGTTGTGACATCCTCAACTGAAGTGTCGGCATCTATGCCCACCTCTCCACTATTGACTAACTGATTGTTTAAATATACGGCAAGACCGCCATAATCTAGCTCCACAATTGATTTACCATCAAAGATTTCAAGCCATGAAAGCAGCTCTGCAACTTCGCCTTCAACTGCTCCCTCACCAAATGCACCAAGAACTGCTTGGTGGGTGAATGCGCAACGACTTTTTGCATTTGAAATTGAAGTTCTTAAAATTGTGTAGTGGCCATCCTCATTTACCCCCCGTAGTCGCTCGTCGGGAGTAAACAATGCAAACCATCTGGGCGGAATACTCCAAGTTGAAGTAAGAATATGAGAAATCTTATCTTCAACAATATCGATAGTGCCCTTGATTGAATCTTCTATTGCCTGCGGGATAAAAAACTTAGTTATAGATGTTGGGAGAGTGAATTTAAAATCCTCTAAAGCTGTCCAACACCTAGCAGCTGTTGACCATGGAGCAACATATCTTTTTCCATCATGCTCTAAAAAGTGCGCACCATCTGGACTTAAATTTAGTGGCTCGCTAAGTACACTTCTTAATAATGATCTAAATTGTTCATCCTGACCAGTTGGGGATGTAATTAATTGATTAGACCATCTGACTTGATCTGAAACTCCAAATGACTCAATTGGTTCATAAACTCGAAGAGAGGCAACGTATGGGGTTGGAAGCACTATGAAATTGTACTCATGATTCAATTACTATAACCCATTAAAAGCCATATTTCTCATAAGTCTGTTTAACTAACTTAGCCATCAGATTTGGATTAAACAATTCAATCTGAGGCTGATAAGAATCTATCAACGCTTTTGAATAGTCTGAACTTTCAATTACTTTAAATATCTTTGAAGCTAACTCATTGTAATTGCCAGTTTCAAATAAACCAGAATAATTTTTACCTAAAACTTCAGGTATAGCAGAATTATTTGCAGCAAGTATTGGTTTTGCGGCGAGCATCGCCTCTAGTAATACCAAACCAAATCCCTCACCTTTGCTCGTAAAAACAAATAAATCTAACTCTGATAAAAACTTTGATACTCCATCTATTTTACCCAGCCAAAAAACATTTTTATGAATACTAAGAGTTTTTGCAAGGATGAATAATTCTTCCTTTTGATTCCCATCTCCCACTATATACAAATCAATTTTCTTATATTTCTCTAAAACCCTTTGGAGTGCCTTAAAAAGAGTTGGATAATCTTTGCCAGGAACCAGCCTGCTTATTATTCCTACTTTAAATGAATCATTTGTCTGAGTAAAGATTTGTGTCTTATGAGAAGTTTGATCTGGATCATATCCCAATTTCCTACTAGAGCCATAGTAAATAACCTGCATAGGAAACTTTTTCGAAATTTCTCTATTTTGAATTAAATACTCCTTTAAAGTTCCAGAGATAGCGATCCCGCCCACAGCTCGACTTACGGCAATTCTAGATAATAGGACAGAAACTAACTTTGGTGCCGATGGCCAAAATTGCTCATGATTATGCCTACTAATTACGTATCTTTTTTTATTGACGGTTAAGAAGGCAATAATCTCAGCCCTAGGTAGGTGAGTATTTACTAGACCCGAGTAATCGCGAAAATACTTCTTTAAAATTTTAACTTGATTAATAAATTTTTTGTTTGCTACAAACTCGCTTACTTTTACTCCAAATTTTTCAAATTCTTTCCTTAAATCTGGTTTGCCTTTTAGATAAATAACCTCAACGTCAAGTTTCTGACTTACCTGCTCTTCTACAAGAATTAATAACTGCTTCTCAGCTCCACCTCTTTCTAGGGTAGTAATCAGATGAATGATCTTATTGTTAATCATGAATCCAAATTAGTTGATAAAAATACAGTATGCATGGTGCTATCTTTGCACATTGCTAAATTTTGTGAAGTGTTCTTACAACTACTGAGAGTTATGGCCGGGGATGATTCTCATCAGAATAGCTTTTTTCTTCTTTGTTATTTTTGTTCAAATCTAACTCCCCATGGAGCTCTTTAGCTAATCGCTCTAGATCCATATCTTGATTCGAATACTTAAGATCTCTGGCTACCTTAGTTTGTTTAGCTTTTGATCGGCCACGTCCCATGGGTGGGCCTCCTTCACCATTAGTGCTTATGCTGTTGTAGAGGTAAAGATTATCCAATTAAGCCTACTTTTAGCCAAAACATTTCAAGGGTCAGCTACAGGATATTGCTGTGAAAGCTCGCTAAAAACTAGGGATAGATCACTAGCCACCCCTGAGGCTGAGATCTGACCTGATGCCACCAACTCTGCCCACATCTTGGGGTTACTACGTAATTGGCTTAAAACCTGTGCGCTCATCTCTATTATATTTGGCGGAGTTCCTCGTTTGTGATTAACGCCTTCCACACATTGTATAGCGCCATACGGGGGAATACGAAGTTCAACAGATTTACCAGGTGAGATTTTCTTAATTAAACTTAAAATCTCCTTAACCTCTAAGGCTATGTGTGGATCTTTTTTCACTTTAGATTAAAGTTTGCAGATCTACCTTATAGATCTCACCCCTCGTAACTTTTCTTATTTCCTCTGCCACTTTTTGTGATTGCTCAATTGCACTTCCGGCAAAATCTGCAGGGTTTTTAATTAACTCATTTAACTGCTCTAAAGATAGTGGAAAATTCTTGTCACTACTTAATGCCTTAAAGAAATTACCTGCCGTATTTGTAGTGGCATGCTTTTTAATCAACTCATGGGCCACCTCTCTACCCATACCTGCCTTTACACAGCTCATAAGAATTTGTGAGGTAGCTAAAAATGGTAATTGCTCCTGCAACTCCTTTTTGATATTTTCTTCAAAGATGCCAAACTCTGTAAGAATGGTCATAAAGGTATGAAGTAATCCATCTGCCACATAAAAGGCATCTGGGATAACAACTCTTCTAACTACAGAGCAAGAAACATCCCCTTCATTCCATTGATCGCCTGCTAAATCTGCTGCCATAGTGGTGTAACCACGAAGTAAGACCATCATGCCATTAATACGTTCAGATGATCTTGAGTTCATCTTATGAGGCATAGCAGAAGATCCCACCTGTCCTGCTTTAAATCCTTCACTAGCTAAATTAGAGCCAGCCATTAATCTAATTGTGGTTGCCATCGATGATGGGGCAGATGCAATCTGTAGTAATTTCGAGACTACCTCAAAATCAATTGATCTTGGATAGATCTGGCCAACACTTGTTAGTGTATTTTCAAAACCAAACTCTTTTTCAATTGCATCCTCTAAGCTTTTTAACTCTTTACTACTTCCTAAAGCAGATATGCCATCTTGGCCACTTCCAACTGGGCCTTTAAGGCCACGAAGAGGCAATCTATTTATTAACTCTTCTAAGGCACTTAATGAAAATAATAATTCTTGCCCACAGGTAGCAAATCTTTTACCTAAGGTAGTTACTTGAGCTGCAACATTGTGACTACGTCCAGTGATATAGGTTTTTTCATACTTGGTTATATTTTTTTCAAGTAAAAATAAGGTTTCAATTGTTCTTCTTCTAATTAGGTTAAGTCCATCTCTAATGGCAATTAACTCAATGTTTTCGGTTAGATCCCGGCTAGTCATACCGATATGAATCTTCTCGCACTTAGCTAGATCGTTAAACTCCTCAATTCTTGCCTTTACATCATGGCGGCTTTGTTTTTCTCTTCTTTCAATTGAGGCTAAATCAACATTATTTATTACCTTTTCATAGGATGCAATCTCACTATCGGTAATTGGTAGCCCGAATTTTTGCTGTAATCTTAAAATAGTGATCCAAAACCTACGCTCTGCAATAATCTTATTTATTGGATCAAAGATTGCCACCATCTCTTTTGTGGCATACCTAGTAGCCAATACATTTGGAGTTGAGCTTGAAGTTGTACTCATTTGATTAGATTCCTCACCACAATAGTTTCATCCCTACCTGGGCCTACGCCAATTGCGCTAATTGGCGCACCAGAGACCTTTTCTAAAAACTTCACATACTCCCTAGCATTCACAGGTAGATCATCAATTGATTTTGCAGTCGAGATGTTTTCTTTCCAACCTGGTAGGTACTCATAAATTGGCTTTGCATGGTGAAAGTCTGTTTGGGATGCTGGTAGCTCCTCAACTCGAACACCATCGACCTCATATGCCACACATACTGGAATCTTCTCCCAGCCAGTTAAGACATCTAGCTTTGTTAAAAAGAAATCAGTTAAGCCATTAACACGAACAGCGTATCTTGCAATTGGGGCATCAAACCAACCGCATCTTCTATTGCGCCCAGTGGTAACACCTACTTCACCGCCAATTTTTCTAAGTGCATCCCCATCTTCATCAAATAACTCGGTTGGAAATGGACCGCTACCAACTCTTGTGGTGTAAGCCTTAAGGATGCCAATTACCCGAGTTATCTTGGTTGGACCAATACCTGAGCCAGTAGAGGCACCCCCTGCAGTTGGATTAGATGAGGTAACAAATGGGTAGGTACCATGATCAACATCTAATAATGTTCCTTGGCTTCCCTCAAGTAATACATTTTTACCTGCTTTTAATGCTTGATCTAATAACAATGCAGTATCTAGCACATATGGTTTTAAAACTTCGGCATACCCTAGATACTCATTTAATACCTCTTCCACTGTAATTCCTTTGCGGTTAAACACCTTAATTAATATTTGGTTTTTATCATGAAGGGCAGCTTCAATCTTTTGTTTTAAAATGGAAGGATCAAATAGATCCTGCACCCTAATACCAATCCGATTTATCTTGTCAGCATAAGCAGGTCCTATACCACGGCCAGTAGTGCCGATCTTTGCTTTGCCTAAAAATCTCTCCGATACCTTGTCAATTGTGCGATGGTATGGCGTAATTAAATGAGCATTAGTTGAGATCTTAAGTTTTGAAGTATCAATACCTCGCTCATTTAAACCTTTAATCTCAGTTAGTAGTACGGCTGGATCAATTACCACTCCATTGCCAATTACTGGAATTACATTTGGAGATAAAATTCCTGAAGGCAGTAGGTGCAGTGCGTACTTTTGATCACCAATTACAACTGTGTGTCCAGCGTTGTTGCCACCTTGATACCTGACAACATAATCCACCCGATCACCCAATAGATCTGTTGCCTTACCTTTGCCCTCATCGCCCCATTGAGCACCTAATAAAACTATTGCTGGCATGAAAACTCCTCACCTAATGAATGAGAGTTTTTAGAAAAATTATTTGCTTTTGATTTAAAGGTATTTGGGTAGGTGTTAGGAGGTATCTGCTGCACACTTGCAGAGTTAATCATCTCTACCATCTCCCATTACTAAGCTCATTAACCAGCAGCAATGCTAGGTAATCTTTTAGTTTCTTGCGGGATTACGGCTAATTCCACCACATTTTGGGCGGTTTGAAAAATTACACCGCCC
>Ga0315903_10006032_pt1 | contig 15603 bp, 28 predicted proteins | sample LakEriMetagenome_7_FD_203524 | JGI IMG/M metagenome (GOLD analysis project Ga0315903, IMG submission 203524) | Freshwater fungal communities from buoy surface, Lake Erie, Ohio, United States - Buoy 2 MA119 | ecosystem: Environmental > Aquatic > Freshwater > Lake | place: USA: Lake Erie, Ohio...
CTGTGTGGTGTAAGTCTATGGCTTTCCAAAAGACTTCGGCTTCTAGCCTTCTGCCTTCTCTTACCCCTGTTTCGTAGGCTGCCATGCAAGCCTTGTGGATGGTTTCTTGGAACTCGCTATTTGTCATCTTCTGCCCCTGTCTTTAGTAAAAGTATTGCTATAAGTAAAGTGTTGACCACCGACAATATGAGAATGTATTCAAGCATCTTCGCCCTTGGCCTTAACATACTTGATTATTGAATCTGCATAAGCAAATAATATTCTTGGTGGCTCTGGTTGCCGGTCTGTCTGACCCACCCATGCCCAAACTATTTTCATTGCTTCTAGGCGGATTTGCTCTTCACTCACTTCTGCTCTCCTTTGATTAGTGCAAATAGTTCTTTACAGTTGCAAAGCCAGCCATCATCAGCATCAAAGCAGACTGTTTTTTCGGTGCATAATTTATTGTTATCTTCTAACAGCTTGATAATGCGTTCACGTTCTTGCTCTGCACCACGCATCTCAGCGGCCACAAAGTCACCTATTGTTTGCCAGAAGTCATTACTCATCTTCCACCTCATCTGCCACCTGTTTGATTGGTTCTAGTGGCACATTGATGCCATGCGCCCGCTCGTTCTTCAGGTGTGTCTCTAGGCTTTTGATTTTCTCTAGCCTAAAACCACCCCAACGGCGGTCATCTGTTTCAACAATCGGTGCTGAGGTAAGCCCTAGCTCAAGGAATCTGTCAACAGCTTTCGTTGACTTATCGAGTCGGCGTGTCTTGTAGATGATGCCTCTGCGGTCGAACTCTCGCTTTGTGGTTTCGCATTGCACGCAGTTTGGTTTTAACCATAGGGTTATAGTCATCACAGCTTTGCCCCTGTCCTCAAAGAAATCTCTTTGCGCTCGTCTTTGATGATGTCTAGGCACTTGTCATAGCCCTTGCGCTCGACCTTAGTCATCTTTACCCGGTCAGCCATCAGCTGAGTTCTCATTGACAGCCAAGTGGTTGCGTATTGTGCGCCTTCCTGAATACCATGACGGAAAGCCTCGTCAAGTTCGTATTCGAAAAGTCGGTCTGCAATCCAGAACTTGATGTCTCGCCAAGTCGCTCTCATGCGTTTTCTCCCATCAGTTCTTTAGCAGCCCAACGCAATGCGTCAGCTAGTGCGGGGTTGCCTTTGTTGTGTGCGTGGTTAGAAAGCTCTTCAAGAGCTTCGATGCAGGACTCAAATCCTCTACTGAATTGAGCCATGCCAAACAAGTCAATCTGTCGGTCAACTTGGTTTCTAAATTCTTCTACTGTCATTTCTTTTCCCCTGTGTCGTAGTTGTCCTCAGAGAAGTTGACTCCGAAGTGTGCCATTAGTGCGGCGATAAAAAACGGAACGCAGAATGCAAGTCCTAGCAGGTCCATTAGTCTCTAGCCTGTTCAATCGCTAGTGCCGTAATGCCATGAAACTGACATGCTCGGATAACGTCAGCCACGCTGTCCATGTAAAAAATAGCTCTGTCTTTCTGGCTGTCTAAGTAAACATAAAACTTGATTTGAGTATTCATCTGGGTTTCCTTTCGTCTCTTGCCCTGATAAGACAAGGCTAGGGCAGGATGCAGGCAGGGTAAAGGGGAAAAGGCGTGTCGTTATCTAACTGTTATAAAGCCAAAACCCTGATAATTGCGCCTGTTTCCCGGTCATCGGCGTAGAACTTGCGGGCCTGAATCTCGACTATTTGGCTGTCATCGCCCCAAATGCGCCCTGATTGGCCTATGCCGTCCCCCACGCCCCGAACCAGCTTGTCTAGGTCGGGTGCAACTATTGGCAGGGGTCGCTCTGAGACCTTGACTGACTTAGGCCGCTCCATAAAGAAATCCACCTCAAGTCTTATAGGACCGAGATGGACTTCTGTGAATGGTTGACAAGCATCTTCAATAGCCGCTCGCCACTTTTTTAGGTTAGCTGATTGAGCCTCGACAATCCTGCCGTTGAATACACGCTTAGACCCTTGAGGGGTCGGTCTGCCGTAAACATGAAGTTCAATCACCCCTCTAGTTTAGAAGGGCATCTCCGCTCTGGTGATGGTCGGGTTGTTTATGTTTATTGCAGCGACTTGCTTTGGAACATTGTCTCGCCCTGTAAAGCTTTCAATCTTGACTGACAGGTCACCTGAGACTTCTAGGGTTTCCCCTTCTCTTACCTGTTCCTTAGTCCAGACTGTCACCCACTGGGTGCGCTCCTCGCCCTTCTTGTCTTTGTATTTCTCGACACCCTTGAAGCCGTAAGAAGGAATAAGTCTTGCGACCTCGACTGTTGCTTTTACTCTCATTGTGTTGCCTTTCTATGCGCCTCATTGACGCAATCTTGGTGACCGCAGGTTCTCTCGCCTTTCATAACGAGACTGCCGTCTTCTCTTATTGGGGTGACCATATCCTCGGCATAGTTTCCTTGCCAAATCAGACAATCACCTATCTTTGTTTGTTTCCTTGCCCTGCAAGATTGACAAGTGTCGGGGTTCTTGCGGGTCAAGAGTATCTCCCACACTAGACCACAGCGAGGACAAAGTTTCTGCATGCGGTTAGCTTAGCCAAGTTCTTCTGCCTTTGCTCGGCAGCAGGGTAAGCAAAGAGCAATTACCATGCCATGCGGACAGTAGGGAACAGGTTCAAAAACAGCTTCAGACATTTCTTTTAGATAGTCATCATCCTGTCTTGCAAGTCGGTCTTCTTTTGAGAATGCCACTATGTGCTTCGGTTCGAGCCAAGTCACTCTCTCGTCTTTGCGAGCGGCGTGAAGTGCTTTTAGGGCAACCTCATAAGGCAGAAACCCGATGACCGCAAACCAAGCGTCAAGAACATCCTGCCCCATCTTGCGGTTGTCAATAGCTGCTACTTCTCTGAGTAACTCAGCGCATTCAGTCTTGAGCATCTGATTCCTCCGCATACTTCATCAGAGCTTCCCAGTCGGTTTGCTTCTTTTGATTCTTGCGCTCAGGCAATGGTCCGTTCTCCCAAGCATCGGCATTTAGCCAGGTTGAAGGATTTTTGATGAATCGCTTTTCATGAGGCAGATTAGGGTCTGAGGCATATTTGATAACCCCTGCGATTATGTCCTCAAAGGTAGCCCGATTCAAGGCTCTCCTAAATTGCCTAAAAGCTAATTGCTTGTCTGTCTTTTTAGGATAGAGATTCCAGAACTCATCAAACAGTTCTCTCTCTTTATTCTTTTCAATAGTGTTCTTATCTATAGTCTTCTTAAGTGGTGGGTTTTCCGCTAACGGGTTTTCCGCCAGCGGTTCTTGCGTAATCCAAGTCACCTCACCGAAGCGACCACCTATGTTTTCCTGCTCTCGACTGAGATAGCCATACACCTCTAGCTCATGAATCGCAGAACGGATTGCATCCTTACCCTCGATGCTCTTACCCGCTAACCAGCTAACAGAGATGTTCCATTCGGGGGTGTGTGTTTCAATGTAGGCCAAGAGGCCGCGAGCTTTGAAGCTCAGTCGCTCATCTCTGAGCCATGAATTTTTGATTTGGGCAAAGTTATCGTCCCAAGAATGTCTGCCACGCTTGATTGGCATGTTGCTCCTATCCTCGGCAATCGCCTAAGATAGGAATTGCCGATGCTTACTCATCGGTCAGGCAGGCCGTAATGGTCTGCCTGTTTTATTTTACTCTACACTCACCCGCTGAAATGCTGCCTTAGCGGTTCTGTCTCTTGCTCCGCCTGCCCAACGACCTGCATGAAAATAGAGTTTCTTCATTGCGTCTAGTTGGTCTTGAGTGCGCTTGCGTTCTGATAGGTGTTTCTTTTCTTCCCTTGCCTCGATGTTCAAGGCTCGCTCTCGCATCTTGCGAGCTAGTTTCTCGATGTCCATTCTTGCCCCTTCTTAGATTAGGTAGTTCGGTGCTTCCGTTTCTACCTTGCGACCATCTTCTGTCAATAAATACCACTTCATCTGCACTCTGTCAAAATACGGCGAGTCGAAGCCATCCCACTTGCCTAGCTTCCAGCCCATGTCTCTAGCCTCAGCCGCAACAGCGGCGTCTGATTCCATCGCATAGTTCAAGGCAGCGCAGACACGCAGGTAATTATCGAACCTGTCCATAGCCTTTGAGCCACCCATGCCACGAGAAGCCCTGTGATGCGTTTGGAGACCATTTGTAGCCCCGCAATGTGGGCAGTAGGGGTGAGCCTCAACAGCCCGTCTAAGAGCCTCCTGACGCTTCACAGACGGGTTTCCTGCCCCATAAGTTTTGCCTGTGTCGCAAGCACCATAGAAGCCGTCTCAATTGACTTGACCTTTTGCTTGATGCGGTTCAGTTCGGCCTTTCTCAAATCCCTTGCTAGGCGAAGGTCTGCCGACTCAAGTCGAGCTATGGCTTCTCGGTCTCTGACAGTCCCCGCTGATTTTATGTAAGCCTTCTGCTCGGCTAGGTCTAGGTCATACTCGGCCTCAGCTAATGCCTTCTCAGCCTCGAACAGCGCAGTCGAACCCTTAGAGTTCTCCGCTATCAGTTCCGCTAGTTGCCTCTGGATTTCCTGTATCACTCAACACCCCTAACAGAAGCTCGATGAGTTCCCTGTTCCAGAACTGAGCTTCACTTTCCTGTCCTCGAAACCTTGCCACCAGATACGCCTCCTCCAGCTCTTGGAGTTTGGCTCTCTTCAAATCGCTGAGCATAAAGTTTCAACCCTTCTAGGACTTCCTGAGAAGCGTTGTTGGCTTTAGCTTGTGCATAAAGGTCTCGCAGTTCTTCGATTGTGCCAAGACTACCAGCTCTTTCGAGCCAATCCATCCTTGCAACCTTTTCCATTTCTTCCCTGCTTGGACGCTTTGAGCCTGAGTAGATGTAATTAGCGAGCGCACGACCAATTGAAGATGTCTCGCATCGCTCTAAGGCAAACGCATCCGAGTTTGCCTCACTTGCCCAACCAGTTGTCTTTGGTAGCTCCGTAGCTTGGTCACCTGCCGTCAAATAAATTCTTGTCTCGATAATCCACAGCGCAGAGTCCTTACTGTGATTCAGGGTAATAATTCGAGCATCAGAGTTCTTCTCATCAGCCCAGAAAGTTTTTAGTCTTTCCTCAACAGTTGCGTATTGTGACAAATCAAACCTAGCCATTATTTCTTTCCCTTCTTGACTACTAGATAGGGGAGACCTTCTCCCTTTGCCTGCCTCGATGCTATGCGAACTTTCTGTCCGTCAACTTCCATGTAGGCGTGTTTGGCTCGACCCATTGCATCGAGAACCTGTGACTTGATTAGGCGCAACTCTTCCGCAGCCTCATCGTATCTAGCCTGTGCGTTTGCAAGGTAGTGCAGCGAGTCAATCTCAACTTCTGTCTCGTCAATCAGCGGGTGCTGGTAACGGACAGCTTCATAAGTTGACTCCGAGCCATCCCACTCAGGTCGTTGGTCTGCGAACATACAAGCCTGAAAGTCAATCGCCTTCTGACGAGCAATGTCAATCTCAAAATCATCACGCTCAATCCAGTAGTCATGCCAAGTCATTCCTGCGACTGCAACCAAAGCGGCCTTCTTCAGTCCGAGAATGTCTAGGTAGTGCTGAACTTGCAAATAATAACCAGCAGGCAACTCCTCCCAAGTCTGTCGGCCTGTCTTGACCTCAATGACAATCCACTCGCCTGTCTCTTTGTGTCGAGCTAGCGCATCGGGGTTGGCGTGTCGAAATGGAATAAGCGCATCTTGGTAAGTGCCAGTCAGGAAGACCTCATACTCAGGATGTTCCTCTGACCAAAGCTGAAGGATTGGCAACTCGAACGCCTTGCCGAATCTGATTGCCCAGTTCTCCTCAATCTGTGAGGGTATCTTGCCTGTCTTCTTCGCCCATAGTGCGTAAGCAGACTCAAAGGGATTTAGTCCCATGATGGTTGAAATCTCCGAGCCTCCGATTGAATCCTTGCGAGCGTTGTGCCACTCGTCAGAACCAGCTTCAAAGACTCCGAGTAGGGTTGCGTTGTTGAACTTCTCAGGTGCGTGTGTTTTGAACATGGTCATAGTTTCTACCCTGCGTCTGACATTTTCAAATTAGGCTAGGGCAATGGGACATTTCGACCAAAAGCATTACCGCTTGCTAAAGGCTATTCATGCCGCTGGCGGTGTGCCATGCGAAGACTTCCCTGAGCTTTTCTATCCCGAAGAAATTCGAGACGAGACTCGCCGAAGGCTGTCAATAGTAATCGCCAAGAGACTCTGCGACACATGCCCTGTCAAGGCCGAGTGCTTTAGGTATGCGGTTGAGTCAGGTCAGAAGTATGGGATTTGGGCAGCTACTCTACCCTCTGAGCGTTAGTCCTTCTTGAAGGCAACTGAGGTCAGGATTGACAGAAGCCCTGCGCCGAGTGAAACCGATGCAAGCGAAACCCAGTCAATAGCGAACAGCCCGATTGAACCTGTGCCTAGAACAGCGATTGCAGACTGAGCAACTGTCTTGATTGCTCTTTCCCCTGCATAGCTCCAGAACTCTAAACTAAATATCTTCATCATGTGCCTTTCTAGTTTTTACATCTTCGTAAGTAGCAAAAGCAGTATAAGCGGTCAGGATGATAGAAATCAAAGCCACTCCGCCGATGATTAGTTCTCGGCTGACTGATGAATCTGCCTCATAAGTAATCGCCCCAAACAGAATCATGAATGCAGACAGGGCAAAGGATAAATAGATAAGCCTTCTGCGGTGTTTCCAGCTAGGCACTTAGTCGCTCATCGATGAAAGTTTCAGGGTCAAAAACAACTCCAAAGGTTACCGATGTGACTCTAGGCCCGATGGTCAGGTGTAAGTGTGCGCCTTTAGATGCAGAACCAGTATTACCAACCTTGCCAATTGTCTGACCTTCTTTTACCCTGTCACCAACTTTTAGAGTTGGCTTTTCCTGAAGGTGGCAGTAGCCGATGAAAACAGTTCTGCCGTTAATCTCATCCCAAGCAGACTGCACTAGAACATGACCAAGTATTGAAGACCACTTGACCGCTTGAACTGTTCCCGCTGCAACCGCAGGAATCGCCTTGCCCTCTTTCGGTGCGTAGTCAAGACCCCTGTGTGCGGTGAGTCTCCTCGCCGTTGTGCCAAAGCGTGAGGTTATGAGCTTCTTAGAGAAGGGGTGTCTCATCTAATCAAAGCCCAGAGTGCTGCGATGAATCCTGTGATACCCGAACCAAGTGCTGTAAAGACCAGCTTCTCAATCCACTCCATGCGAGCGAGTTTCTGCTCTACTCGATTCATGCGTGATGGCAAGTCTTTTAGGTTCTTTAGGTCTGAAACAATCTCAATCTGGATTGCCTGAACCTCTAAAAGCTTCTCATAGATTTGAGCTTGGGTAATGCGGACTGAACCGCTAGATATTTCTTCTGGCATGGAATTATTTTACCTGACTTGTGTCAGCGGTTTCTTGACTGTAGGCATACCGCCTAAGAATCATTATTGCCCAGTTCAGCTTGTCCTCAACTCTTTGACCTGCTGGTTGAGCAGATGACCAAAGCTCTAGGTTCTCAATCCTATTGTCGTGCCTATCCCCATTTATGTGATGCACATTTTCATCTTTATAGAGTGGTCTTCCAAGGTGCTGACTCATAACTAACCGATGTTCAAATATCTTGCCTTCTTTATTGGCATTCGGATGATGGGGCATAAAGACAGACACATAGCTTTTAGGGCCAAGTGTTTTCTGTTTATTGGCAAAAGGGTCGCCCCATCTTTTCCATTGTTGATAATGTCGTTTGCAGTATTCCTTGCAATAAGCCTTTAGGGAACATTGAATGCCGTCAGGAAAAACAGCCTTGCAATTGCCATTGTATTTAGCAACTCTTTTGACTAAGTCTGGGCTGCCATTTTTGGATAACCGAGTGTAATGAAGATTGCAATAGCCCCTTGCATGAATTGGCTTATCGCAATTATCGAAAAGACACAAAGCCCCAAACCACATTTGTCTTGTTGGGCTAATTTCGCCTTTTGCTATCTTTTCTGCTGTCCGCTGCCTTGTGTAATGCATCTTGCAAAATCCACGAGCATAGTGTTTGCGGTTGCAGTTGTCATGTTTGCACATGACTACAAGCTTACCCTAGAAGTGCGTCAGCTTCTTCTTCCGTCATCGGTTCGCCAGCAATCAGTTTAGCTTTTGCGGATGCTCTTAGGTCAGCAATTCTTTGAGCTTCGGCTTCACGCTCAGCTTGCTCGATAGCAGCCTGAGCAGCCTGTTGCTCTCTTTCTAAAATCTCAGCATCGGTTAGGGGGATAATCTGCACCTTGTCAGGGTGACCTTCGGGCAAACTACAATCAACGACTAAGCGGGTCGGTCTATCTGTCATGTTTTTATTCTACCTGTCTTTTAACTAACTGTAACTCCACCGCTTGAACCCTTGGTAATGCCATAGAGGGTTGCGGAGCTGTATTGAGCAAAGTTACTTGTTGAATCTAACCGCAATTTGATTTCATTTATAGCTGCTGTATTTGACCAGAGCAATGCTTGGATTTGTTGAAGTGCTGTTGTTGCGTTATTTTCAAATACTCCATCAGCAGACATAATTTTGTTAGAGCTATTGGCATAGTTCGGGATATATAAAACCGCATTTCCAAAGGTGTTGCTTGTAGCATTAGCTGCTGAAACATAGCCCATTGCAAAATAACTTCCAGCTCCTGATGTAACTGTGCTGCCGTTTCCTCTCAATATCATTATGCTTTTATTAGATGTTGAGCCGTTTAAATCAAACAATAAAGCATCATCAGTAGATGCATTCACCGACCTAGCAGATACGACTAAAAGCAAGTCCGTATAGGTTGAGGGAATAGAAGAAAAGGTTATGTTTGCCTGACCCGAAGGTGCTTCTATATGTTGAATAACTGTCCAAGCACTCATGTCTAGCTCACTATTCCGTAAAGGGCAAAGGTTGAACCTGTTTGAATTGTTTGTCCAGCAGTTCTAGCAATCTTAACCGAAGTAACCGCAGCGGTGCTTGCCCACCTTCCAGCGTTTGCTCTTACTGCTCCGTCAACATTGTCACGCCACAAAAGCGTCTTGTGCTTATCTGTTGCCGAGTAATCCATAATATTTAGAATCGAAGCTGTTCTGTCTGTTGTTCCAAAAAAGTTGAAAACACTAGATGTTCCAGAAGAATAGCCTCCAGTATCAGCAATCATCCAAGCCCAAGACCGATTGCCTGTGTCGTTGTTTAGGTAGATTTCCATACCTGCTGCCGAGTTAGAGTTTGTTCCGTTATAGATAAGGACTAAGTCTCGGTAGGTCGCAGGAATAGAAGAAAAAGTAACCTCTGTTTGATTGCTGGAAAGAGTTATGTTCTGCAAAGCAATATAAGTAGCAGTAGGCATCAGGTAGACCTCATTCCATAAATTGAGAAGCGGGAGCCGATTGAAAATGCGGTTCCAACATCAGGAGCTACAGTAATGGATGTAAGTGCAGCAGTATTTCTCCATGAGCCAGAGGTGAAGGTTACAAGCTGCCAGTTTGCGTCTATCTGACCACACAATGAGCGGGTTGTTTTATTTTTTGTGGTCTCAAATGGGTCAAGTATGTCCATTATTACTGGAGACCAGCTGGTTGCGTTAGTCGTTCCAGGGATGTAGCCACCAAAAATTTTTGACGCATTTGCAGCTGCACTCGAAGTGACAGAAGATGGGTTTCCTCCCTGTAAAAAGTGATAGGAATAGTTACTTGCAGTATCCCCATTGAAAGTGACAATAACGCCGTCGAGGGAAGATGCTCTTGTGGATTGAACAACCATTCTTAGTTGTAGGTGCTGGTAAGTAGAGCCATAAGATGAATTCAGGTTAGAAAAGGTGACAGTATTTACCCCAGTAAGCACTTGCGTTTCCAACAGCTCATAGGCAGCACCGCCGCCACCGCCTCCTGCTCCCGCAACAGCAAGAACTCCTAAAGGAATAGGCATTATGCAGTTATCTTTCCAACTACTCGGTAGGTGTTAGCTGCAACCTTTTGAACAGTTGCGGCATTGTAGGTCTGGTCAATCTTGAAGGTGACGGCTGTTCCTGCTGTTCCTGCACCAGCCCAGTCGGTCACGCCTGTTCCTGCGGCGATGGTTACAGTTCCGCCAGCGTTACGCCAGATGGTCAGGGTATCCCAAGTTGTTAAAACATCGGGGACTGTAATCGTCACAGCCGAAGTTCCGTTGACGAAGATTGTTCCGTTGTCGAGTGCGGAAGTCGCAGTCATGGAGGTTGTGGTTGTAGTTCCGCCGAAAGCAACCTGTGAGCCTGCGATTGAGGTCACCGATGCAGGGTAAACCTGTTGCCATACTGAGCCGTCATAAACAGTTATGGTGTTTGAGTCGGTCTGGTATGTGACCATTCCCTCGCCGATGACGGAAGTGCCAAGGGCCGAGCCTCTAGCGGCAGTTCCCGAAAAGACCATGACTGCTTGGTCTTGTAGGTAATCCTGAACATTCGCAGCGGTTAGAACCTCACCTGCGGTAAATACTTTACGGCCTAAACCTGCCATTTTTCTCCTATTAGAAGGCTAACGCGTTGCCTGCGTCTAGCTTACCAAACTGAGCGTCATCCAAGACGAACAGCGCGAAATCAAGTGTCGAGAAGCCTAAAGACATGACATGGTTCTCAAGGTCAACCGAATTGTCAATGCGGATTACCTCGGCATATTTAGAGATTGCCGGAGCTATGCCGTTAGGGGTGAATTTGATTTCTACAACATCGCCGATTTCTAGCCCTAAGAGGTCGGCCTGTTGCGACAGGCTTAGCTCATCCAGAAGAATGTCAACCGACTCAAAGCGGTATTCGGGCTGTGAGTATTTGTTGGCATAGAACTCGGCAAGCTCAGCTAGGTCGATGTCGCTGTTTATTAGAAGGCCGGTTCGGGTCAGGTTGAAGATTCCATAAGTGTCAATTGAATCTAAGTCTCTTGCTATTACCTGCGTGGTTGTTATGTCGGACTCAACGACAACCTCATTGGCTAAAAGCTCTGAGCCGTATTGCACCTTTAGCGACTGATATGGAATACCTGTTCCATCATCGGAGAGAATGAGTCCATCGGATGTCGGTGCTGCGATGCGGTCTCGGAAGATTACATTTCCTGACTTACCAATAAAGAACGCACCGGGTTCGCTCTGCTCGACAAGTCGGAGATAGGTCAACGCATTTGTATTGTCAGCGATTGTGTCAGCACCTAATGTCATCTGACCCGTTTCAATGTCACGCAAAGTTGAGGGCCAGTTAATCTCAGGCAGGTCAAGGATTGCGTTTATTCTTTCCCCTGACTTCTGGACTGAGTTTGTTCTTGTAGCGATTGTCTGCGTGGCGAATGAGGATGTTGCGTCTGAGCAGGCTGCTGATGCAATTGAATCGCCGTTCGGCTCATAGCTCAAATTCCAATCGTCAATAAGCCCCGCAAACTGAACAATGCCGCCTGACGAAATTCTGATTTGACGCTTGGGAACAATCTGCCCCGCGTATGGAGATGATGCGTATTCAGGGTCAAAGGTTCGGTCATTATTGTTGAAGACAACATTGGCAAGACCTGAGTCAAACTGGTCTAGCTGTCGGTTTTTACCTCGCTGAATAGCTACCGACTTCACAAGATTTGTAACATCAAAAAACAGAACACCCGCCAAAAGGTATTCGGTGTTATTGAGCTTTCCTTTTATCGGGTCATCAAGAATAAAGTAAGGTCCGAGACCAGATGAAAGGATGTCAAAACCAATCTCTACCTTCTGGACTGGCTGGCTCAATTTGTCGGACTCACTAGAACTTGACCACCTGCCGAGACATACTTGGTAATGGTGTTACCCAAAGTCTTTCCAACCATCGCCAAGGACTGAGTTGAGTCGGTCTTGACATTTATGTTTATGGTTGTGCCAACTGCACCAGAGCCTAGAGTTTGAATGAGTCCTAGCTGTGAGCGGAACTGGTTTCTTAGGTTGACTGCACTCATCGCCTCGGCAGTCCTGCCTGCGATAGCAGACTGGTTTGCAAACTCATTAGCTGCGTTAATTCTTTCCTGTAGGTACTTAATGACTCTTGTCACATCGCTCATTGAGTCAATAAAGATTCCGGTTGCGTCTGTGACTGCGGATGCTGCCATGTTGACACCGCTCATGCCACCGCCAGTAGCCCCTCCTCCAGCACCCGGGGAGGTAACAGCGTCAACGCGAGCTTTAGCATCGGTTTCAACCTTGCCGAGCTTCTTCATAAACTCGTCAACGACTTTGCCAAGACCGCCTAAGTCACCCTTCATAGACTCAATGTTCTCTTGGAATGCCTCGCGGATTTTGTCAACGGCCGAGATGAGTGTCAGGTTCGCGTCAATGACTTCCTGATTGAAGTCAAGCTGTAATTGCTTAAGTGCCTCAGTCAGCTCAGTCTGGGTTTGTGCATAAAGGTTCTTTAGTTCCCTTGTTGCCAAGCCTTGCTTGTCATAAATCTCGCGAGCAAGTGAGTCCATGCCTGTCTCGGCGGTTGACTCAAGTGCAAGGAATAGTCTTTGTAGTTCGGCCTGAGTCTGCGGAGTGGATTCGAGAATTGCCGAAGCGAGTTCGTTGCCTGTCTCAGTTCCAGCTTCTACAACCTGCTCAATGAATGTCTGAGAGAATCCGGCGGCATTAAGCTTGCCAGCCTTCTCAAGTAGTGCCTGTGACTTAGCGAGTCTTGTAGTTAGACCCTGCACCAAATTAGCGACAGACTTGGTTTCCTCGACCTCAAAGATGTCGGCAAGTGAAACCCTTACAACCTGCTCGAAAGCGGTTCTAAGCCTGTCCTGTGACTTCTGGACTATGTCTGCGAGCTTCTGACCAAACTCTTGCTCAGTCTTTAGAACTGCCTCAGCGTATTTCTTTTGAGCGTTTGCAATGGTCTTGTTGTATTGGTCTTGTGCGCTGGCGAGTGCTTTCTGGGATTGCTTGATAAAGCCCTGCACCTTTTCAAACGGACTCTTACCCCCGCCGCCTCCGCCGCCTCCACCACCAAGGTTGTCGAGAAGATTGGTAAATCTGTTGTCGCTACTGATTGAACCAGCTGCAGCTGCGGCTTTATCCTGTGCGTCATAAATGTCTTTGACGAACTTGTTGTATCTGTCTAAGAATGTTGCCTGAGCCTTGTATGCACCAACAAAGTCTCCCGACAAGAACTTGCCGATGATGTTTCCAACATCGCCGATGACATAAGCAATCTGAGCCAGACCAACAGCAGCAGCGTCAATCAGGTTAATGAAGAAGGTTAGTGCGGTGCTACCGGTGAGCTTGCGGAATAGGTTGTCAATCTGCCTGACGGCTTCACCGACACCAACGCCCATCTTGGTAAAGGCTGTTTGGAAGTCTGCACTTGCAAAGTAGTCTGCAATCTCATTCAGGTAGGGCAGGAAGATTTGACCGATTTGTTCTTGCAGTTCGCCAAAGATGATGGTCAGTCTTTGGAAGGGGTCGTTGCGAGCAGCGGTCTCAGCAGCCCCGGCAAACTGCTCCTCAAGCATTCCGAAAACATCTGCGCCTTCTTGTGCCTTGATTCCTAGTCGGCTAAGTGCGCCTTCGTTTCCTTGATAAGCCTTAGTAAGTGCGAGCGTTACTGTGTTTAGGTTTCGACCAGTTCCCGCTGAAACATCCAGCGCAATCTGCATGAGTCTTTGAGCCTGACCAACATCTCCAGTAGCTCTAACAAGCTGACCAAACGCAGGTCTCAAAACATCATCGGCAACGGCAGCCGACAACTGCATCTGCTTGATTGACTCCTCGACAGAGGCAATCATCTCCTCATTAGCACCGACTGTATTTCTAAGCTGTTCGGCTAGAAGGGCTGCGCTCTTTGCATCTTCGGCTGCAGCTTTTGTAAATTCAAGAAGTGCATTGACAGAGAACGCACCGGCGATTAGACCACCGAGCTTGCCGATTGTTTTGCCGATATTGTCAAAGGCACTCTCAGCACCCTTGACACCCTTGTCATCCCAGACTGATTTGAGGACTACATTTACTGCCATTTAGTCAAACATCCTGTTCGCTATTCGATAGTAGCTTTGCACTATTGAGTCAATTCGGCTTTCAAAATTAGGCAAGTCTTTCTCAACTGCAGGCCAAGCAATTCGCGATGCGCCTCGCTTCACAATTCCTGCAGCTGCATTCAAGTTAGCAATGAATTTCTTTCCTGCCTCTGGCGGAGTTCTGCGAACATAAGCAATAAGCTCGCCAGATGAATTGCGTCTTACAACCGGAGTGTAGCCGCTTCTTCTTTTACCCTGACCCACAGAACGGCCTGACCTTCCAGCCATGTCCATAATGTTGACGGCTGCAGAATTGAGGCGCACAGAAACAAGTGTTGTGTTGAGGCTCTTGCCACCGGCCTTAGTTCTAAATCTGACAGTTGTCGAGTCAGGCTTCTTTGGTCCGTTATTCCAAGAGGTAAGTCCAAGGTGGTCAATCATTCCGCTAAGAGGCACAACATCCCTAATCGCAGACTTGATTGGCTTTTCTGCTTCCTTACCAACCTTCTTTATATCCCTAACGAATTGAGTTCTGAGACCCGGCTCGATGGCTCGCAAGTTCTTTTGAAGGGTGCGGATGTCTTTGACCGAGTAACTGGGCTTTTGAGTGCCAAGTATAGGGATTTGAAATTCAATAAACATCGGACCGCCTTTATCCCCCTATTCTACCTTGTTACCAAACTGTTATCTTTTGACCCTGCCTAAATGCTTGACAATGGCCTAGCCTTGACCTAGCTCAAAGAAAGGAAAAGAAATGAGCGCAATGAAGGAATACTTAGCCGAGAACATCGAGTCAGTATTGGCTCACAATGTTATTGAGATGAATGGGGACAAGGTCAGCATTGACCTTGAGATTATGGAAATACTCAACTGCATATTGTCTGACGATATTAGGTCTCTTGCGAACCAAGAACACAACTACTTCAGCACCTTGCACGTTGACACAGCAGACTTCTTGGCTGACTGGATTCATGCCATTACTGCCGCTATTGCCGTTTTCACCGGAGCGGCAACAACAGATGACAAACTTATTGGCCATAGCTTCGACTGGATGGCTTACCACTTCAACAACAGCCCACGCCGAACTGTCAGGGCCATGCAGAAGATGGGTCTCAACGACCGAGCGATTCAGGGGATTATTTATCTTCTAACCGGAAGATTGCTTGATGCTAATAAGGCTTTGAACATTGTTAGATTTGACTACATCCAGAACGCAAACCACCCAACTGTTATGTCTAGGGTTGTCTCCTAGTTAAAAGCGAAGCCCCTCCCGATTGGGAGGGGTTTTGCTATTTCTTATTCATCTCTTGCGCCCGCCAGACTAGGTATCTGCCCATTGTCCATAGCATTCGCTCATCGAGTTCTAACAAGTCTTTTGGACTTATTCGAAACTCATAGGCGATGTTTACTAAATACCAATGAGCGGACGAGTCACCTAGCCCTTGGATGCTTTTGGGTCAACCGCTCCGATTGAAGCAACAGTCTCTACCCAAGCGTCAAACTCGGCTGTGACTTGCTTCTCTCTTTTCAGAGCAACCCAAGCAAGCCAGAGCAGGTGAGTAACTTTCATCTCCTGCCCTAGCTTGGCGATGCTGATTGAATACTCAGACTCAAACTTCACCATGTCAGCCATGATGACCTTGATGTCTTTTTGAG
>Ga0315903_10006034_pt1 | contig 15602 bp, 13 predicted proteins | sample LakEriMetagenome_7_FD_203524 | JGI IMG/M metagenome (GOLD analysis project Ga0315903, IMG submission 203524) | Freshwater fungal communities from buoy surface, Lake Erie, Ohio, United States - Buoy 2 MA119 | ecosystem: Environmental > Aquatic > Freshwater > Lake | place: USA: Lake Erie, Ohio...
GCGATTGAACTGCAGCAGAGATTTCAGCGATTGCTTCAGCTAGTGGCACACCATTCTTCTGTTCGCCATTTCGGTATCTGAAGGAGACAGCTCCGGCTTTCTGATCTTCCTCGCCAGCAATCAGCATATAAGGAATCTTCTGCATCTGCGCATTACGCACTTTTTTCTGCATGCGATCATCAGAGGCATCTAATTCGGCGCGAATTCCAGCGGCTTTCAGAGCCTTGACAACATCGCCGAGATAATCAGTGAATGCATCAGCGACCGGAATTGCCATTACTTGAACTGGCGCAAGCCAAGGAGGAAACGCTCCAGAGTAATGCTCTGTAAGAACCCCAAAGAATCTTTCGATTGAGCCAAAGAGTGCGCGGTGAATCATGACAGGGCGTGCACGCGTTCCATCGGATGCGGCATATTCGAGTTCAAAACGTTGCGGCAATTGGAAATCTACTTGAATCGTAGACATCTGCCATGTGCGACCAATCGCATCCTTTGCTTGAACAGAAATCTTTGGACCGTAAAACGCTGCGCCACCTTCGTCATTAATCAGCTCTAAATTCTGAGCGAGAGCCGCTTTGCGTAACGCTTCAGTTGCAGCTTGCCAATCTTCATCTGATCCCACAGATTTTTCTGGATTACGCGTTGAAAGTTCAAGATAGAAATCTTCCAGCCCATAATCACGGAGCAGATTGAGTACGAAGGTTAAGAGGGAATCAAGCTCTCCCGCCATCTGATCCTTCGTGCAGTAAATGTGCGCATCATCTTGGGTAAAGCCACGCGCTCTGGTGATTCCGTGGAGTACGCCAGATTTTTCGTAGCGATATACCGTTCCGAATTCGAAGAGTCGTAAAGGAAGCTCCCGGTAAGAACGTCCACGTGAGCGATAGATCAGGTTGTGGAAAGGACAATTCATCGGCTTCATGTAGTACTGCTGGCCAGCGCGCTTAATCGTTCCATCGGCATGATGCTCTTCGTCCAGAATCATTGGAGGGTACATTCCTTCGGCATACCACTCGAGGTGGCCGGAAGTTTCGAAGAGCGCAGCTTTGGTTATGTGAGGCGAGTAAACAAACTCGTAACCCTCATCCTCATGGCGTTTACGCGAATAATCTTCCATAGCCCGTCGCACGATTCCACCCTTGGGATGAAAGACGGCAAGGCCTGAACCGATCTCTTCCGGAAATGAAAAGAGATCTAACTCTTGTCCTAATTTTCTATGATCTCGCTTTTCCGCCTCGGCCAACATTTCGAGGTAAGCGTTGAGTTCATCTTGGGAAGGCCATGCGGTGCCATAGATACGCTGCAACATTGGATTCTTTTCAGATCCACGCCAATATGCACCGGCACTTCGCATCAACTTAAATGCAGGAATAAGTTTTGTTGAGGGAAGATGAGGCCCGCGACATAGATCCGACCAGACTGGTTCTCCATCTCGCCCTAAGTTGTCATAAATGGTGAGCTCGGAACCACCCACCTCGACACTTGTCTCTTCATTTCCACCAGATTTAATTCCAATGAGTTCGCACTTATATGGCTCGTGTGCAAGTTCTTTGAGGGCATCAGCTTCTGTTGTAACCCGGCGCTTAAAACGTTGGCCATCTTTAACAATCTTGCGCATTGCTGTTTCGATCTTCTCGAGATCTTCTGGAGTAAATGGGCGCTCTGGCTCAAAGTCGTAATAAAACCCATCGCGTATCGGAGGTCCGATACCCAATCGAGTCTGCGCAAAAGTTTGCTGCACAGCTTGCGCCAAAACGTGAGCAGTTGAATGTCGCAGAACTGAAAGACCATCGGGAGAAGAGATGGCTACACCGTCTACTACATCACCATCCTTGAGTTCGCTCCAAAGATCACGTAGTTCGCCATTGACTCGGGCAACCACAATTGACTTATCTTCAGCGAAGATATGGGTCGGGCGCTGATCTGATTCAACGCGCCGGGCAACGCCGTCGACCGTGATATTGATGGATGCCATGGGGTAAGAGTACCTAAAGAGTTCTAGCTAGCTCGTGTAATTGGGAGCAGATCTGCTCGGTATCGTTATTGATTGATAGCGCTTTCTCATTGAGAGAATGAACCGGCCCTGCGATTTTCAATGAACTCATCGCAAAAGCGCCTTCGCAATCACCGAGATCTCGCTCATAAATATCTCGCACGACGACATCGCACCTTTCGATCGCTAGCGCCCTAATGACCCCAGGCAGAATTCCCGATGTAATCGGAGGCGTTATCCACTCCCCCTTGATCCTGAAGGCGAAATTGCTTACCGCACCTTCAGTCACTCGACCTAAGGAATCGATCACAATCACCTCGTCGAAACCCTCACTCTTGGCTTGTGAGAGAAGTTGGAGATTGTCAGAGTACGGAAAGGTTTTATGCTTTCGAGAAGATGCCTGGCTGTCGATGTGGTGAGTACGCACCTTCATTGCGTTCTGCACATCTTTGTACAACTCATGGGTTGCAATGAAGTGGCTTGTTGAAAACGATAAACGCAACCGACCTATTGGATGAGGTTCAGCAGAGAGAAGCTGGTCGATCGCATCAAGAATATGATCTTCACCTGGAAGCGAAAGTGATAGTTCGCGAGCACTCAAGAGGACCCGTCGCATATGGCGAGAGAGTAATTGTGGGCGCAAACTTTCGGTCCGAATAGTTTCGAATACTCCCGACCCTACGGGCCAACCATCTGCGGAAATAAACTCACGTGACGATTCAACAAGCGCGTCATCGACCCAAATCTTCACAGCGATCCGCCTGCAATTGCAATCAAAGTCCGCGCCTTCAGTTGGGTCTCTTCCCACTCAAGAGCAGGTTCGCTCCCCCAGGTAATTCCGGCGCCTGTTCCATAACGTAACCATTGATCACCTGTGGTCCAGAAGGTTCTGATTGCAACTGCTAACTCTGCTTGATCTCCTTGAATCCACCCTAAAGCACCGCAATATGGGCCGCGCGGTGTTGGTTCATGTTTTGTAATCATCGAGAGCGCGGCACTCTTGGGGGCTCCACTCACAGAACCAGGTGGAACCGTGGCTGCCAAAATTTCCTTCCACGAGATTCCATCTTTGATCGCTGCTTTTACATCAGAGACAAGGTGTGTAAGCCCGGGATGCTTCTCTCGTCGAAAGAGTTCGCTGACATTGACGCTTCCATCTACTGCTATTTGACTCAAATCATTACGCATCAAGTCAACAATCATGAGATTCTCGGCCTTATCTTTTTCGCCAAAATCGTCTTGATCCCAACGAATAGTTCCCTTAATCGGCGATGCAATAATCTCTCGCCCGTTACGAGAGAGGAATCGCTCTGGCGAAGCGCTTGCGATTTCATACCCAGGGATCTTGAGATAACTAGCAAAGGGAGCGGGGTTGGCATACTGCAATCGTGCGAACAAGCCCGCTAATTTATTCTTCTTATCTTCGATCAGATGGGAAAGTTCACGACAGGCGTTCACCTGGTAAACGCCACCTCGACCTATCTCTTGGCGAATTTCGTGAACGTATGCCATGTAGTCGAGCTCTTCCAGAGAACTACGCCATGGCCTTTCCAATACATTCCACTCCGATGATGGAAAGGGTGTTTCCTCTACATTCTTAAATTGCGCAAAGTGGTATTCGCCCTCAAAGGTAATCAGTACCGCCCAGAAATTGCCGTCATCGAGTTCGCTGGGATCGTCTGTAATTCTCTTCATCTTTGTGGCAAGGCGATTACCCATCCAGAATTGATAGCCACGGCCGAACATGGGGTAAGGCTACGCAGGAAAGCCATCACTTTGGCGCAACGGCCCTGCCTGCGCTAGATTTACCCCCGCAGTAACATGCGGACGTAGCGCAGCTGGTAGCGCGGAACCTTGCCAAGGTTCAGGTCGCGGGTTCGAACCCCGTCGTCCGCTCGGATAGTGCGCCGTTCATCGATATGCACGGCGCTTCTTCTATCTATAGATACAACATTTTCGTGGTGGAATGGCCGAGAGGCGAGGCAAGGGACTGCAAATCCCTCTACACGGGTTCAAATCCCGTTTCCACCTCCACGAAATGTAACTACCGAAGGGAAGGAAGCTATGACTGAAGGTCAGTCAGTGCGTCCTTGGGGTCGTTACGAAATTCTTTCTTCATCGCCCGCTCATCAAGTAAAAAATATTTACGTTCTCCCCGGTAAGAGATTGTCGTATCAACGCCATAAGCAACGTGCCGAACATTGGTTTATTGTCAGTGGCCACGCGCGGATTACTCTCGATGGCAACGTCTTTGAAGTGGCTAGCGGCGCCTCTGTAGATATTGCAATCGGAGTAGCCCACCGTATTGAGAACACAGGTGAGAGCGAATTGATCTTCACTGAAGTACAGACAGGAAGCTACTTCGGCGAAGACGACATTGAGCGCATTGAGGACGACTTCGGTCGCACTCTCGCGTAGATTTCACACCCGATCTCTCGACAGATATACTTTCTCAGCATTATTAACGCAGTACACCGTAAGGACGATTGGCTCAGCGGTAGAGCACCACATTGACATTGTGGGGGTCACTGGTTCGATCCCAGTATCGTCCACGATATAGATAGAAATAGAATGATATGACGGAAATTACGTCACTAGTTCTGAACGATCAACTTTTGATCCGTATCAAGAGTTTAGGACCAAAACCAATAATTAGGCCTTAAATAAATTCCAGCAATTCATCTTGCCTATATGACCGTCAGTGGCCTTTGACGGTGTATCGAAACTAAGAGAAGATTCGAATCACGGCACCGCTTGGCTACAGAAGCGAGAATAGATTTTCGTCAAGAATATGAGGACTTTTTCAAAGAGATGAACACTCCTAAGTGCACAGAAACCAAGATCTTATTCCTAATTTTGACATAATCAAGTGCACTGATCTTACTTGAATGAGTCGGGTAAATAGTACTAAATTGTTTTTAACCGCCAATTCGGTCTTTCTAGTTTCCACAAAAGCCAGTAATCAAATCTCGTCCTGAAGTGTAGTTATTTAAGGTACTTTGAAATTCTGGTTTCTTCAAAAGCCATAAGAGATATTCACTCACAGAATTGTAGAAAATTCCATAGCCACCTTGATAAATCGGATCCCGATACGGACTGTCTGGAATTATTGAGACCACTGTTTCTATACTCTTTGCAGCCTGGACCAAATCCAAATACTGTGGATCTAGTTGCGCTAATTGTGAAAAATACTGACTGAATTCCATTCTTTTCTTGATTGGATTTTCTGACCACATCTCGGTTAGGGCCCGATCCGCTGAAACGCATGCTTTATCGATCAACTGCAATTTCTGCGCTTGATTGTCTGCTTCCTGATTAGAAGAGCAGGAAGTCAAAATTGTGGTAAGCAAAACTGCAAGAAAAGCGAATGATTTTTTCGAATTCATTGCCTACTCCTAAATATATTTAGCCGTACTCGTTGCATTTTAGCGAATATCTTCCAAATAAGGTGGATGGAGCCACTCTACGAGTAGGTCCCCGTATCGTCCACAAATAGTTCAAGGTGAGCGAAGTAACGGATAGTCCGTCACTAGTTCTACAGGTATCTGAGTTAGACAGCATCGTCGTCTCTGAATCCGGCCTAAATATCACTTATTCGCGTCCATTGAAATCGTAGGAACTCGAAGTTAGGGTTACCGTTGTGTCACCAATTCCGAATGATCCCCTAGAGCGCAAATACCGCGGCGAAAGTCCGGTTCGGACTCTATTCGCTCTCTTTGCTCCGGAGAAAAGAAATATCGGAATCTCCTCAATTTTCTACGTGATGAAGCAATCTCCAGCATGGTTGTTTCCGTTGGTTACCGCAAACATGATCGACATTGTTGTTTACAGAAAACCACTCTGGCAATTATTTGCAAATGCAATTTTTATCGGCCTTCTTACTTTCCAAAACTGGCCGAATCATGTTCTTTTTGTTAAGTACTTGAGCCGAGCAAATCGCACGATCGAGGTGAAGCTACGCTCTGCCCTCGCGGCTCGACTACAACAACTGACAATCTCATACCATCTGCGCACCAGCGCCGGCATGCTGCAAACTAAAGTCTTACGCGATGTCGAAAATATTCAGCAGATGATCGCACATCTTGGCGAGGGTGGTTGGGGCGCGATCAATATGTTGGTGATGTCTGTCGTTATCACTTCATTCAAAGCCCCTCAATTTTTGCCATTCTTTTTTATAGTTATTCCACTAGTGAGCGTTTTGATTATCAAGATGCGAAACTCCCTCAATGTTAAGAATCGAGAGTTCCGCGAAGAGATTGAAGTTATGTCATCCCGTGTCAATGAAATGACCACTCTTTTGCCTATCACTCGTGCTCATGGTTTAGAAGATGATGCCTTGCGCCGCGTTGGAGAAACCTTTAGCAAAGTCCGATTCGCTGGAACTCGATTAGATCTCGTGAACGCTAATTTTGGTTCTTTATCTTGGGTTATATTCCAAATGGCAAACTTTTCTTGCTTAACTTTTGCATGTTGGGCCTCGTACACCGGCGCACTGAGTATCACACCCGGAGATGTTGTGATGCTCAGCGCTTACTTCACCTCGATTGTTAACGCGATCATTGCTTTAACGAGCCTGGGAGCAATTATCACTAGGGGCTTGCAATCAGTTCGCTCCCTCGGTGAAATTCTAGAATCCCCAGATCTAGAAGCAAACGAAGGAAAAACTGTTGTCTCTGAAGTTTCTGGTGAAATCATCTTTCATAATGTTTCATATAAATACCCTGGCAGTGAGAAAGAGGCTGTATCTAACTTAGACCTCATAGTCCCAGCCGGAGAAACCATCGCACTCGTTGGATCATCCGGTTCTGGCAAAAGCACTTTGATCAATCTTGTGATTGGTTTTGTTCGCCCAACAAGTGGATATATAAGTTGCGACAATGCTCGCCTTGAAAGTTTAGATTTGCGGACATTACGCAGGTTTATCTCTGTGGTCCCGCAAGAAACTGTTTTATTCAACGCATCTATAAGGGAGAATATCTCCTACGGTCTACCAGATGTCACAGATGAACAGATCGCTAATGCTCTTGCAATGGCTAATGCCCATGAATTTATCGATGAGATGCCTGAAGGACTCAATACTGAGATTGGAGAACGTGGAGCCTCTCTCTCTGGAGGACAACGTCAACGACTTGCAATCGCCCGTGCGATTATTCGTGATCCTAAAATTCTCATCCTCGATGAAGCCACATCTGCCTTAGATACTGAGTCAGAATTGTTAATTCAAGACGCAATTTCTAAGCTACGGAAAGACCGTACAACATTTATTGTTGCCCACCGTTTATCTACTGTCCGTGATGCTGATCGAATCGCAGTGATGGAAAATGGCCGCATCGTCGAGATTGGCTCCCATAATCAACTGCTCGAACAAAGTGGCCGATACAAAGAGTTGGTCAATACCCAAAATGTTCTCAGTTGAGTCGGGAGTAGCCGACCGCTAGGATTACTCCACCTCGGACGATTGGCTCAGCGGTAGAGCACCACATTGACATTGTGGGGGTCACTGGTTCGATCCCAGTATCGTCCACATACAGATCTCTCTCTTGTACAGTTCCTGCATGCTTGCATTGCTTCCGGGGTTTCTCACAGGACTCTCGCTCATCATTGCAATTGGCGCTCAAAATGCATTCGTTATTCGTCAAGGCTTGACGCGCCACCATGTTCTACTCGTTGTCGGAATCTGTGCAATCTCAGATGCTGCACTTATCTTCATGGGTACCGGCGGGCTCGGAACCCTGATCCAGAGCCAACCTTCACTACTTGAATTTATTCGTTGGTTTGGAGTGATCTACCTGACGTGGTTTGGAATCAAAAGTATTCGCTCAGCTTTTAAGAATCAAAGCTTGAACGCTGGTGAAGGCTCTTCCTTGAGCAAAGTGAAGGTAATCGGTATTTGTCTTTCACTGACTTTTCTCAATCCTCACGTATATCTAGATACAGTCATTCTTCTTGGAAGCATTGCTAATCAGTTCGACGACGATCGCTGGTTCTTCGCTATCGGGGGTGCTTTCGCGAGTCTGGTCTGGTTTACTGCAATTGGTTTTGGGGCACGAGCCGCTTCACGATTTATGTCAAAGCCAATTTTCTGGAAGATTCTTGATTCCTTAATTGCGGTAGTGATGTTCTCCATTGCAATCACCCTGGCTTTTTACGACTTCTAGGGGACTTCATCCTTAGTTAGGCCGTGGAAAGTTTCTCACTATCGGGCGTTATGTATCTGCTTCCATGTTTCGCGTGCCTTCTGCAAATCTCCCTCAGCGTCTATTGCATCTAAAAATGCGTCGAAAGATTCACCACCATCTTGAAGGTGGACTACCAAATGCTTTTTATTCGATAAGAAATCTGAGATATTTGAGTGAATTGTTTCAACGTAAAATTGAGCAAGTTTCGGCTCTTCTTCCTCTTTCCAGTCTTTTGGCTTCATCAGGATCCCGTGAGAGAAGGCAGTCATGATAGAAGAGCGATAATTACTATTTCGTAGACGATGTAAAAAACTATCCACGGTGTCATCAAAGTCTCTCTTAAGGTGGATGTACAAAACATCCTCACCGCTGAATCTCTTTGACATCTCTCCATGAAACCAAATCAATCGATTATCGGCTTCAATATGGAATTGCGGAAAATTAAATCTCTCATCGCCCAATCGCGCTGCACGAGATTCATGAGCCGAGCTGTAGTTGGTCAGGTGGGAGGTCGCCTCTACGAAGGATTTGGATCCGGATCGACCAGGACTCAGAACAAAGATGTTCTTAAATATCACTGTGAGATTATAACGAGACCCTATGTAAATAGGTAGACCTTTGCGCAAAGCTTGGCTGAGGTGCTCTCACGCCGCTACTTGTTCTCCACCGATTTTAGAAAAACTCCAATTCGCCTGAGAGTTTCTTCCTGGTATTCCGGAATCATCGATCGATGTTCAAGATTTGAAGTTTCGTAGAGATAATTCAGTAGAACGATACGACGTTGCAACAAGAGCATCTCCATCTCCTGCTGGTTGTACTCGGGTAGCGGCGCGATCGATGCATACCCCTCTTTGAGCGCAGCGTCCTGCTCTGGTGTATCTAGATAGTAAATCGCGGTTGCTAAATCTTGTAAGGGTAATCCGATGCCACAATCGTCAAAATCGAAGACCGACAGAGATCCGTTGTTCCACATAACATTCCAGCCGTGTAGGTCCGCATGAATGATTTGTGGCTTATTTTCAGAGAATAACCTCACAGTTTCGCTTCTGATCACATCCATCGCTTCTGAAATTACTTTGCGTGTTGGTGCATCGAGGACACTTTTTTCGCTCAAAAGGTAATCTTCGGTCTCCCACAATGGATCGATAAATGAAGGAAGCGTTGATCCAGAAGGGCAAGAGAAGTCCTTTGAAGAAAGATGCATAGTGGCCATAGCGGCTCCTAGTGCGTGCAATTGTTCTACCGTGGGTTCATCACCGAGTTCTGCCCCGAATAGCCACGAATAGAGAACGCAGTGCAAGGTGCGTTGCGAAGCCTCGTGAAAGATCGATGTATAAAAATTTCCATCATTATTCGCAATTGGCTGCGGTACGAGCACGCGAGCATCTTGGGCTAGTGAGCGAACCCAGGCTATTTCGGCCTTGAGATTCTCTGGAGTCCGTGGTGAGTTGATGTTGATCCGAAGGGCAAACAATTGCCCATTTGTTGCCTCTATCTTCAGCGTCGCGTTGTATTCGTAATTTATAGAAACTGCTGACGCTACCTCGATCGGATAGTGTTTAAGAATTTCAGTGGCAAAGAGCTCCAGTTGCTTTATCTGGAAATCCTGGGACTGGTTGAAAAAGGAACTCATGAGAAAACTATCTTCCTGAGGAAGGAGAGATAACCGCCGTACCCTTTTCATGCGAAAGAATTCTCAAAGTGTGACCTGGAAGTGCGGCGACGATGGCATATGCCAACTTGCGCTCTTCTTCGCGGAAAACATCATCGAGAACAATTGTTGCCTTGGGCGAGAGCAACGGAATCAAATGCTCTAGCGCCGGATATCTCGCATCGGCATTTGTCGAACTCGGAGGCCCATCGATAACTAGAAGATCAATCTTTGCCAATCCTTTAAATGATGATTTGGCATACCACTTGTAACCCTTGGGATACGTCTCTAATTCGTTAATTCGAATCTCAACTCCACGAACTCCGTGGCTTGAAAGCATCTCTCTTGTCTGACTTCCAAATTCATGTGAATGGTCAAGGCTGATGACTTTCCTCGCGCCAGACTTTGCTAGTACTAGCGTTGATGTCCCCGAACCAAGTTCTACTGCCAATCTTGGTCGAATCTTTTGTGTCAGATGGGCTAGTGATAGAAGAAAGTCCGGTGAAGCTGCCCATCCGCGCGATGGTGGCAAAGGGGCTTTTAGCTTGAGTAGTGGAAGAAGCTGCTCAATCGCTTCTACTTGATGATAGGCATTGCCGATCTCATCCTTGATGCGCGATGTCTGAGTTGTTAGCTCTCTAGATGTTCGATCGGCATTGCGGTTGAGCTTTCGGTGTAACGCTCGCACACTTCTAACGAGGTAGGCGATACCAACCACACTGATCACTAGAAAAACGATGAGAACGATGTCCATATTCACACGACGAGTCTAAAGGAGAATAGGCTGGTGTCATGGCTTCTCTTCACGTGGCGATGGTCTGTTTAGGAAATATCTGTCGCTCCCCCATGGCCGCTGCGGTGCTAGCAAGTAAAGCGCGATCAACAACTGGCATCGAGATCATCGTAAGTAGTTCAGGAACGAGCGGTTGGCATGTCGGGCAAGGTCCGCATCCAACATCAAAGAAAGTTTGGGAAAAGGCTGGATACGTTCATCACCACGAAGCGTCACAATTTAAAGTCAACGATTTTTTCGTCAATGATTACATACTGGTCATGGATTCGAGCAACTTCGAAAACGTGATTTCCTTAGCGCCAAGTCAAGAAGAAGCAAAGAAGGTTTTCTACCTCCGAAGCTTTGATCCTGAGCTGCAAGAGATAAATCCGTTATCGAGTCAATACCACCAACTCGAAGTTCCGGATCCTTACAACCAGCCTGAAGGTGCTTACGAAAAGGTGTTAAAGATGATCGAGTCTGCCGTCGACGGGTTTATTGACACTATTACTCCAGCCCACGGCGCTTAAGAAGTGGCGTGATAGTCGCTTCACGCCCACGGAAATTCTTAAACATAGTCATTGAATCAATTGAACCACCACGACTGAGCAGCTCTTTGCGGAAGTGATCACCATTTGTGCGAGTCAACCCACCATTATCCTTAAACCATTGCACTGATTCGGCATCAAGAACTTCGCTCCAGATATAACCGTAATACCCAGCTGAATATCCGCCACCAAAGATATGAGAGAAATAGGTGCTGCGATAACGAGTTGGCACCGCGTGATAATCAAGTCCGTAATCTTTTATCGCTTGTTCTTCGAATGCCACAACATCTGAAACATCCTGTCCAGCTTCAAGGGAGTGCCACGCTAAATCAAGGATTGAGGCTGCCAGGTAACTCGTTGTTGCGTGACCTTCATTGAAAGTTGACGCACCTTTAAGCCGATCAATGAGATCTTGAGGAAGTACTTCACCCGTCTCGTGATGCTTGGCATAGTTGGTGACAACTTCCGGCCACAGGATCCACATCTCATTTACTTGTGAAGGAAATTCTACGAAATCTCGCTGAACGTTTGTTCCCGATACACGCGGGTAGGTGACGCTGGAAAGAAGACCATGGAGTGCATGTCCAAATTCGTGGAACAAGGTGACGATTTCGTCGTAGGTCAGCAGTGTCGGCTGTCCCGCTGCTGGCTTCGGAATGTTGAGGTTATTTACAACTACCGGAAGCTGATTGAGTAGAAAATTTTGATCGACTAAGTTATTCATCCAAGCACCACCGCGCTTTGAGTCGCGTGTGTAGAAATCTCCAATGAAGAGTCCTAGCTTGCTGCCATCTTCATTGAATACTTCAAAGGCACGTGCTTCTGGATGATAGGTAACTAAGTCGGGGCGTTCCTTGAACGAGATTCCAAAGAGTTTATTTGCCGCAAAGAAGACACCATCACGCAGCACGCGCTCTAATTCAAAGTAAGGCCGCATGGCACTTGAATCAATATTGTGTTTCGCCTTGCGGACCTTCTCTGTGTAGAAATCCCAATCCCAGCTAGCTAGTTCAAAGTTTTCACCAGATTCTTTGATCATCGCTTGAATATCTGCACCCTCGGCGCGAGCGTTACGTACGGCGGCTGGTGCGATCTTGCGCAGCATTGCGTGGACGTTCTCGACACTTCCAGCAGTCTGCTCAGCGATGATGTAGTCGGCGTGTGTCTTCTTTCCAAAGAGCTTTGCTCGGGTTGCACGAAGTTTTGCCATCTCCACAATGATTTTCTTGGTGTCAGAATCGTTGTCACGATTGCCGCGAAGCAAGGATGCCTTCATGATCCGTTCGCGAGTTGAACGAACCTCAAGACTTTCCAGCATCGGATTACCGCTGAAGTTCACCATTGCTAGGAGGTACTTTCCCTCTAGTCCTCGAGCTTTAGCAGCGTCAGCAGCCGCCTCGATCTCTCCTGCAGACAGCCCTGCTAGCTCTGAGACTGAATCAACGATTAATGCGCTCTCATTAGTGTCATTCAATAAGTTCTTTGAAAACTGCGTCTCTAACGACGAAAGCCGCTCGTTAATTTTGGTCAACTCAGCTCGTTGCTCCTGCTTCAGATGAGCACCGGCATATACAAAATCTCGGTAGTACTTTTCCAGCAACCATGCGTCTTCTGATGAAAGAGCCAGCGAATCCCGCTTATCGTACAAAGCCTTAATCCGAGAAAAGAGGGCAGGATTGAGAGTAATTGCGTCTTGGTGAGCCGATAACTTAGGGGCGATTTCTTCTTCAATCGCATCCAGTGCGTCATTGGTATCGCTGGACGATTTGTTATAGAAGACATTGAGCATCCTCGACAAAATCTGTCCACTTTTTTCAAGCGCGACGATAGTGTTATCAAACGTTGGCTCACCTGATGAAATGATCGCTTCAACTTCTTCTAGCTGAGCAACCGTTCCTTTGTAAAAACCATCTAGATAGTGTTCTTCTTCCAGGTGCGCAAAATCAGGAAGTTCGTACTCAAGGACGCTTCTCTTTAAAAAGATATTCTCGGCCATATAGATCGCCTTCTACGGACGTGATTGTGGACTGGTCGTAAGTTTTGGATCGCGTTCTGGGAGCGAGCCAAGAGCATTATCAATGGCAGTCATCACAGAAGAGTCCAGCTTTACTCCAGCGGCCTTGACGTTTTCCTTTACCTGAGAAGGCTTTGTTGCACCCATAATCGCTGAAGAGACGTTGTCATTTTGCAAGACCCAGGCGATAGCGAGTTGCGACATTGTGAGCCCTACTGAGTCGGCAATAGGTGCAAGCTTTTGCACAGCTTCCAAAACATCATCGCGCATCCAGCGAGAGATCATTCCTGCGCCACTCTTCTTATCTGTGGCACGAGATCCCGCTGGAAGTTTTCCACCTGGCTTGTACTTTCCTGTGAGAACTCCTTGGGTTACCGGCGACCAAACAATCTGTCCGATCCCTTCCTTGCGAGATAGTGGGACCACTTCAGCTTCAATGATTCGCCACAGCGCTGAATATTGCGGTTGGCTCGAAACAAAGCGAGAGTACCCGCGTTGATCTTGAATTTTAAGTGCTGCGGAAATCTGTTTTGCTGTCCATTCGGAGAATCCAATGTAATTAACTTTCCCTTGACGAATGAGATCTTCAAATGCCTGAAGTGATTCCTCGAGCGGTGTTTCCACATCGAATCGGTGCATCTGATAAAGATCGATGTTCTCCACATTCAGTCGCTTGAGCGAGGCATGGCAGGATTCCATGATGTGTTTACGTGAGAGTCCGCGGTCGTTCTTTCCATCTCCTGTTGGCCAGTAGACCTTAGTAAAAAGCTCATACGATTCCCGCCGAACACCTTTGAGAGCTTTTCCTAGAACAGTCTCGGCCCTAGTGCCGGCATAGGCATCTGCCGTATCAAAAGTCGTGATACCTACATCGAGGGCTGTCTTCACGCATTTAATGGCGGCATCTTGCTCAACTTGCGAACCATGCGTGATCCAGTTTCCATAAGAAATTTCTGATACGTACATTCCGGTACTGCCAAGGCGTCTATATTCCATGCCTGAGAATCTACGCCATTGAAGATGTATAGGAAAGTAGGGTGGGATAGACTCTGCCCAACATGAACACGGACGGAAGAATCACATGGCGCTGAATTTTCGACGGAAGTTCGACAATGTCTGGAGACACTTGCCCCATCCTCTGAGATGGATCATCGTGGCTGTCGTTGGATCCTCACTCACAATTTTCGGGATAGTTTCCCTCTTCTTGCCCTTGGCCCCCGGATTACCACTGGTAGTCCTTGGTGTAGCAATACTGGCAACTGAATTTGCATGGGCCGAAATCGTGTTCTCCCGGTTGAAGAAAGAGACAGACAAATTCACTGCCCAAGCCAAGCGAGTGATCAAGCGTAGGAAGAAGAAGTAGTTTTTGTCAGTTGATCGCTCTACCGTAGCTCCATGACTCAGCGAAAGTTTGCGCCAGATCGGCAGCTCAGTGATGTCACCTTCGTTGTTCTCGACCTAGAGACATCTGGAGCCTCCGCACGTACCGGTAGCGCAATCACCGAAATCGGTGCGGTTAAAGTCTGTGGCGGCAATGTGAAAGGTACTTTCCACACCCTCATCAATCCATCTACTCCGCTCTCACCGTTCATCGTCGAACTCACCGGAATCACAGATCAGATGCTGGCTGACGCACCGTCGATTGAAACAGTGCTTCCTCTACTCTGTGAATTTATCGGAAGCCCCGAGGAGAGCGTATTTGTCGCTCATAACGCAGCCTTTGATCTCTCATTTCTTAAAACAGCATCTGCTCTTCATGGCTACATCTGGCCCGACTTTCGAGTACTCGATACTGTAAAACTGGCCCGACTTGTCCTCACAAAAGATGATGTTGCCAATTACCAGTTAGGAACTCTGGCGGAATACTTCGATACACACGTTGCACCAAATCACAGAGCCCTAGATGATGCACAAGCAACTGTTGATGTGCTTCACGGTGTCATTGAGCGTTTGGGGACCTTTGATATTTTTACGATCAACCAACTACTCGGCGCTGGCAGAAAGCCGCCGCAAAAATCACGCGTTGCTACACCAGAGACTGCGAGAAGGAGACCCACTCTGTGAGCAGTCGTCGAGTGGCCCCAGAATCGAGAGCGCTACTGGCCTTCGCCAGGGATTTCGAGATTCGTTCGTGAATACCTAAATCAGTCTCACCGTCGAATGCGGCAATTGCGGCAGCTGCATTGAGCAGTACCGCATCACGCGGTGCACCGGTCTCACCTTCAAAAATAGCTGTGGTGATTCGCGCGTTCTCCGTTGCATCGCCACCCACTAAATCACCAATCGGGGCTCGCACAATTCCAAAATCTAGTGGGTCGATTCGATCGCTCTGAATCTTTCCCGCACCAATAGTCAGTACGGAGGTGGTTGTCGATAGCGTTATTTCATCAAGGCCGTCATCACCACGGAATACAAATCCATCAACTCCGCGAGTGGCTAAGACTT
>Ga0315903_10006036_pt1 | contig 15600 bp, 24 predicted proteins | sample LakEriMetagenome_7_FD_203524 | JGI IMG/M metagenome (GOLD analysis project Ga0315903, IMG submission 203524) | Freshwater fungal communities from buoy surface, Lake Erie, Ohio, United States - Buoy 2 MA119 | ecosystem: Environmental > Aquatic > Freshwater > Lake | place: USA: Lake Erie, Ohio...
TATGCCAAAAACATTAAATCACCGATGCCCATTTTGTCTTGAGCCTGGCCGATAATGTTTCCAGTGTGTTTTTCCCACTTGGCCCACTCAGGCGGTTGGGCTACATAAGTTGCTTGCTCGCCTGAGTTATATTCAATTGTTATTGGTAGTTTCATTAGTTGCTCCCGATTCTATTTTTTAACTAAATGATTCTGCTGGCACGCCAATTACTTGGAATGAGAAGGATACTGTTTGAGCATCTGGTGCAGTACCGCCTGCAGATGGCCAAACTGGTAGTACCTGGAAAGTAAATGTTGCGCCTGAAGCGGCTGTCATTACTGTATTAATTCCTGTGTTTGGTGCTGATTCGGTAACGCCCCATAGTATCTCGCATAGAGATCCTGTTGCTCCCCAATCGGCTAGCATTTCTACATTGAAGGTAAAGTTGTTATCAATAACTTTATATGCCTTGCCGTCTAATGTTTCGTATGTTTGGCGGTTTACTTCGCCAACTAATTGTGCAGATGTTGCTTGAGCATCAAAAGTGTTACCACCGATAGTGAAGGTAACATCTCTGCCCGTGATTACTGTGGTAGACACTTGGACTCCTTAGTTTGTTTGTGTGTAATAGGTTGATACATTTATGTCAGCGATCAACATAGTTGATGCGCCAACTTGTGTAACTGTTGGTCTTTCGACCGCTCCGACAACATATCCGTTAGGAATAACTGCCAGAATACTCATGATTAATTGCTCAATATTATCTAATGAGCCAGGGTTTGAATTGTAGGCAACTGCTGCAGTAATAGTTAAATTAACTTTACAACGAATTGTTTGCTTGCCTATTGTATCTAATTCTAGGTAGGGAGATGCAGGTACGAAAACTATTGCGGGGCTCATTATAGATTCTGGTACATGATTGTAAACATTAGCCGCTAAACCAGAAAACGCTGTTGCTAATGGTTGACGAACTGAACTTAATAAAGTTGATGCAGGCACTATTGAGCCATTGTTTCTGTGTCAATATATGGACCTAACAAGCCCACGCATTTGTTAAATAAATTTCGGCCCATTCTGAACGGAGCGGCTGTAAAATCAACACCTTCTATTTGACCACCTGCTGCAATTCTTGCTTGGAACACTTCGACTGCAACTGCATAAACTGCACTAATGATTGATTGATTACCGACATAAGAGGTTGCGTTTGACAAGGTTGCCACTCCAGATGGGATGACATTAGCCTCGAGTACATCGGCGTTAGTGATTGCGGCAGAAAAGGTAAATTGTCCAAGATTGTCTGCCAATACTGTTCGTGTGCCATTATATGGGGAACCGCATCCTGTGATGACAACTGATTGCCCTTCAGTAAACTCATGAATGCCAACTGTTGTAAAAGTTGCAACATTGTCATTTAAAACTGTTTTTTGAATTGCTGATTTGTATGAAACCAACATTGGAAGAATTATCTGTTCACTTGTATCTATTATTCCATTTAAGTATGTGTCATCATACAAGGAAGAAGACACGCCAATTACACTTCTTAACTGACTGGCAGTAATAATGGTTGGCATGTCTTCTCCTTACTCCCTTTAAAGGATGCCTGAGATCGGGAGCAACCCCAGGCACTCAGTTAAATTACGCTACTGATAAACCACGGAATGCTGTTGGGTAGCGATTAACTACTGCAACATATCCGTATAGACCGATTTCAATACGACCATTAGCAACGATGTTTGCACGAAGTTCAATTCGTGGTGACTCGTGGAATCTCATGGCTGCAGATGGATAAACCAAGCCATATTTATCGTTGTTGTTGTCGCCTGTGTAGTTAGGATCAACTACTAATGAAAGGCCAGCAACTGTTCCTGCGGTGCTGCCTTGAGAAATTAATCCACCAGCATTCTGAGGAACTGCGGCAGCGAATAGAGGCCTCTGTGAACCATCTACGGCACCTAGTAATCCTGCAAAATCAATTCCATCAATTCCGCCAGATGGTGAAACCATTAAGCGGTTTGGTGTGAAGCGCATTACGCCGTATGAATCAGCGATGCCCTTTGCAATTGATTTGTAAATTGATGAATCAGATGTTGATCCGCAAGCATTTACAGCAATTTTTGCTGCATAAGCATCTGTTTTTTGTGCATAAGATGCTGCTAACTCACGAACTAATAGATCAGCAAATGAACCGCCGTCTACTGCGCTGCGATCAAATAACTCAACATTTACAATGTTTGCACCAGCAAATTTGACAACTGTATCTTCTTGGTATGTAACAGTTGTATCTGTTGATGAAAACTCAACACCTTCAGCAGTTTGTGCAACTGTCGCTTGTGTTCCTAGTACTGGAGTAAAAATTTTCATCCCAGTTGCAGGAAGTGGTGCTCTTTCTATGCTATCAATAAATGGCCTCGATGCATCGATAATTCCAATTGCTTCGCGTAGATAATTTGGTGGTACTGTTCCAGTATTTTCTGAAACTGTTGCAATTTGTAATGCAGCGACTAGATCGCGTGCATCTGTATCGCCTTGAATTGCACGAACTTGTGCTGTCAAGAATTGTCCTGCTGTAACATCTAGATCAACGCGTGGCTTTGTGTATGCCATGAATGTTGATGCTGTTACAACTGGTGCTTGAGCCGCTTCTACCGCTTCGGTGGCGATAGGGGCTTCAGAAGTTACTTCTGACACTTGTTGCTCCTTTGGTTGTTCATCCGTAGCGGTTGCTTCGGAATCCTGTGGTGTTTCGCTCGCTGCTACTTCAGCAACTCTTGCACTGTCGATGGCGGGCTCAGTTACTAATGACACTTCTTGTAAAGAACTTGATTTAATTCTTAAGATGCCTTCTTCATTTTTCCATTCGTTGATTTTTACACCAACACTAAATCCGTCGCGTAATCCAGTAGCGGCTTCTTCAAGCGCATCATCTGCAGCGAAAGTTTTAGCCAAACGAAATGTTGCTTCCAAGCCTGAGTCTGTTGTTGTTATGTCGATAAGTTTTCCAAGCGGTTTGGTACGCTCATGCTCAAGCAATAATTTTACAGGCTTAGAAAAATCAATTGAATCTTTTTCAAAAACAGTTAATCCAGCGCTTGTTGAACCTTGCTCATCCCAGGTTACAATTTTGCCTGAAATTGTGCGCTTGTTTGTATCGGCTGCAGTTATCTCAATTGGGAAATTAATCTTCATCGGATTAAGTCTTCTTCCTCTTGTATTTGTTCGACACTCATCGCGCCGATGCGGTTTAGTATTTCGTAAACTTGCGCACGCTCTAATGCTGAACCACGCAAGAAGTCATCTATGTCAAATCTAATTTCCATGCCATTAGGCACAAAATCAGCCATTGACAATCTTTGTTCAATTGCAGTTAATATTGGCCGTAATGAGAAATCAATTAATGCTTTTCTTTCGGCTGTCATATTTGAATATGTCATTGATGTGGTTTCTGCAGATAAAAATGATGCAGGAATTCCGGCAGCCCTAGAAATTTCTAATGCAAGATATTGTCTTGCTTCGTTAAGTTGTAATTTAGCAGGATCAAACCCAACTGCTTGTAACTCAACATCAGAATTTAAAAATGCCGTACTGCGTGTATTTCTTGCAACTTTCCACTGCTCTAATAACTTTGAAATTCTTTCAGATGTTAATGGTGCACCAGATGCTTTAAGCGCCATTGTTGGCATTGGCTCTTTAGCATATAATTCAGCAGCATTTTCTAATGCTAATGCGGCTTTAATTGTGCGACCTGCGCGATTCAGTATTCCTTCATCTAATCCGTTAAATACAATTAGAGATCCAGCGCCAAATGGCGGAACTCTTTTGCCATCAACTGTGTAATATTCAATTTCTGTTGAATCAGTGTTTAAACTTGCAAAAACTCTGTTTGGTGCAATTCTTGTCCATGACCTAATTCTTGAACCATCGGTAAGAGAATAATTTTCCATTACCATTCCATAAGCAACACCAAATAATAATAAATCTTCGGCAATCCAAGAATAAATTGCTGATCCTGCAACTCTTGGATCTGGTTGCATAATTACGCGTTGTGGTCTTACATGCTCATTTGTAAAATGATTATATTGCTCTAATGGTAAAGATCCAACTGTTGAACAAATAATATTTCTAGCACGAGCGCCAGATGGCACTGCCATAAATTGTTCACGAGTTGCTGTTGATGTGGCAAATAACATTCCACCAACAAATTGTTGCGCATTGTATGGCGCTAACGCCGCTTGAACATCGACTTGATCGACTGCCTGTTTTGTGGTAAAACGATCGAATAATCCCATTGGTAAAGATTATACCATTTAGGCGATTTGTATGTCTATTTCTGTTTGTGTCTGAGTTGCAAAATATGTAGCAAGCGCACTGGCAACGGCTGCACAAACCGCGACCTTGCTTGCCCTTCTTCCAATAATCCAGGATCCATCTCCATAAGGTAATCTGGCTGCAGATAACACTTGCTGAGTAAATTCTTCTTGACCGCCATGTTGTAATCTGTGTGAATTAATGGCTCCAAGCCAACGATCACAACTTTCGCTGTAAATGCTGCCATCCATATCCGTAACAGGTATTCCAGCAGGAACTAACCTGCTAGCAATTGCCTGGCTTGTTTTTTTGCTATAAGCAACAGTTTCAACATGATATTTCCTGACATAAGGCGCTATGTCATTGGCAACGGCAAAATCATTTAATGAATAATCATTTGACCAGGTATGAAGTAAAACCATGTTAAATCGTTCGCCATCTAATCTTTGAGCAGCAACTAAGGCTGCATGTTTACGATCTGGTGAGCAATCTAATCCAAACCAGGTTGGTTTATCTGGATCTAGTGGAATTGGATCAACTTTACATTGTGCCCACTTTTGAGCATCTATTGCTGAGTTTATTGTATCAACCCACTGCGCGAGAATTTCGGTTCGGACAATATCTTGTGGATCATTTATTACTGCTCGAATATTATCTGGATGAATTGTTACACCCAACGAAGGGTTGGATTGAGCGAATGCACGCCAGTTAATATCGCCAGACGGAAGGGTAATCGGCGCATCTGGTTCGGCACTCCACTCAAACCAACCGATCGGGTCTGAGGTTCCCGCACTCGCTGCAAGAGCGCGTTCACGAAGTTTATTCAAAATTATACTATGTTGATCGCCAGCCGAACTATAAATCCATACCTGCGGATTTTTAGCAGCCATCATTGAATAACGCATTGATGACCAGGCTTCTTCATCCTTGTATTCTCTTAACTCATCCAAATGTATGGTTTCAGGTTTACTCAACCCTCTCGCGGCATTGTTTGATGCTTTTACCACAAATCTGCGATTGCCTTTAAGTTCAATTTCTTCCGCTCCATGTTGCCATCGGATTTTCTTTACTTCAGATGCAAGTTTGTCATTCTGTTCGATGTGGCTAACTATCTGTCTAAATGTTTCCAGGGATGTTGTAAGTCTGTGAGCAGATGCCAATTGCAATCCCTCACCCCAAACATACATGCCAGTCAATATGCGGAGCATCATCAAAGTTGACTTACCTTGCTGCCTGGCCATAATCAATCCAAGTTCAGAATGATGCCAACGGCCGTCTGGTCTAACCTTGTGGCCATGAATGCAAACAAACTCTTGCCATTCCATAAGTTTGAGATTAATTTCTTTTGCAAACTCAATCATTTCATGCCCTTTTGATGGTAAATCATTGAGTTGGCTGTGAATACGCGGTGTTTGAACACCCCCTATTTCCGATTTTGCCAGATTAAATCCGATCGCTCCAGGATCAGTCATCACGATTTCGATTCGAATGGATCGTGCCCGATCGAGGTATTTCGTCGGTTAGAAAGATCGAGGGAAGGCGGTGGTGTCCTATTACTGACAAAAAACCGCCCCCCTTTCGAATAATTGCAGCGTGAACAGGCAGCACAAAGGTTGTTATCATTATCTGGACCGCCCAACCTTCTTGGAATGATGTGATCTACTGTATCAGCCTCTTGCCCACAATACTGACATATAAACCCATCCCTTCGAAGTATCCGCTCCCTTGTCTTACGCCAGGTCCTAGTTCCAACACCAGACTTAGCCATCAATACCAACCCTTAGCCTTGTGATGTGCTAGCGCTGTACATGCACAACCCTGGTATCTTGCATTAATATATTTAAGTCCATTATCAATCTGTTTAATAGGATCCTTCTCTTTGCTTTTAAGTATCTGGAATAATCCATACGCACTTGATTTAGGATTCTTGGCTTTGTAGTTCCATCGTGATTCTTTCCATACAATCTCATCAAGACAATAAAATTGTTCGAAATTGTAATTCATCTTATGGAATGTAATTTGTTTTAATGTATTTACTTTAATTGTTTGAGATTCTGCTACATCAAGGCTATAGATTTGAAATACAAATAGAGCGAGCCCAACTAGCGTGCACCTTCCGAGCAACCCCCTGCGGGGCTCGGCTTTTCGGCCTTGAGCCGAATGCGATCTAGAGCGTATCATATAGGTAGAAATCATTTCAACACCACCTTAAGGATTATCTCACTATGTGGACAGTGATTTACAACACATAAATCTGTAATCATCATCTTCAAGCCACCTTTCTAGGTATCCAGCAACAGCAGGCATGTATGACATTTCTGGCCCATGAATTGCCATGAGCCGCATTGATCGCATCGATTGACCTTTGTATCATTACCTACAACTTCAGCCAGATTCTTAGTTCCGATACAACCGCATGATTTACATTGATAAATCTTAAAACCTAGCGGTGCATCGTATTGTTCCATCCAGATGAACTCGGTTTTGCGAGCGCATCCATTACATTTAAATACTTGTGATTCCATTGGATTCCACAAACTCATCCAGTGGTATGCGCCAACCACCAATTGATTCATCAAAGTATTCGTCGACCATGTATGGTGTAGATATTGTCATGCCATAGACAAACACTTGAGAGAATGATTGTAGGTCTAGGCATTGTGTGGCCACAATTACCTTATCCTCATCCTTTTCCCATATTGGAATGGCTGTGGCAGTTCGTACTGATCTAACCTCTGTTGTGGTCCCTATGTCCGGTAAATGTCTACGATTCCAGTGTTCATGATTTGGATACCACGGCACACTCCAAGTTAATCCGTAGTGCTTTGCTGCTGCCCATTCACAAACATTGGCCCTAATCGATGCAAGTAATTCGTGTTCAAGTTTGCCATTGGCTTTACCTTGCGCATAATTAGGCCGATCAATAGATTCCCATTTAGTCAACCAACGCTCGGTTGCTAGTTGAGTACAAACTCTGACTTCATCTTTAGACAGATCAATTATCATGATTTACCTGCCCATCCATCACCTTTAAAGTGAATTGGTACTGCCGACCAGAGGCGCTTGAGTTTCCCCATGCATCCAGCACACTCAGGAACCTCGTGGTCAACAGGTAATGCAAGTTCAACCTGCGTCTGGCAAAACTCGCATTTGTAATCATAACTAGGCATCGCCAATTTGTAAACAATTAGCGCACCTGCCATCTTGCAAGATACGATCATCATCGCATAGATCGCACTTTATGTCTGACGGAATTACATGAACTCCGTTGTCATCAAATCGAGCCGTATAACCAGATCCATCTATTATTTCAAGGTATCCCATTATTCCAGCCCATCAAAGTACCAATTGCCGTTTGCAGTCATCTTGGCCCATTTAGCATGATCGGTGTTTTTACCTTTACACACATAACCAAAATATGGTTTGCCGCCTTTTGACACACCTTGCTTCAGCATGTGGCCTGCATCACAACAAACAGGCGGTTCATTTGGTGTCTTAGATCCTATTTGATCTACAACATCACCAACGGACCAGGCAACAGGTTCAGGATTAATTGCTTGCTTTACTTCGTCATCAAATGACTTGCGCAAGGCTTGCTCAACTGCTGCAGCCCTAGATCCTGGCGGTGAATACACTCTTTTAGTTTCAGTAGTTTCCACCCGCTTCATATCATCTTGAGTTGCAGTTTTGTTGGATCCCTTAAGTAAGATTATTGCCCTACCTAATGCGGAACTGGCTGTATCTTCTACATACCATTTTTTCATATTCGGCATAAATGTTTCCCTGGATCCAAATGCAATATTTGATGCAGCAGGTTTATCATCATTGGCATCACGCCATAATGTGGCCTGGACCAAAATGTATCCTTCTCTAGGATCATGACTTATGACTGAAATGTCCGATCTTCCATTTTTGTATGTGCTAATAAACCATTTATTTAAAGTAGCAACATCTTCATAATCATTTAAATTGAAGGCCATTAATCAATCCAATCTAATGTGCTGTCTTGCATGGCGTCATGACAGGTCTTTGCAATTGAAATATAAGCAAGCGCGTCTTTATAATGGTCATCGATTTCTGGACTTTCCACGCTTCGGCTGATTTTGACCAGTGCCATGCACATAGCGACTTGGTTTGGCGTAATTGGATAACCAACATATGCCGACCAGAGTTCAGCGATTCGGTTGTGTTGTGGATATGGATGACCATAATGGCTTCCTCTTGTATGAATAAGCGCGATTGCATCATCAAACAATTTCTCAGTGTTTGTCATAATCGAACACCTGATCTTGCTTATTTTGTATCATGCGGCGATGAAGTTCCCACCCATCCCGACGGCCTCTCCAATAGTGTGTTTGTTTGCGGTCCTCAATCTTTAACGCAACAAACCAATAAAGTGTAATTATACCTATGGTTAAAAAAACTGCATTTTCGAATGTCATTTTGTAGCCTGCTCCCTTATTGCATTTGGTACGACAATCGGATCTCGATCATCGATTACTGTATACCTGGCACCTGACGGATGAATTGATGGTGCTGTCGCAACATAACCCCGCCATTTAATATCGATGCCATCTATTAACTTGCCTCTAAATACATCACCAGCATTGGCTCTGTAATATAGATGCAATCCATCGCCTGTCTTTACTGTATAAGTTGGTTCAAATTCTTTAAGTAATGAACCACCATTTCTGTAATCTATGTCAAAGACTACAAGTCCAGATTGATAACACCCAATACCAAGATTGATATTAGGATCAAAATCAAACCAGAAATTTATTAACTTCTTGTCAGTGGTTGCTGATAAGTAAGCGCGTTGGCACAAGCCAAAATGTGGATCTTTCATTTGTGGAAGTAATGGCAGTACATGCCAACCACGATCTGCTAGATCCAGTGCAGCCTGTCTAGTGTTTATGTCTGTCTTCATCTTGCTCCCTATCTGCAGGCCCTTCACCTGCTGATTAGGTAACTATGGCACTTGTCAAATAGGCCGACAACTAAACTATCGGCGTGTTTTATAACGATTAGATAACGCTAATATCCTCAAATTGATCGATATGATCATCAATCGTGCGGGGCTTATAATCTGTTTCACGCCCCATAAGACCTTTTATTGTATCGGAATGATCCGTCATGATTAACTGGGATTAACTCAACCTGGTGGCCAGTCTTACCAAAACTTAAGACTACAAATCCCATATTCCAATCGCCAGACGCATATTTTAGGTAACTCGCTTTATTTTTCTGATCCATTAAATGTCCAGCCTCTATGCCCCAAATCGTTGAATAACGGCCGTTTAAGCCAGTTTGATGCCTGACTGCACCCTGACGATGACTATGCCCACAAATGGTGTTTAAATTCCATTTCTTGGCCAAATTAAGGCCAGTTATGCCTGCATGCTTAGACATGTTGCCTTCATCCCCATGAGCAAGGAACCAATTTTTTTCGAAGGCAAACCCTCTGCGGTGGAATTTTATGCCTAATGAACTGAAATCCATAAATCGCTCATAAGTCAACTCTGGTAATCCAATAAGGGATGGCGCACCTTTGAGTAATGTGGTATATAAACGATCAGTATGGTTGGACCTGACAATATCTGTAGTTCCTAAATCAAATAAAATATCTTGAGCCAGGGCTCTCTCTTGATCTAAGGTTTCGGCAAACTCTAACTTTGTACCTTTTACCCAACGCGATTGGGAAGTGAAATCTAATTCATCACCGGTATTTAAAACAAAATCAAATTTTTCATGCTTAGCCATTCGTATCAAATTAGACACGGCTTTTGGATGATGCAGTGGAATTTGGAGATCTGGGACCACCAGGTATCTGCGGTTTGCTTTAATCTTCATCTCCGTCATCTGTTGGATCTATAGATGGAATTATACCGCCATCACCGACAATCCAATCAGGAAATGTTTTGTGTTCAGTCATTAACCAGAATGCGTGCTCTGGTGTAAAACCAGCCTTCCTTGCCGCTTTGTAGCAAGTATGCAACGCTATGTAATGTTGATCAATTTTGCTTAATGGTTCAGGGGAACGGCGAACTACGCGACGATTTATTTTTTTGCGTTTCCGTGTGTTCGCCATAAATAAAATTATCTCTTAGACATTAAAACAAATAGATCATCGACACGCTTTTCTAGTCTTGTAATCTGGTCCTTGATCGAAGATCCCGAATTTGGCTTAAGTTCGTTTAACCAACCTTTAACCAGGTATCTCAAACCAATAAATACGCTTGTTAGCACGGCGCAAGCGCCAGCGAAAAATCCAGCCCATTCTGTCGGACTCATTTCGCATTGATTCCATAATCAACCTCATAGCCTGATTTTGGATCTAAGGCTTTTGCTGCAGGTCCAGCGAATGCTGCAATTGCAACTGATATAACAGGATCAAGTCCTAATTCATTACTGGCAAGAAATGTCAAAAATGATACAAGTACGCCTCTTAGGTATGATTTTAAAATTGCCTTTTGCTTCTTTGTGATTTTCATTCGTTGCCTTTCAGTAGTGGTATGTCAAACTCGGCTGAGTTATTGTCTTGATCTTTCTTAAAACTAATATGCAAATGATGCGTATGTTTTGATGCGCCTTTATATTTTCTCCAACGCCAGCCAAGAATTGGCGATGCAATACGGCCATTGAATATTACATAACTGATGCGGCCCTGAGATTTCCCATATAATCTAATTTGATCTGCCAAATACTCTGGAACCCTTTTGTCGTCAGATAACCGAGCAGTAATATCGAGAGCACGCACGCATCCTGTTTTTGGGTCTGGGTTATGATCGGATTTTGATGCTCGTGATAGGTGTGCCAGAGAAGCCACCCATCCATCACTTTTACGATTCCTGTCGGGGTAGCAGTCATCAACTTGTTTTCTAAATTGAATTGCCGCTTTAGATAACCAAGGCTTCATTAGCCAATTAGCAATTTTGCTTCGTCAGCAGTAATGCCAAGTCTATCAAGTAATGCTTGCTTTTCGGCAGCCTTTGCTTCGGCTTCCGCTTGCGCTTCCAATCGCTTTATTTTGTTTGCCTCATATTCTGCAAATTCTGCATCGTTCATTTCTCGGTCTATGACCTCGTTTGTTGCAAGGTCGTGGATTCTAACCATAGGTCTTGACATATTATTTCACCCCATAAATTTCTACTGTGCCACCATCCATTGAATTATCTGCTTGATCAAAAAATCTTAATGATGTAACTGCAACTGCGCTATTGAAATTGCCAATAAAAAATCTTGCATTTGTAGAATTATTTTGTGTTATATAGGTAGCCATTTTTTTATTACCTGAATTTGAATAATCTGGAAGATAAAATTCCGCAATACCACTAGTTGCCGCCTCGTCTGTGTTGCATCCGTTCAAATTAAATTGAGTAGTTGAAGAAGTATTTGATACAGTTGTAGTTTGAGTGGATAAATTAGTTTCAGAATAACTTGATGTTGATACTGAGTTAATTCTTATACACATTGGATAACCTGTTACCGCACCTACTGAAGGATTAAAAATTCTAACTAATAAACTTTTATAGGTTTGATCTATATTTGAAACAGTTGTTGATGTTCCTGATAAAGTAGTTGTTGATAATAAAGTCATACCGCCAGCAGCAGCAGTAGCCCATTTTAATCCTGTGGCGGTCGATGAATCTGCTGTCAATACTGTGTTATTTGCGCCAACTGCAAGGCGGCTTACTGTATCTGCTGCTGTGGCTGCAATGATGTCGCCTTTAGCATCAACAATAGTTTTAGCAATTGCTGCATCAGCATTTGTTTTCATCTGTGTATCTACCGCTTGACCAAAAATTTCAAAATCAGCAGGTAGATCTTTTACCAAATCTGTGTTCGTTGGCATAGCAAACGAATAGTTGGTAGTTGGATTAGCCATTACTCTCTCTTTCTAATCAGGCTACTATTGTAGCGTACTCCCAAGTCAATGTTGGGTCTATTGTGTTCCAAGCCTCTGTCGCGGGAACTGTATTCCAACGCATGGCCACTTGACTGTAAGCCACTGGGGATACATTTAAAGTTAAATAAAGTTGGTTAAAACTGACCGACCATGACCATCCCTCAACATAACCCTGGAATCTGCCATCTGATATTTGGCTTGGTAAATTAGTTAAATCAACAGGCATCCCCATAAATACGCCAAGTAAGGCATCTCTGTCAGAATTGTCAATTTCTGAATTTGTTAATGGAAATGTGATGGTGTCAAATTGTGGTTGTGGAAAGGCACGCTGTGAAATATAACGATCGGCTACCGCTTGAGCATCTGTAGCATCATGCAATAAAGAATTAATGCTTTGAGCCTTGTATCCGTAAGTTGCAATTGATGTAGCGCTTGTTGCTGTTTTCTGTTGATTGAAGTTATTACCATAGTTGATGTAAATATCATTTCTAACATCACCAGCCCGCATGGTTGTTTTTAAGCCTTTACCAATTGCATGGCCACCATCTAATTCAACATAACCATTGGTCAAAAGATAGTTTTGCCTATGATCTGCATCGGCATAACCGACATTACCTTGATTGTCTTCATATAGATAACCAAATGCTGAATTGGCTATCTCTGCTGCTATGTTGTAAATTGTATCTGGACTGGCTCCCCTGTTTTCCATTTCATACAATCCTGGCGTATCAATTTCTCCCAGACCAACATCTCCAGCATTAGCCCAAGTTTCAGTTGGATCATAATCTTGCCATTCTTCACCTGCAGGCACTTCATTCCAGGAATTTAATAACAAATCATCTAACAAATCTAATATTTGATTTCCGTCAAAATCTTGAGATAATGTATCGTTAAATATAGTTTTTGAAAGTTTAGCCAATGAACCTACTGCAAGAATGCTATAACGGATTTCAGTTCCAGCAGCACCAGCATTTCCCACTTCAATTGTCAAATCTGTAATATTGCCCCCAAATAGACTGACATAAGTATTGCTTGAGTTTTTTACCTGTAATGCAATTCCATCATTAATATCAAAAGAATAAGATTGATTATTTAAAGCAACAATCGTTAATTGCATATAAGATGCAACTGGCTGTGAATAAATATCTTTACGACCAGCATTGTGTGCCAAATTAGCAATTGTTACATTAGTGTAATCAACGCCGTTGACTGTTAGTTTCCAGGATGGTGTGAATACTGTCATGGCACAAATGGGGTATAAACTGTTCCTCTGGCTGTTGACTGAGTTTGAATATCAGTTAAAACTCTATTCAATCCTTCAGGATCTACAACCGCACCTGATACATAAATGTTTGTTGTATTACCACCAGCCTGGCCAAATGGTGTGCCACCAATTACTCTTTGTTGAGCAGTTAAGTTTTCTGCCTGGCGCTCTAATACTCTAAATTCAGCAGTTAATTTATCAAATTGTGCCTGGGCTGCCTTCTTGCCAATTCCCTCTGTAGCGACCTGGAATGTTAATTCACTGAATTGATCTTGAATACTAAGCAATCTATCTGTTAAGTTTTTAAGACTTGTTGCACCTGTTGCAGTAGTACCAGCAGCGCCACCGCCACCACCGCCTGCTCCACCAAATCCACCACCAAATCCACCACCAAATCCACCAACACCACCCCCTGCAGCAGTGCCACCCAAACCAAACATTGGATTGCCAGATCCGTATGTAAATGAACTACCACCTGAATCTGTTTCATCTCCACCTGCAGCAAACTTCGATAAACCATAAGTTACGGCTACTGCTGCTAATGCTGCTGCGGCTGCACCAACGGATGCTCCACCAGTTGCAAACGCTGTAGCAACACCTGCACCTGCGGCTGCTGTTCGTAATGTCTTCATGGCTGTAATTAATGTGCCAATTGCAGTAACAAATGCAACAACTTTACTGGCCACAAATACTGTAGCAATAATTCCACCTAATGCAATCAATTCATCTTTGATGCTTATCACAAATTTAATAGTTGACTTTACCTGCTCACCAAATTCATAAGCGCCTTGAGTAGCATCTGTTAAACCTTCGGTAACGCTATTATCACCAGTTAATCCAGCAGCGAATGCTTGAATTCTTGGTACAACATTTATTAATAAATAATCTGCGAATTGCTTGACAATTGGTAATAATGCAAACCCAATCTTTTCTTTTGTCTGGTCAACTGCAATTTGTAATTGTCTAAACTTAAACTCAGCATTGGTTGCTTCATTATCAATAAATCCTTTGTAAGTGCCTTTAAGCATCTGCATGATTTCTTCATGAGATTTAGTTTTTAAAGTAGCCGCATCAATACCTAAACCGAGTTTACCTAGTGCAGCATTTTGTCCATCAAAACTTTTACCTAACGCATTGGCCACTGTTTCTAATGGTTTGCCTGTCGCAACACTTATTTCTTGTGATAGGTTTAATAAATCTTGAGCCTTAGTTACATCATTTGTGGATCTAATCAAACGACCCAGGGCAGGTCTTAAAACATCATCTGTGGTTGCAGTAGCAATTGACTGTTGGTCAATATAAGTATCTATTGCCTTAATCTGCTCATCTGTGGCCTTCGTGTTGGCTCTGATGGTTTGCTCTAATGACTTCCTTGCCTTTTCATCTTCAGCAGCAGCCTTTACTGCAGCAATAGCAAACGCGCCAGCAGCAGCGCCAGCAATAGCGAATGCAGCAGCAGCCTTCTTGCCAAAATCGGCAATCTGATCTTTACTGTTATTGACTACCTTTTCTGCATCTTTGAGTCCATTACGCAAGCCATCGATGTCAGCCGCTAGTGCTACTGTTAAGGTTCTAGCCATTATCAAATTCCTTCTTTATTGCAAGGATAACATCCTCAAACTCTTTAATAACTGTTGGTTGCAAGTGTCTTAATGTTGGGAATATAAACCAACCCCGGGATCCTGGACCTTTAGGCATTGGACCAGACCATCTTGGAAATTGTGGATAAGCCTTTGATCCAAACTCATGTGCTGCACCAATACCAACACGATTACCTTTTGTATCGTTACGACTATTAAATTGTGTTGTCGCACCGCCTGAAAATCTTTGACTTGCAAAACCAAATTTAATTTCACCTAAAACGGATGTCTTGCTGACCTTACCACCTTGAGCAATACGATCTGCAGCCTTGCCGCGTGATGCAGCAACTCTCTGGATTTCTCTTAATTCCCTTTGAGCAATATCTCCAACACGCTTGGCAGTTTCTTTAGCAGCAATCTCGCCCATATTTCTAATTACTTTTGATATTTGGCGCAATTCTTTAGGATCGTAAACGATTGATGGTTCAGTCATTTCTCTCCTTTAAAATCTCAATTGCTGTTAATATGTCTTCGGCTTCAGTCCATTCGCTCATTGGGATCTGGGT